>Ga0209341_10000799_pt1 | contig 32065 bp, 29 predicted proteins | sample RifCSP13_2_FD_184020 | JGI IMG/M metagenome (GOLD analysis project Ga0209341, IMG submission 184020) | Soil microbial communities from Rifle, Colorado - Rifle CSP2_sed 13_2 (SPAdes) (version 2) | ecosystem: Environmental > Terrestrial > Deep subsurface > Rock core/Sediment | place: Rifle... | reverse complement strand
CTTGGCTCCGCAATTTAAGAGGCCGATCTTTAGTGATGAGTGATAAGTAGCAAGTGGTGAGTCAGTCGGATGGTGAATCGTAACTTTATCCACAGAGACTTTAGAAACCAGATTTTCGGAGTTTGGATCCCAAAGATCGATATCTTCGTTTTCGACAACAATTTTCCCAAGCATTACTCCCCTATCTCTTAATTTCTGGGTAAGTTTTCTGGTGTCGATGCCGAAGATTCCGGGAATTTTTTCCTCTTTTAACCACGAATCTAACGTTTTTTGCATCAAATGATGGTTGGGGCTGGTTGCCAAGTCACTGATAATTACGCCTTGTACCTGAATTTTTTCCGATTCCCAAAATTCTTTTTCGGGCACTCCCCAGTTACCGATTAAAGGATAGGTAAAAGTTAAAATTTGGCCTGTATACGAAGGGTCGGTCAGGCTTTGTTCGTAGCCGACCATGCCGGTTGCAAAAACGACTTCGCCGGCTGGACTTAGATTTGCCAAAAGCATAGCCTTGGAATTCGCTTTTATCTTCTAAAATTAGAGTTGCCTTTTTCATAGTTAAAAATATCAGCAGGTCGCCTTATGAGACTTCATCGAGTCAGACTCGACGCGTCCTCACTATGGCACTCCTCTGATATTTTCTTCTCACTTGCGCTCGAAAAAAATAGGCCCCTCAGGGCCCACTTGTTTTTACAGATTTTTGCTTTTTTAAATCCCATTTTCTTTTGCGAAGCCTACCTCTTTTTCGTTTTTTTGGCAACTTTTGCTTTCGGTTTGGTTTTTGGAACTTTAGTGTCTACATTTGTTTGCGGCGGTTTTTGTTCTTCCTGCGGAATTTCGTCTTCCTTTTTTGTTTTGATAATAGTTGCTGCTGCCACCTTGTCAGTTGCTGTAAGTCTCATGATAATAACGCCCTGGGTATCGCGGGTAAGTTTGGGAATTCCTTTGAGCGTGACCCTTATAACCTGTCCTTTCTGGGAAGTGATAATTAAAGCGTCATCTTCCTTTGTTAAGATTTGGGCGGTTACGATTGAGCCGGTTTTTTCACCCAAGTTTGCCGCTTTGACCCCTACGCCGCCTCTAAGCTGAAGAGGCCAGGCCGAAACCTCGCTTTTCTTACCAATCCCCTTTTCGGTGACAACCAGAAGCTGGGCTTTGACATCTTCCTTATTTATTACATCCATGCCGATTAATTCATCTTCTTTTTTGAGCTTGATTCCCCGGACTCCCATGGTGTCTCTGGCCATAGGCCTGACATTTTTCTCGTCGAATTTGATTGACATGCCGTGTTTTGAAACCAGAAAAACGATGTCGTTACCTGTCGTTAATTTTGCCCATCGGAGCTGGTCGCCTGAAGAAAGTTTGATCGCAATAATGCCGCTTCTTCTTATAGATTCGTATGCTGAAATGTCCGTTTTTTTGATAACGCCGCCTTTGGTGGCCATCACAACATACTTTGTTTTATTCTGCGTCTGATCCTTGTGTTTTTTAACAGGCAGGATTGAAAGGACTTTTTCCTCAGACAACAGATCCAAAAGATTAACAATGGCAACACCTTTTGAAATTCTGGAACTTTCCGGCAGATCGTAGACTTTCAGCTGGAATACTCGTCCGCGGTTGGTGAAAAACAAAAGGTTATCGTGGGTATTGGCAACAAAAAGTTGAGCAACCGTATCTTCTTCTTTGGTGGTAATTCCCGAAATGCCTTTGCCGCCTCTTCTTTGAGACCTGAAGGAAGAAATGTCCTGTCTTTTGACGTATCCGCCGACTGTGATGGTGACGATTGTCGGCTCGTTGGCGATTAAGTCCTCTTCGGAAAACTCCCCTATTTTTTGTTTGAAAACCTTGGTTCTTCTGTCATCCGCGAATTTCTCCTTTAGTTTGATAAGCTCTTCTTTGGCAACTATTAAGATTTTTTCTTTGTGCGCCAGTAAATCTTCAAGATAAGCAATTTCTTCCAAAGTCATTTTCAGCTCCTCTTCGATTTTTTCCCTCTCCAATGCCGCCAGTTTTCGAAGCTGCATATCCAATATGGCCACAGCCTGAATTTCGCTCAATTTAAACTTCTGCATCAAGTTAACTTTGGCAGTCTCTGCATCCCTGCTTTTCTTGATGGTTTCTATAACCGCATCAATGTTGTCGATTGCGATTTTTAAGCCTTCCAAAATATGGGCGCGTTTTTTGGCTTCCTCAAGCTCAAACCGGCTTCTTCTGACAACGACATTCTGGCGGTGCTTAACAAACTGCGAAAGAATCATCTTTAAAGTAAGAGTTTGCGGAGTGCCGTCAACAAGAGCGACCATGTTAACCGGAAATGATTGCTGAAGCGCCGTAAATTTATAGAGATTATTTAAAACGGATTGGGGTTTTGCGTCACGTTTGAGCTCAATTAAAATACGTAAACCCTTGCGGTCTGATTCGTCGCGAAGGTCTGCGATGCCTTCAAGTTTTTTTGTTTTGACAAGTTCGGCAATTCTGATAATCAGTGTCGACTTGTTTACCTGATAAGGAATTTCGGTAACGATAATTTGGAATTTGCCGCTTTTTGTCTCTTCGATTTCGGCCTTGGCGCGCATTATAATTTTGCCTTTGCCGGTTGCGTAGGCTGCGGTGATTTCCGAAATATCGTAAATTTGGGCGCCAGTCGGGAAATCCGGGCCTTTAACATACTCCATCAGGTCTTCTACCGAGCTTTCCGGGTTATCGATCAAATGAACGACAGCATCGATTATCTCGGCAAGATTATGAGGGGGAATATTGGTGGCCATGCCGACTGCGATACCCGAGGAGCCGTTGATTAGGAGATTCGGCAAAACGGCAGGCAGAAAAACCGGCTCTTTGAGACTGCCGTCAAAATTGTCGGTCCAGTCGACCGTTTGTTTATCAAGGTCATAAAGAAGGGCTTCTGAGATGCGTCCAAGCCTTGTTTCCGTGTAGCGCATGGCGGCCGGCGGGTCGCCGTCAATTGAGCCGAAGTTTCCCTGACCGTCTATTAAGGGATAACGCATGGCAAAATCCTGAGCCATGCGTACCAAGGCTTCGTAAACCGGCGAATCTCCGTGGGGGTGGTATTTTCCCAAAACTTCTCCGACAACTTTAGCGCTTTTAGTGTAACGGGCGCTGTGGGTTACGCCCATTCTCTGCATTGCGTAAATGATTCTTCTGTGAACCGGTTTCAGGCCGTCACGAACATCGGGAAGGGCGCGCGCGACAATAACCGACATTGCATAGTCAAGGTAACTACGCTGCATCTCATCGATTATTTCGATGGGTTCTATTTTCCCGATGTCAGCCATTTGTTATTCCCCATGTATTTCGTCGATTACGTTTTGACGAAGTCAAAAGGCAAGGTTCTGAGAGCAAATTGTTAAAATCTATTCTACAATTTGCGAACAGGTTCTTATTTCAATCGGTTGGATTTTGCCTATATCTGCCATAATTTAGTTATGAGTGCGTAGTTTATAGTTCATAGATTTATTCTTTCGGCACGAAACGAAGTTGGATCTTTCCAATAATATTGGCAACTTCAGGAATTTGTGGATCATTAAAACCTTGATCGTTAATTGTCCAATGTTCTTTTGTCTGAGGACGGACCATAAGTTCATCGTCATAGCCTTCAATAGGTTTAAGTTCTGCTGATATGATTTGTCCGCTTGGCAATTCTGTCTCCAAGTTATAAGGAAGTGTTTGATCGTGATGCGCTTTGTCTAAGAATTCTATTTCCAGGAACATCGGTCTTGTTTCCATCTGTTCTTGCTCTTTTTTTAGATCTAAACCGTTAATTATTTTCTCGGATGCAGGCAGAACCAATAAATAAGTTTCAAAATCGTCAGCTTCATCTACTAGATCTTGATCATAATTTAACGTGACTATGAATCTGCCAACATTAGCGAGTTGAAAGTATGAATCTTTGGCTCTAGATGTATTAGGGAATCCCCTATAGGGTTTTCCATCGGGGAGAGTTTGGTAAGGTAGGGCATCATAATCAGTAAACGGGGTAAACCACTCATTAACTTCGATTATTCTTGGTTCTGGCTTTTCTAATTCTGGTTTGTCTTCCGGCATATATATTTACAGGGTCGGACCCTGATTAAACATCCAAAGTTGCTTGCTTCGCATGGGTTTGGATGAACCTTTTTCTCGGCGGGACCTCGGCGCCCATCAGCGTCGAAAAAACGTGGTCGGCTTCGGCGGCGTCCTCGATTGTGATTTTTTTCATAATGCGTGTTGCAGGGTCCATGGTTGTTTCCCATAATTGATCGGGATTCATTTCCCCAAGACCCTTATATCTTTGGATATTGAAAGTTCTTCCGTTTGCCTTTAGTTTTGCAATTTGGTCCCTTTCTTCATCTGAGAAGGCATAGTATTGTTCTCTGCCGATTGTTAATTTAAACAGCGGAGGCTGGGCAATATACAAGTAGCCTTTTTCGATGATTTGCGGCAAATATCTAAAGATGAATGTCAAAAGCAGGGTTCTTATGTGTTCGCCGTCGACGTCGGCGTCGGTCATGATGATGATCCGGTGGTAGCGGATTTTATCGATATTAACCGTGTCCCCTATTCCGGTGCCCAGTGCAATTATCAAAGTTTTGATCTCTTCAAATTCCAGGATTTTATCAAGTCTTGCGCGTTCCGTATTTAAAATTTTTCCGCGAAGCGGCAAAATTGCCTGGAATTTACGCTCTCTCCCCTGCTTAGCGGACCCGCCTGCGCTGTCACCCTCGACGATAAAGAGTTCTGACTGCGCAGGATCTTTCTCCTGGCAGTCTGTAAGTTTTCCCGGAAGCGCCATGCCCTCGAGAGCGCCTTTTCGAAGGACGGCGTCCTTGGCGGCTCTGGCTGCCAGCCTTGCTTTTGCCGCCAGAATAAGCTTTTCCATGATTCTTCTGGCGTCCTGCGGGTTTTCCTCAAAATATGTATCCAGGCCTTCTTTAACCGCCGCGGCAACCAAGGGCTGGATTTCTGCGTTTCCCAGTTTGCCTTTGGTCTGGCCTTCAAACTGCAGGTTTTCCGAGTTCATCTTGATTGCCACAACTGCGGTTAAGCCTTCCCTCATGTCTTCACCGATCAGGTTATCTTCTTTTTCCTTAAGATAGCCGTTTTTCCTGGCGTAGTCGTTGACTGCCCGTGTCAGAGCCATTCTAAAGCCGGTAAGGTGGGTTCCACCCTCTTGGGTGTTGATGACATTGGCAAAGGACTCCAGAGCTTCCGAGAATCCGTCGTTATATTGAACTGCCGCTTCCACCAAAATACCGTCGGTTTCTTTTTTCGTGTAAAAAACTTTAGAATTTACAACATTTTTGTCTTTATTTAAGTGCTTTACCAAGGATTCAATTCCGCCATCAAAGTAGAAATGTACTTCCGTGTCATGCCTTAAGTCATAGAGATGGAAGAAGAGACCGGCAACAAGGTAGGCCCTTTCCTTGATTCTTTTGGCAATGGCTTTAAAATCCACACTTGTTGCGGAGAAAATAGTTTTGTCGGGCAGAAAAAATGTGGCCGTGCCGGTTTTTGGAGCAGGTATAAAATCCGGAATCTGGGTCTTTTGGACAGCTTCAACCTTTGTTTGAGGTTTCCCCCTTTTGTATTCTTGAGCATAGATTTTACCGTCTCTTCTTACCTCAACTCTCATCCATTCGGAAAGGGCGTTGACTGCCGATGCACCGACACCGTGAAGGCCCCCTGAAACTTTGTAGGCGCCTTTGCCGAACTTGCCGCCGGCGTGAAGTACCGTCATGGTGACTTCAAGCGTGGATTTTTTAACTTTAGGGTGGGGTTCAACCGGTATGCCGCGGCCGTCATCAACAACCGAAATTTTGTTGTCTTTTGAAATTACCAGCCAGACATTTTGAGCAAAGCCCGCGAGTGCTTCATCTGCTGAGTTGTCGATTATTTCCTTGACCAGTTCATGGAGCCCGTTGATGTCGGTTGAGCCAATATACATACCGGGCCTTTTTCTCACCGGTTCCAGGCCTTCTAAAACCTGTATGTCTTTGGCTGTGTAAGATTCGTCAGAAATCCGCGGCATAAGAATTAATAATTAGTATGGGAATATGACAGGGTTATCGTTTCCCGATAGTATTTGTAAGTAATTGTAGCAGAGTTAAGCTTCGTCAAGCAACCTAAATTGAGGCTGGAAGAGCCAGGTTAAAAAGCGCAAACTTGGGGTTCACATTTGATTCAATTAATTTTTTTGAATACGAAAGATTTTCTATTCTTGCTGAAATTGCAGCAATTTCGGCTTTGTTGTTTTTATCAACCGCAGAAAGCAGCATCTGGTAATAATTTTCAATTTGCCGATCAATCCACTCTTTAGGGTTTTCTACCTGAGAAAGAATCGTTAAGGCTTCTTGGAAATTATCGATTGGAAACTCGGTGCTTGGCTTAAGCTGTTTTCTTTTAAGGCGGATATTAATTTCGACCGTTCTTGACCTTATGGTTGGCAGGAGTTTTTGTTTTCTTTCAGTCGAAAGAACGATTACGGCATGAGAAGGCGGCTCTTCCAAAAGTTTTAAAAGGGCATTTTGAGCTTCTGTTGTCAGCATGTCCGCATCTTTGACAGCTACAAATTTTACTTTTGCTTTTACCGGTTTTTGGTAAATATGCCTTTTAATTTCCCTAATCTGGTCTATCGATATCTGTTTTTTTTGTGGGGTGATTTCAAAATAATCCAGGGCATTTCTTGAGTCTATTTGATAAGCCTTTGCCAAATTTTTAATTTCCAGATCCTGCTGAAGCTGGCTGCAGTTCAGAAGTATACTTTTGAATTTTAAAAAAGGCATATTTTTAATTCCGAGCAAGCGCAGACCCCAGCTTTCAAACTGGAGATAAGTCTGAATCCGTGAAGCGAGGAACAAAATACCACGGTTATATGAACAGGTGTAGTTTATTTTATCGATATTTCTTGCGATTTTCAATTATTCCTGTGTATTTGCTATGATCGATATAAGAACCCATTTGGTGGGAGTTTGTGTTCTGCCAATATGGCGTTTGGTTTTCTATGGCTGATTCTGCCCAATCGTTGAGAGATAAGATTAGATCTTCTTTTTCACAAAGACCTGTATCTTTAGAGGATGCTTTGGCGAAGGTGGGTCTTTTAACGCCTCAACAGTTAGAGTTTGTCAAAAGCGAATCAAAAAGAAGGCAGGAATCCGCAGACAAAATTTTGTCCCAAATGGCCTGGGTAAATGCAGAACAGCTTGCGCAGGCAAAAGCTGCGGTTTTGGGAATCACTTTTGTTGCTCCAGATACCAAGCCAATATCACCGGAGGTACTTTCATTGATTCCTGATGAGGTGGCCAAAAGATTTACGGTCATTCCAATTGCCAGAGACGGAGAAACACTTTCTGTTGCCATGGTAGATCCATTGGACCTTCAGGCAATCGAATTTTTGGAGAAAAAGTCCAACCTGGTTGTGAAGCCATATATGGCAACTGCGGAATCGATCAAAAAAGCGATTGTCGAGCAGTATACGCGCGGTCTTTCCTTTGAGGTAACGGAAGCGCTAAAGGAAGCCGGGACGCAATATTCAACTACTTTTATGCCGCAGGCTGCGATTGCGGGAGTAATGGGACAGGCTCCGGTTGCCAGAATCGTCTCGACTTTACTGGAATACGGAATTAAGGTAAGGGCTTCTGATATTCACATTGAGCCTTTGGAAAACGAATCGCGGATCCGCTATCGAATAGACGGAATTTTGCACGAAAAGCTGATCTTGCCCAAAAAAATTCACGATGCGATTGTTTCCAGGATTAAGATTTTGGGGAACATGAAGATTGATGAAAAAAGGCTTCCTCAGGATGCCAGGTTTAATTTTAAGGTCGGCGCAGAAGAGCTGGATTTGCGGCTTTCGACTATGCCTACTGCCCACGGCGAAAAAGTAGTCATGAGACTTCTAAAAAAAACCGGCGGCGTGCCGGATTTGCCGGAATTAGGCTTGCGCGGCAAGGCATTGCATAACCTTGAGGAAAATATTAAAAGACCGCATGGAATTATATTATTATGCGGACCGACGGGTTCCGGCAAAACCACTACTCTCTATGCAATCCTCTCAAAACTCAATTCGGCACAGGTAAATATCTTAACTTTGGAGGACCCAGTTGAATATCAGATCGTGGGTGTTAATCAGGTGCAGATCAATACACAGGCAGGGTTAACGTTTGCTTCAGGGCTTAGATCATTCTTGAGACAAGACCCTAACATTATCATGGTGGGAGAAGTTAGAGATGCTGAAACAACTGATTTGGCTATTCAAGCGTCATTGACAGGACACTTGGTATTTTCGACTTTGCATACTAACGATTCTGCAGGTGCTTTACCAAGGCTTTTGGATATGAGGGCCGAGTCGTATCTTATTGCATCGACTGTCACTTGCGTGGTTGGCCAACGGGTGGTCAGGAAAATCTGCTCAACTTGCCGCACGAGCAAAATTCCCCAAAAAGAAATTATTGAGAAAATGAAAGAGGTTTTGGACGGCCTTTTCGATTTTGAAAAGAATAAGAATTTAAAGCTTTATGAAGGTCGCGGATGTAAAGAATGCAACAACACGGGATATCTGGGAAGAATCGGCATATTTGAAGTTTTGGTGGTTTCCGAGAAAATCGCCAAGATGATTATTGCCAGATCGCGCGCCCAGGATATTGCCAAACAAGCTGTTTCAGAAGGCATGATTACAATGCGCCAGGACGGGTTCTTGAAAGTTCTGGAGGGTATTACGACTGTTGAGGAGGTTTTGAGAGTAGCGGAGGAATAGAAATTTTGAATTTTAAATTTACAATTTTAAATGAAATCTTAATGTTAAAAATTAAAATTTTAAATATTGATTTTTAATTAAAAATTTATAATTGAGAACTATTTAGCTATGTCTATTCAGGAGTATTTAGAAATTGTTGTTAAAAAAGAGGCTTCTGATCTGCATATCGTGGCCGGATCGCCTGCAGTTATCAGAATAGACGGGGTTTTAATTCCGGTTTCCTCTGGACTTTTGACTCCTCAAGAAACAGAAAGCCTTATTTTTGAACTTGTATCCGAGGAGCAAAAAGAATTGCTTCTGGTAAACAAGGAGCTCGATTTTTCATTTGCTTTGGGGGATGTAGCCAGATTCCGGGTCAATGCCTATTTCCAAAAAGGTTATATCTCTGGGGCCTTAAGATTAATTCCTTCCTATATTAAAACCATAGAGGAGCTGAACCTGCCAAGGATTTGCCACAATTTTGCCAAACTCAAACAGGGTTTCATTCTGGTGACCGGCCCGACCGGCCACGGCAAATCGACCACAATTGCTTCAATAATCAACGAGATTAACCAGACAAGGCCTGTGCATATTTTAACGATTGAGGATCCTATTGAGTACGTTTACCCCAAAGGCAAAGGATTGGTCTCGCAGCGGGAAATGCATCTGGACTCCCATTCTTGGGAGGTTTCCTTACGCTCGGCCTTGCGCGAGGATCCTGATGTTGTTCTGGTTGGTGAAATGCGTGATTACGAAACGATTGCCTCGGCGATCACCATTGCCGAAACCGGCCATTTGGTTTTTGCGACACTGCACACTAATTCGGCAGCGCAGTCAATTGACAGGGTGATTGACGTTTTTCCCGAAAACCAGCAGGCACAGGTCAAGATGCAGCTTGCTTCAACAATTGCCGGGATTATCTCAATGAGACTTTTGCCCCAAATAGGAGGCGGCAGACTTCCGGCAATCGAGGTGCTCTTGTCAACGGGAGCAGTAAGAACCGCCATTCGTGAAGGAAAGTCGCATTTAATTGACAATATAATTCAGACTTCCGGTGAGGAAGGAATGATTTTAATGGATGCTTCACTTGCCTATTTGGTCAAGGCCGGTAAAGTTGCTATGGATGTTGCCAGAGCGTATAGTATGCGGCCAAAGGAGTTTGACCGCATAGTTTCACAAGGCGCAGAAACCCAAGTTTAACCAGTCTATGTCCCTATATAAATTCACTGCCAAAGATCAAAGCGGAAAAAATGTGACCGGTGAAGTTGAGGCCTTTGACGAAAAAGCTCTTGTTGCCACTCTTCGTTCAGAAAGTCTTATTCCAATTAGTATTACTCTTCACGGCACAGGGAAATTCAAATTCCAGACAACCGTACCAAAATTTGGCGGCGGCGTTTCCTATTCTGAAATTGTCAGTTTCACCAGACAGCTTTCGACGATGATTTCAGCGGGTCTGCCGATTGCCGACGCTTTAGTTATTTTGGAAAAGCAGACAAAAAGCCAAAAATTTCAAAAAGTTTTATCCTCAGTCGTTGCCGATGTTGAAGGCGGGACGTCACTTTCTTCAGCTTTTGCCAAACACACAAAAGCTTTCGATGAAGTTTATGTGAGATTGATTGAGGCAGGTGAGACTGGAGGAGTCCTGGATAAGATTCTTTCAAAACTTGCCGACACCATGGAAAAGGAAAAGGAATTCAAAGCCAAAACGCGCGGTGCATTTATTTACCCGATAATCGTTATTGCCGTTATGCTTGTGGTTATTTCTATAATGCTTATTTTTGTGATTCCTAAATTAACCGGCATTTATGAGGAAATCGGTGCCGAGCTTCCCCTGCCGACGCGCATTTTAATTGCCGCATCGGATTTTGTCAGAAGTTTCTGGTGGCTTTTGATACTTCTTGCGGTTTCGGCAATCTGGGGAATTAAAAACTTTGCCAAGACGCAGGCAGGTGCTCCTATCATGTCGAAGTTTATACTAGCCTTGCCTATTTGGGGCAAAATAAGAAAATCGCTGGTTTTGTCGCAATTTACAAGGACATTAGGTCTTCTTCTAGGGGCCGGCATTCCGATAATTACGGCTTTAAAGGTTGTTGCCGACATTTTGGCAAGTCCGGTTTTTGAAGAAGGGATTCACGTAGCAATCGATAAAGTAGAACGCGGCTCCCCCCTTTACATACCCTTGGCGGAAAACCCGGCGTTTCCGCCGATATTGAGCCAAATGCTCAGGGTTGGCGAGGAAACAGGCAAGGTAGATGAAATCCTGCAAAGACTCTCCGTATATTTTGAAGCAGAAAGCGAAAACTTAATCAGAAACTTAACCACAGCCCTTGAGCCGGTAATCTTGGTGTTTCTGGGTGTTGGGGTTGGAGTTTTGGTTCTTTCGATAATCCTGCCAATTTACAACCTGACAGCACAATTCTGAGGAATTTTCAATTTTCAATTTAAAATTTGAATTGAATTTGAAATGAATAAAACTTCTAGTAAAAAATACGATTTAGAAGAACGGACGGCAAAATTTGCAGAGAAAATTATTGAGCTTGCCAAAAAAGCTCCAAAAAATGTTGTTACAATCCCCATAATCAATCAATTAGTCAAATCCGGTACGAGCATCGGAGCTAATTACTGCGAAGCCAACGGAGCAAGCAGTAAAAGAGATTTCACAAATAAGATATTTATTTGCAAAAAGGAATCAAAGGAAACAAAATATTGGTTGCGGATGTTGGCGAAAGCTGTTGAAGAACTAAAAGGTGAATGTCAAGATTTATGGAGAGAAGCGCAAGAATATACTCTGATTTTTTCCAAAATAGCGGCAAATTTAAAAGCTGGAAATAAAATTTAAAAATTAAAGATTTAAAAATTCATTAAAAATTAAAAATTAAAAATTTCAAATTTAGATAGTGTTTCATGTTAAATGCTTGACAACCGGAAACCAAATACCCAATACTGGTTTTATATATAAAAATTAAAAGAATTATGAAGGGAGGTGAAACCTAATCTAATGATTTTAAAATCTGCCCAAAAAAAGCTTAAGGGTTTCACCTTAATTGAACTTCTAATCGTTATTGCAATTTTAGGAATACTGGCGGCAGCAGTACTGGTTGCTATTAATCCGGGTAAAAGAACAAGGCAAGCTCAAGATGCACAAAGAAAGAACGATATTGGAGCCTTGGCAACAGAAATTCAAGGTTACTATACTGCACCAGGTGCTGGCACTTACCCTGCTTCTCTTGAAGTGTTGACAGAGCAAGGTTACTTAAAGCAAATGCCCCTTGATCCGACAACTAGCGCCAAATATCTTTACGCAACTGGTGGAAGTGCTACTGAGGCATCTGTCTATGCCACGCTTGCCGAACCTACTGGCGCGGGAATCAAATTGTGGTGCTATCAGTCTACATCGGGAAGAGCTGCGGAAGTGACAACTGGATCATGCGCACCGTAGATTTATAGTAATGGTTTGAAAATTGAGAGCACAACATAAGTTGGTTGTGCTTATGTATTCATGACTACAAAAATTTGGTGATTTGAGGCGCTAGATTTTTGCAGATTCTTTTGAAAATCAGGTAGATAGTGAAGATAATTCCAAATATCGCAAAACCCTTAATCATAGTGAGTGCGATATTAATGATTTCTATGCTGAAAACGTAAACAGTTCCGAAAAAACCTCCAGCACCAAGATAAAAAGAATAGATTTCGGGGTATTTCCAGTCCCAGAGAAATGTGGCTTTGTGGCTTTCCTCCACGGGAAGAAATCTAGTCTGAATTTGGTACCAGGAAAAGTCGGCGACTGTTGAGCCTAGAAAATGAACAAATATAGAGAAGAAGGCAACCAGAAAAAATGTCGCCTTAAATATTTTGTTTTGCCACATCTTATTAATCTTGATAACGGGAGCAAGAAGCAATATCAGAAACGGCGTGATGTCGGCAAGCATTCTTGGTCCATAAGACCAGCCCCCATGCCAATCACTCCAGCTTGCAATAGATAGTACATAGAGCCCTACAAGGACAGAGAAAAATCTCATAGCCTTGATTTTTTTCCTGAAGGTCAGTAGTGACCCCAATAAAGAAAAAAGGAATATTGGGGAATAAACAAAAAGCCCTTTGCTAGGTGCAATCAAAAGTCCTAAAAATCCGGCCAGATATGAACTATTAAGCTTTGCAATTTCTCCCCACGCCTCGTATTTGTAGAAGAAGATATTGCCGGGATAAGTGATTTGGTACCAAACGAAAAAAAATATTGCAGGTAAAGTTAGCAGCAGGAATTTGAAAGCAGATTTTCTTTCGAATATTAAAAAATATACTAAAAAAATTAGTGTGATAAATACATTGGCAAAGCGGGCAATTGTGGCAAATCCCAAAAAAAGGCCGGTTGCCGGAAGTAAATGTTTTTTCTTTTGTCCGAGAATGAAAAAATATATGGTTATTGCTAAAAACATTTGACTTGCCCCGTGTTGCCAGAGAGACTGGCTTGAGATTGACAGAGTGGATGTTCCTAGAGCGTATAAAAGGGTCAAAAGAAGTGCTTTTTCTTTTTTTAAAAATTGCTTGGCCGAAAGATAAACAAAAACTGTTGAGACTGCGGCAAAAAATGCAGCGCTGATTTTTCCCAGCGATAAGACGAGAGTTATGTTTTCATCAAGATTCAAATTTTCCAATGTTATACCCTTTAAAATTACGGGTATAAAATAAATAGGAGTTGCAAGTAAGCTTGAGAAAACTGGAAATGCCGAAAAATAACGGTTATTCTCGTGGATGACATAGTACGGGGGGTCGCTCATATTAGGGTTTTGAGGAAGGATTTTGTTTATTGCTGGAAAGGTTTTTTCAACATTGAAGCCATTTCCCCTAATCAACGACACTGGAAGATAAGTTGCCACAACAGTGTCGGTTAAGACATAGATCCTGGAAGTGCCGATATAGAAAAGCAGAAAGAAAAGAAAGATAATAACAGGTTTGAAAAACATAGTAATTTTCTCTAAATATAAAGTAAAGACGGGAGAAATGCCACTTGGCATTGTATACTGATTTTGACAAGAGATTTGATGGGTTTTACCGGGTTTTTGCTTTTTTTATTCTTATCTATAATTTACTCTTTGGGTGTTTCTTCTTCGGTATATGGAGGAGATAGCGGAGATATAATTCTTGCTTCCTGGTTTGGGGGGGTTGCCCATCCGCCTGGATATCCTCTTAATACGATGATCGGTTGGGTTTTTACCCACTTACCTTATAGTGCTAGCGTGGCATTTAAGGCAAATTTAATGGCTGCTTTTTTGATGGCTGCATCCATAAGTTTATTGTTTTTGATAGTAGAAAAGCTTACCAAGAATTTTTTTGTGAGTTTATCGGTGTCTTTAATTTTGGCTTTTACTCCCTTGTTTTGGTTGTATGCTCACATTATTGAGGTTTTTCAATTAAATATACTGCTAGTTGCTATCTCTTTTTACTTTTTAGTCTCCTGGCGCCAGTCTGTGCTTATAAAAAAAGTTAATGGAATTCATCTAAAGTTGGCCTTTTTGTTTATCGGTTTTGCCTTTTTTCATCACCAGACTTCCGTTTTACTTTTTCCAGCCTATGCATTTTTGATTTTTAAAACTGATAAAAAAATTATTAAAAATCGCAAGCTTATTGCGAGCTTGGTCGGATTCTTTACCCTGGGATTTTTGCCATATTTATTTATTCCTTTTGCGGCATTGCGCAAAACTCCAATAAATTGGGATGATCCGGTTAGCTTAAGTAATTTTATTCGTTTAATAACTCGTGGTGACTATGGAACTTTTCTTGCAGCAATTCACACAGCGGGGTCCGAACTTAAACCACGTTTAATCCAGCTTGTAGACTTCTTTCTTTTTGTAAAGTCGGACTTTTCTATTGCAGGTATCATATTGCTTGCCATAGGTGCAGCTTACACCCTTTTAAAGGAGAGAATATTTTTTTATTTTGTTTTAATCTTAGCTTTTTTGACCGGGCCATTTTTTTTGTTTTATGCAAGTTTCCCGCTGGTTAATGATTTTTATTTTGGATTATGGGAAAGGTTTGCACTTCTTCCTTATTTTATGTTAAGTATTTATCTTGGTTTTGGTCTGAGAGTAATTTACAATTTGACCACAGATTTATATACAAAGAGTATAAAAACAAGGTTACTTAGCAAGAATTCTAGGAATCTATTAATAGGCGGGCTTTTATTATTTTTCCCTTTATATTTAGTAACTGTTAATTACCCAAAGGCTGATCTTTCAAAGTTTTCCATAGGAGATTGGTTAGGTTATGATACTTTGGCTTCGGCTGAGCCAAATTCTATCCTCTTTATTTATAACGACACGGTGACCTTCAATTCGCAATACATTTATTATTCTCAAAACAATCCGGACAATATTAAACTGATTTTGGCAGGTCGTCTAAGAAACCTGGAATATAGAAAACAAGTTGTGAGATCTTTTGCCGATTTAAAATACCCTGACGATTTTTTGGAGAGTAGTGAGGCTGACGGTTCTAAATATATTATTGAATTAATTCATTCAAACATTGACTTGTATCCGATTTATTCCACCGATTATTTGCCTCAGATTAATGGCTATAAGTGGATGACAGTTGGTCTTGCCAGTAAACTTGTGAAGTCAGACAGCTACAGCAAAGATATGCTTATTGGCGAAAACATCTCTGTCTACAACGAATTTAAGTACAAGGATTTTAAAAGTAGTTTGGGTTACAAACACTATATCACTTCGCATATACAGGGCAATTATTATAATTCCTTGATAAAACTTATTGATGAGCTTTTGGAAAATGGGCAGGAAGATGAGGCTAACATTTATCTTGATAAAGCAACTAGTCTTTTACCTGAGGCTAAGGGTGCGTATGTGAGACTTGGTAATATTTATTTCAAAAATGAAAAGTGTGCAGAAGCAAAAGACAATTTTGAGAAAGCTTTATCTATCGACAAACGTGATTGGCGGCTTGCAGAAATTCTATCCGATATTTATGGTAAGTGTTTAAACGATGGTGTAAATGCAAAAAAATATTTCGACGTCGCAAAAGAACTAAAAGAAAAAATCGATTCGGGTGACAAAATTTAGTAGAAATTTTTCATCTTAAGGAATTTAAAAACTCCAATTACTAAGACTAACGAGAGGAAACTAACAAGTAGGCCTATTTTGATGTTCGTTGGTGTATATACATATTCGATTTTGTGATTACCTGCCGGTACGATGACAGCTCTGGAATTGATATTGGCTGGAAGAATTTCTGTTTCCTGTCCGTCTATATATGCTTTCCAACCGGGGTAATAAGAGTCTGATAAGACAACGAGAGATTTTTGGTTTAATTTTGCTTGCAATTCAACTCGCGTATTATCGCTCAGTGCAATTTCAACCTCCCCTCTTATTTCTTGATCAGAATTAAGTAGGTCGACATATTCCTCTAAAACCACTTTTTTTAATATGTCAGCATCTTTCTTTTCCAGAATTCCTCTAAATTCTCCAATTGTTGTTGCTATCTGATAGTCTGTTGCGATATAAACACGGGAAGCTTCCTTTGGGTTCTTGTAAAGGTAGAGACTATGGTCTTTGAAATTTACCCGGTCAACCAGTTCCCAATGGCTTGAATCTAAAGGTTTAGTTGTGGTTAGATATCCTACGTTATTTACGTCTAGGAGTTTTTCTCCTATTGTGCTTATTGTTAAAGACCCGTCTTTTTTGACAAAAGATCCATCAATAAAAGAAGTAACAATTTCGCTTCGCCTTGGCTTCATACCTGCATAAGCTTTTTGTTGTGAAACATCAGAAAGTATATTAGAATTTTCCGCAAGAGAATTTTTGAGGAAGTTGTAATAGGCGTAATTATCCTTTTGCCATCCGACTTTTACGAATATATCAGTCCATTCCCGCTCTATGCCAGTAGAGAAAAGTCTTGTGTTTTTGTCAATTTTTTCAGTAAATATTGAAGGTTTTAAAACCTCATCTTTTGATTCTATAAGATGGTAGTTGAACCAAACTCTGAAAATATCTACTGTAGCTAAAGCCACTAGGCCAAATATTAAGATTGACCGAATAAGCATGGATTTTTTGAGTGGAATTTTATCTAAACTTAGTCCTGCCAGAATACTTGCCGATATGAATGTAAACATCAAAAATCTGGAGGGTATTCTAAATAGAGAAAAAGGCGGGAATGAGAATACGGGGTGGAGTGGAGCAGTACTTCCCAGGGATAGTACAGTTCCCAGTAGCCCAAAAGAAATCAAAAAAACAATTAAGTTTTTGCCCTTTCCTTTTTTGGATTTAATTGCGATTGATGCGCATAATGTTAGAATAAGGACTAGCTGAATAAGCCCGAAGTAGGTTGAATTTTCCCAGAAAATTCCCCATCCTCCTGTTTGAAACGAAGGGTAGGTTCCTTTTTTTGGATTTCCCTGAATAAAAGGATTAAATATGGTCAGAACATCTGAAGGTTTATAAGAAAACTCGCTTAAAATTTTTTGTGGTGTGATGGTAACTGTTCTTCTTGCTTCCTGAGTTAGTCTGAGAGAGGCTGCAATTTGTACAGATGAGATTGCCAAGCCCAATAAGACAAAAAAAACAAAAACAAAAAAAATCCTTACATTAAATGCTATATCTTTTCCAGCATGAACTAGTTTAAATATGAAAAATATGAAGCCAGCTGTTAATGAGTATGCAGTTATTTGCTGGAAACCTGTAAAAACTTGCATGGCTATAACCAATGATAGGAACATTAAATATCTGTATTTCTTGGTCTCGAAAAATTCGTTAATAAAGTACAGAATCCAAGGGAATAAAGATAATGTTTGGATGAAATTATAGTGATGGATCTGGAGTACCATCATTGGACTGAATGAAAAAGTTAGTGCAGCGAGTGTAGAACCAACCTTGCTAATTTTGAACGACCTTGCAAGAAGATAAGTTCCAAATGCTGATATTAAAAATGTAAAGACGTATCCTAGACTAAATGCGAGCCAAAAAGGAAAAATGACGAAAAGTATAATATTGGGTGGATATAGAGCACCTACCTGTCCCTCATCAAAAAGAGGAAATCCCTGTCCCATTTTAGGTTCCCATAACGGAAGTGCGAAGTTTCTGAGAGATTCTGCCAAAATGGATTTAATTGGGATGTTGAAGTGAATCAAGTCGCTTCGGCCATAATCAGGGGTTATATAGATTGAAGGTTCTGGGAAGAATAATCGAGAATGAAACGCGAATACCACAAGCGTAATTACTAATATAGGCCAGTATTTTTCTAGAAATTTCTTGAACATTCCAGTTTTAAAATCCATTATAAACTGCCAAGGGCTAAAAGCCTTCGGTCTTGTATTTTAAGTTTAATGAGCTAGCAGCATACTCCAACACTGTATGCTTTTATTCCTCGGAAGTATGTATTCGCTTTATGCATACACTTTCGTTGAGGCAAGGTAGACTTCCCAAGTCAGACGCGACGATATTCTGCGAGCGAATATAATAAACATCTCCTATCTCTTGTCACCTGTATTTTCATTGGTTATCCTTAATCAGTGATTTTTTTCTTGATTCTTTTCTTCATTTTGGGTTCGGCAATCGGCAGTTTTTTGAATGTGGTAATTGACAGGGCTATCAGGCGCGAAACCCTTTTGGGAAGGTCATACTGCGACAATTGCCACGCTACCTTAAAAACGGTCGATCTTATTCCCATATTTAGTTTCGTTGGCTTGGGAGGCAGATGCCGTGTTTGCAAAAAGCCCGTTTCCTGGCAATACCCGATTGTTGAGGCTATTGCCGGTATTCTGTTTGTCCTTTCGTTTTTGACTCTGAGTACTGCGGGAAATCTGGCGATTGCTTCTTTGTTATTTAATTTTTTCCTTGTATCCATTCTGATTATAGTTGCGGAGGTTGATATTAAGTTCTCACTTATCCCGACAAGTTTTGTTTATCTGGCCTCATTGATTGCGCTTTTATATAACTTTATCTTTTTGAACCAGGATGCCTTTGTTCAAAATGTCGGTACTGCGTTTCTGGCGGCTTTAGTTTTTGGGCTGATAGTTCTTGTTACGCGCGGTAAAGGTATGGGTACAGGAGACATAACGCTTGCATTTTTAATGGGTTTGGTTTTGGGATTTGCCCAAACTCTCCTTGCTGTTTTTCTAGCTTTCTTTTTTGGAGCATTGGTTTCGGTTTTTTTGATTATTCTTGGAAAAAAGCACTTCGGTCAGACTATACCATTTGCCCCGTTTTTGGTTCTGGGCTTCCTGCTTAGTTTGTTTTGGGGTACGCAGATTCTCCGGTGGTATTTAATGGTATATTGAAATTAATGCCCACGTGTGCGCGAACTGTCAACTGTCAACTGTCAACAATTAACCGCAAATTCAAAGGATTTACGCTTATCGAGCTCCTTGTAGTAATTACCCTTTTTGCTATTACTTCGACTTTGATAACCGCGTCATATGTCACATTTGAGAGAAACCAGAGAATCAGAAACGCAGCTCAGACGTTAAAAAATGATTTAAGATTTGCTCAGAACAAGGCGCTTGCGGGCGATAAAGGGGTCAATAGTGAATGTCCTGGAATCTCTACCCTTATTGGTTGGTATGTGGAATTTGATACCACACTATTAACATCATCTTACAGTTATACAGGGGCATGTAGGGCAACCGACGGATCAGAAACATATTTTAATACAAAAACCGTTAACTATCCTTCAGGGGTTACGCTTAATAACATGAAGGTGAGTACCACTCAACAAAGCGGAATTAAAAAGATTTTATTTAGGCCTCTTTTTACAAATATTTCGCTTCACAACTATGTTGCCGTCCCGCCGCAGTTTCTTAATAGTTCCGGAGAATTGATCAATACGGTAGTTTTAAACGGAGACATCACTATTGAACTTAAGGAGTCACAAACAGGAAACGTTAAAACTGTAACTGTGCGGCCTACGGGTGAAATAAGCGGAGGTCAGTAAAAATGACATTTAGATTAAGACTAAAAAACGCAAACTTTGGCGGTCAATCACTCGTTGAGGTTATAGTGAGTATCGGTATTGCAGTTATTTTGGCAATTTCTTTAATTACTACAAGTCTAATTACCCAGAAAAGCTCAAGGTCCGCGCGCAACAATAGCCAGGCAACCAAACTAGTTCAACAAACATTGGAACAGTTGAGAGTCTTTCGTGATCGTAACGGGTTCAAAGTTAGTACCTTTCCCGATGCTTTAACACCGCCAAGTGTCTGCTTTACATTTACTACCCCGGATTTAAATAATCCATCTACTTGGTCATTAACAAGCGGTTGTTCGACTCCACAAACTGTTACTCTTGGTACAACCATTTTTACACGCAAAGTAGAAATGATAAATGAACCGCTAGTCGCAAATGCAGCAAAACGATTAATTACGGTTACTGTCAGCTGGGATGAGGCCGGTCAAACAAGATCGGTTAAAAGCCAAACTTTTTTAGGCCTATGGCAAGATTTTCCATGATTTTTCAAAGAGGCTTTACCCTACTTGAGTTTCTCGTAGTTATTGGTTTGCTTTCGATTACCATAGGATCGATTCTACTTTTTCTAACGGCGGTTCTTAAGGGTACGAATCAGGCAAATATAACTTCTGAGGTAAAACAAAACGGCCAGGTAGTTTTAGATACGTTAGAATCTCAGATAAGAAACGCGACTGATGCGGTTTGTTTGAATCAATCAAACAACAATTTGTGCAGTGATCCGACGGCTTCAACAACCCACATCAAACTTTTAAGAACCAACAGTAACCCTTTACATGTAAGATGTGTTGCGTCTGTTAGCACGACCCAAAATGGTAAAGTAGAAATCGCAGCTGCCGATAATCCTGCTGATGCTGACTATAGAAGTATTACGAGCACGGATATTGTTTCCGGCGTGGATATAACAAATTGTGCATTTACCATAACTCCTACGTCAGGAGGCGTTTCTGCCCCGCCGATTGTGGCCGTAAACTTTGCTGTTAGCCAGGGTGTTGATGCTACCTCCAGGAGCGATTTTTTGGCAAACGTCAGTTTTCAGACAACGATTTCCCTGAGGGGATACTAAGACAGTTCACTGTTGACCCACCTAATCTTAGCATTCGCCTTTCCACTATTATTCATATACGGCTCATGCTGCGATTTATGGCGGGCAGGCAATTGACAAGACCAGAGGAAGAAGTAACAATGGAATTAAGGATGAAATCAGGCCAGATATTAATACTGGTTCTTCTTATTGTAGTCGTATCTTTGGCAGTCGGCTTATCTGTCGCCTCCAGAAATTTGACTAATCTTAGAATCTCAACCCAAACACAAGAGTCGCAAAGGGCTTTCAGCGCCGCAGAAGGCGGTGTTGAAGATACTTTGTCACGGTTGAGTGCGATAAAAACTGATATTACTACTGGCGCACCAGCAGGTGCACAATCCGGATGCAACATTTCAGGTATGGAAGCTAATTGTAATAATAGGGCTGTGGGTGATATGCATGCGGACATAAATGTTAAAGCTCGAAACACATATGAAACGACAGTGCCGCTTGGTGAAGTTGCACAAATAACACTAATCAATCCCGGTCCGCCTGAATCATATTATCCAGGGACGTTATCTGTTGAATGGTTAAAAACAGGTGAGGAAGAAGCCGCGATTGAGCTTACTTTGGTTTGCGATACTTCTTTAAATGCCGCCAATTGCTTTTCTACTTCTGCTGATCAAAAAAGTATTAATTATTCCCAAAATAGGTTTGCATTTATGTCAAACACTATTTCAGGGATGACTGGATTTAGAGACTGCGTAACAGCGTCGCCTGCCCCTCCATGTTCAATTGCCACAACGACAGGGTACCAATATAAAATCTCGCTAGATTTATCAGACCCTAACAATAAAGCTAGAATTTTACGCATTAAGCCATTTTACAAACCAGTGAGTATCTTGATTTCCGGCTCTGGTACTCCCCTCCCTACCCAAATCTACGAAATTAATTCAGTAGCAAAGACAGATCTTGGCATCACAAGAAGAGTGCAGGTTACCAGAACCGCCCTGCCCGCTTTGCCTGCGGTTTTTGATTATGTTCTCTATTCAGAAGGTGATATAGTCAAATGATGAACAAAAATACAAAAATTATCCTTTCTGTTTTGGGTATAGGGGCAGTTGTTGTGCCGGCAATTTTCTTAATTCTTTTTACAAAAAATTCACAAGTAGAGACGAATTTGCCTTCCGAAAACAGGACAATTGACCAAAAATCAATAGAGTCGGCGGTTGATAAGATACAGCCGAAAGAGCCCCAGTTTCCGTCACCTTCACCCGCCACGCCTTCCGCAGAAAAAAATCAGTCTCAAAAGCCTGAAAGTACCAAGTCAGCACAGTAATTATCATGCCTGCCCAAGTATTCGGTCTTGATATAGGCCGCTCGTTTGTTAAAGTTGCAAAAGTAAAAGTATCGGGCAAGAAAAAATTTTTAGAGGCCGCCTCAAGCATTCAGTCTCCCGCGGGCGGCATTATGTCTGAGTCCCCTATCGACCTTAAAAAACTTGCAGATTCTATTAATAAGTGCGTGGATGAGGCAAAAATAGGAAGCAATAAATGCGCAGTTTCTCTCTTGGAATCGCAGGTGGTAACCAGGCTTATAGAACTGCCGCCTCTAACCGACAAAGAACTTTCCGCCGCAATTAATTGGGAAGCCGAGCAGTATATACCCCTGCCTATAAAAGACGTAAACTTGCAGTACAAGGTGGTCTCAAGACCCGAAACATCGGGCAGGGATAAAATGCAGGTTCTTTTGGTTGCCGCGCCTCTGAGGGTTATTGACAAATACCTTACTGTTGTCAAAGAGGCAGGGTTGACTGCGGCTTTTTTGGAAAGTGAATCTTTTGCCCTTTCCCGCGCCTTTACAAAGCCTCAAGATCCGGTAACTATTATTGTTTCTATTGGTGCGGTTTCTACAGAACTTGTAATTACATACTTGGGAAGTGTTTTATTCACAAGATCTGTGGCGACGGGGGGTATTAATTTAACTCGCGCAATCATGGCAGAATTCAACCTGCCTCAGGATCAGGCAGAGCAGTATAAACAGGCCTATGGGATTTTGGAAGATAAACTTTCGGGCAAGGTAGCTGCCGTTTTAAAACCTATACTGGATGTTTTGGTCTCCGAAATTTTAAAAGCAGTCGAATTTGCCCACGGTATTCTTAAGGACAGCGAGACGAAAAGGTTGGTGGTTTGCGGAGGAGGTGCTTTTCTTCCGGGAGTAATTCAATTTTTAGCCGAGAGAACGAGTCTGGAGGTTTCATTCGGAGATCCTTGGCAGGATTTTGAAAAGCAGGGTCAGGTTATGAAAATGCCGGGCCAGGGCTCGGTTTTTGCCGTGGCAACCGGTCTTGCTCTGAGAAACTAATCTTGCTACGCTTAAATAAGGTATACGAAATATGGCGGACATAAATCTTGTTCCCCAAGAGGAAAAGAGGACAGAGCGCTTTGAAAGCCTTAAAAAGCGGCTTTCTGTCGGGTCAGCAGCTCTTTTGATCTTAACTGCCGTATTTACTTTAGGAGTTCTCGTATTTTTTACAACGCAAGTTTCTAAAAGAACTCAGCTTATTGCTCAGGTTGAGGATAACGCTCAGGTTATAAACAGCTATAAATCCACAGAAGAGCTTCTTGTTGTGGCCAAAGATAAATCCGCAGTTGCGGAAAAAGTTTTGACACAAAGGACCGATTACTACCAAACTTTTAACGGGTTTGCCAAGCTGGTGCCGCAGGGTATTTATTTTACTGATATCAAATTTGCTGCCAGTAAAATCGTCATGAATGGTAAGGCAAAGTCATCAGCCGAAGTCGCGGGACTGGTTTCTTCCCTGCTTACGCCTGAAGGTTCGAAGATCGTTTCAAACGTTACTATTGATACACTCACAGCAGACGAGACTGGCACATATACTTTTTCGATTGCGGCGCAGTCTGCCAAGCAAAATTAATTTATGGATTTATCAGCGGTTACCAAAGCCACAATTAAGGCTGAAAACAGTTTTGAGATTGCCAAATACTCATCTTTGGCAGTTCCCGCGGTATCGATCTTGGTCTCTTTTGCGGTTCTTTTGATGATCGTATGGCCAAGGTTTTCTCTTGCACTACAGATTAACAAGTCCAATACGGAACTGGTGCAAAAAGCTGACAGCCTCAAACAAAAATCCGTTATTCTGGTAAGTCTCGATAAAACGGAGCTTGAAAAGCAAGTTGTAGCCGTGGAACAGCTATTGCCGTCAGACAAAAAAGTGTTCTTGCTGATTTCCCAGATAGAAAGGGCTGCCGCTTCATCAGGCGTTCTTCTTAATAGAGTGGAAAGTGCGCCGGGATCATTGGAAGCTGTATCGGGTGAGCCGCCAGCAAATGCTCCGGTTCCCTCAGCCGGAGCCGCGACCGAGATTGCCCCGAGTGTCAAAGTCAACGTGTCCCTAACAAGCGGCTATAGTTCCCTATTGCAGTTTTTGAACAATGTTTCGACCATTCCCAGGACAGTTTCAATCAGTGATTTATCAGTTTCTTCCGCAGCTTCCGAAGGTTCTGCTCAGTTGAAAGTGAGTATGAGTATTTTTGCTTACTTTAAACCAATGCCGACAGACTTAGGTTCAATCGAGACGCCCGTAACTGAACTTACGCAATCTGAGAAAGACAAACTGGAAAAAATAATAGATACAGGTTTGGCGACTACTCCGTCTGTATCTGTACCTCAAGTACCTATAGGCAGAGAGGATATCTTTGCCCCTTTTTGATTTAAGTATAAAGTATTAGGTATTAAGTATTAAGAAGATCCGGGCGGTTTTTCTTTGTCCTTCTTAAAGCTTGGATTTTTCTCCATTTTTCGATTTCCCGATGATTTCCTGAAAGCAAAATTTTTGGCACTTTTTGTCCCCTAAACTCTTCCGGTTTGGTGTATTGAGGATACTCGAGGAGGTTTTTTTTAGCTGCGAAAGATTCCGATTCTAAAGATTCCGGATGGATGACTTTTGGGATCAATCTTGTTGTCGAATCAACAATTGCCATGGCGCCTATCTCACCACCTGTTAGAATAAAGTCTCCGATGGAATAGGTCTTGTCCACGAATTTTTCTGTCCTTGCATCCGTGCCTTCATAATGTCCGCATATGAGTACGATTTGTGATTTCTTTGACAAAATCCGGGCGCTTTTTTGGGTGTATTTTTCGCCGGAGGCCGAAAGTAAGATGCTAAACGGTTTTCCGTCAATACTTTCAAGAGCTTTGACTAAAACATCCACTTTCATAACCATCCCCCGTCCTCCGCCATAAGGCTTGTCGTCAACGGTTTTGTGTTTATCACCAGCAAAGTCGCGAATATTGATAATTTCTATCTTGATTTTTTTTAAGTCCTGGGCCCGTTTTAGGATGCTTTGGGAAAAAACACCCTCAAACATTTCGGCAAAAAGTGTGAGGATGTGGAAAGTCACGCTTCTTCGATTTCTAAAGCCACAAACTTATTTTCCTTAACCGCCCTTATTTTAAGCAGGTTTTTGATGGCTTTGACCATTTTGCCTTCTTTGCCAATTACTTTGGCGATGTCTTCTTTAGGAACATTTACAATAAATTTGATGCCGCCTTCGGCTTCCTGTCTCTTGATAGTAATTTTTTTGATGTCAGAAACCAGGGGCTCGATTAAGGTGTTAAGAAGGTCTTCCATTTGACTTTAAAATTTTTGCGACTGCCTCAGTTGGTTTTGCGCCTTTTGAAAGCCAAAAATTGATCCGTTCCCCTTTGAGGATTATTTTCTTGCCCAGCTCGGAAGGATTAAAGGACCCCAAGATCTCCAAAAATCTTCCTCCCCGTTTCGTTTTCGTGTCCTGCGCCACTATCCTGAAGGAGCCTTGGTGCTTTCTGCCTACCTTAAAAAGTCGTATTTTTACACTCATAGGGAGCAATTATGCCAAACTTTATGGTTTTAGTCTAGTCCACCTCGACTCGCGCGCTCTTCGAGGCGAGACGGGTTAGAGCATCTTTGGCGGCGTTTTGGGCGGCTGACTGCTTATTATTGCCTGTTCCCCTGCCCATTTTTTTTTCGCCTATAAAAACGTCTATTTCAAATTGTCTTGCATGGTCAGGGCCCCATGAGGAGATCAGCTTGTAAATTGGCGAAACGTGATATTTTCTCTGGACGAATTCCTGCAGTTTGGATTTATTGTCAGGAACGGCAGATTCAATTAAACTTTTCCAATCGGAAAGGACGGTTTTTTTTAAAAATTCCTCGACTTTATCGATTCCCTGGTCAAGGTAAATAGCGCCTACCAGTGCTTCGAAAGTATTGGCAAGGATTGAAGGATTTTCGCGTCCGCCTGTATCCTCCTCACCTTTCGAAAGAACTAAATGTTTCCCGAGTGAAAGACTTGTGGCAATTTTAGCTAAAGTTTCTGTTCTGACTAAAGAAGCTCTGGATGTGGTGAGTTTTCCCTCAGTCGCATTCGGAAGCTTTTCATATAAAAAGCTGGAAACGACGATAGAAAGTGCCGCATCGCCCAAAAACTCCAAGCGTTCATTGGAGGGGTCTTTGTATTTTTTATGTTCATTCAGGTATGATCGGTGGACAAAGGCAGTTTTAAGAAGAGTCTTGCTCGAAAAAGAGATGCCGATTTTTTTTTGGAGAGTATCAAGATTGTTGTTGGCCTTCAGCATGATTGTAAAGAAAAGCAACTATATCGGAAACTTTTTTAAATGACGGGATTTCCTCGGCGGGAATTAAAATATCAAACTTCTTTTGAATTTGGGTTATCAAATCCTCGAGGTCAAGATCCGTTATCGAAAGATCTTCGTCCAAGAGCGAATCTTCCTCTATTGAGTCTTCAGGAATTGAAAACTGTTCGGAAATTAATTTTCTTAACTGGTCAAAATAATCCATTTAATTTCTTTTTAACTTAGGATAGGTTTTTATGATAGCCCCCAAAACACCGTTTACAAAAGCCCCGGATGTTTCGTTCCCATACTCTTTGGCAATTTCAACAGCTTCGTCAACCACAACTTTATACGGTTCTTTTTTTTCTTTAAACATAAGTTCCCAGATAGAAAGCCTTAAAATAGCCAGATCCATTGGCGAAACTTGTTCAATCGGCCAGCTGGGCGCAAATTTTTGGATTATGACGTCGATTTCTTTTTGACTTGCCGCTATTTTTCCTGCTTCGGAATCTTTGTCAAAATCAATGTTTTTTCTAAAGCTTTGCTCAAAGAGCTTTTTTACCGTTGTTACTCGAATTTTATGTCTCGGATCGGCTTTTCTTTTCATCGGATGCCCCTTTGGGGCGGCCGTACGAGCCGCACTTTGAGCAGATTGTATGAGGAATTTTAAGTTCACCGCAGTTTGGGCATACTACAAGACTAGGCAATTTCAACCTGATTGCGGCCTTTCTTGTTTTTGATCTTGCTTTAGCGTGTTTTTTCTTTGGTAAAGCACCCATTTTTGTATAATTTCCTTAATTTATTAAAGTTAAATTCTATTTTACAAAAATACCAGAGGAGCGCCTAGGCCCGCAGTCCTGAGTTTATCGAAGGACAAGGACCGCAAGCTTTGCTTTGTGGCATGAACGGAGACACGTCTGACGTGCCGAAGTGTGCCAAGGCGATCTGCTGATATAAATACTAGTATAAATCCTTACCTTACTTCTGTGAACTACGAACGTTTTGCTTTCGGGGATTATAACAAATATTGGTTTTAGGTCAACCCTTTCAATTTGGCTGGATGTATTCTGACTGGAGTTTATTGAGCTTTTGAGACAGTAGCGGGAACTTTTTTAAAGAAGAATCGAAAGATAGTAATTCTTTGGCCTCATTTTGTGCCTCTGAAACAATTTTCCGATCGGCAAGATCGGCCACCTTAAGGTTTACGAATCCGGATTGCCTAAGGCCGAAAATTTCGCCTGACCCGCGCATTTTTAGATCTATCTCCGCAAGTTCAAAACCAATGTCTATTTTTTCCATGCTTCTTAGACGTTTTAGGGAGTTTGGTGAGTTGGATTCTGTAAATAGAAAACAGTACGATTTATGTTTGCCGCGGCCAACCCGGCCCCGTAACTGGTGAAGCTGGGCAAGGCCGAACCTTTCTGCCGATTCGATCATCATAATGGTGGCATTTGGTATATCTATGCCAACCTCGACAACAGGGGTTGCAACCAGAATGTCAATTGTCCCCTTTTGGAACTTTTGAATGGCGGCTTCTTTTTCTTTTGATTTCAGCTTTCCGTGCAAAAGCCCCAAGTTTACGCTTTTTGTGAATTTGGTTTTTAACTTTTCAAATTCCTGTACTGCGGCTTTCACGGATGTCATGGTCTCCGAATGTTCTACAAAAGGAGTAATAATAAATGCCTGTCTTCTTTTCTTAACTTGCTCTTCAATGAATTTATAAGCTTTGTGTCTTTTGGCATTTGGAACAACAAAGGTTGCTATTTTTTGTCTGCCTTTGGGCATTTCGTCCAAAATCGAAAGGTCAAGATCTCCGTACAAAGTTAAAGCTAGGGTTCTGGGGATTGGGGTTGCGGTCATTGTTAAAAGATGCGGCGTAAACTTTGTGGATTGATTGATAAAGAGCCGGCCTCTTTGGGCGACTCCGAATCTGTGCTGTTCGTCGACGACAACCAAACCCGTCGGTTTTTCGGGTTTGAAGTTATTCAAAAGTGCATGGGTTCCCACCGTTACATCGCCTTTTTGCTTTTTGCTTGCGGTCCAGATGCCGATAGTCATCCCGTGCATAGACAAAATTTCTGCAAGTGTTGTCTGATGCTGAAATGCCAGAATTTCGGTAGGTGCGGCTACAAGCGATGAATAGCCGTTCAAGTGGACAGCAAAAACTGCCGCTGCGGCAACCACTGTTTTGCCGCTTGCAACATCCCCTTCAAGCAGTCTGTTTGCAGGTGTATCTTTTTTTAAGTCGGATAAAAGATCATCGATTGTTCTTTTTTGCGCACTGGTTAGTTGAAACGGCAGTTTTTTTTCAAATTTGGTAAATCTTTCATTATCAATCTTCATTTTCGGTGCAATTCTTGTTTTTTGCCAATTTAGTTTTCGCATCTGCGATGCCAATTGAATTAAAAAAAGTTCGTCAAAGGCGAGTCGTTTTCTGGCTTTTGTTATTTCACCATTTGATTTTGGGAAGTGCATAAAATTGAGTGCATCGGAGAGTTTTGCGAGTTTTTGCCCCTTTAGTATTTCTTTTGGAAGGAAGTCTTTTTGGTTTTTAAGGTATTCGGGCAGGATTTTGGCAATTTTTCCTCTGAGCCATTTGGAGGAAATACCTTCGGTTTCCGGATAAATCGGCACAAGTCTTCCTGTATGCAAGGTCTGACCTTGATTGAAGTTAGATTCGATTTGTGAGATGTTTGATCTTAGAATTTCGTATGAAGGCGAGATCAGTTTAGCGCGAAATCCTTCAAGCTGAATTTTTCCGGACAGTGAAATTTGCATTCCGGCTTTCAATGTCTGCGTAAGATAAGGCTGATTGAACCAAACTACTTCAACTGTTCCGGACTGGTCGGCGACTGTTACGACTGTGACAAATTTGCCTGATCTGGTTCTTATATTTTTGATTTGCCAAATTACTCCCTGAATGCTGACTATTTCTCCTGTTTGGATATTCTCTATGGTTTTTATCTGGGAAAAGTCATCATATCTAAAGGGAAAATGGTAAATAAGATCCTCGACCGTATTTATGTTTAGTTTCCGGAGTTTATACTCATAATATCTACCAATGCCGGGAATTTTTGAAATTGATAAATCAGGATCCATTTCGGATAAAGTTTAATCTTAATTGGATTGGCTAGCAAACTACGTGACGATAATTATTGATTAGAATGCATAGAGAAGATACAAGGCAAATTGTCCGATGATGAATGAAATTACGACTATGACAATAACCGCAACCCAAAGTTTTTTTAGATATGCTCTTTTGAATAATTTCATTCTATAAAACAGTAAAACAAGCCCAGACCTTATCTGCAAGATCTTATCTGCGATTGTTTGCTACTTAAATACGATTCTAACAAATTTTTTCTTGCCAATTCGCACAGTCGAATTATTTTTTAGTTTTGATTGTGCCTCTTTTACGCTTATGCTATCAACTTCGATCGCGCCTTGGTCTAATAGTCTTTTCGCCTCGGATTTGCTCCCAACCTGTGTGGATATAAAATCAACAATTGAAATATTATCACCAATCTTTATCTTTGGTATATCTTCTGGCGATTTTCCTTTTTGGAATACCCTTTCAAATTCTTCCCGAGCAGTTTTGGCTTCGGCTTCAGAGTGAAAAATTTTTACAATTTCTGCGGCTAGTTTCTTTTTGGCATCAATTGGCTTTAGTTTTTTCAGTTCTTCTTTTGAAAGTTCAGTTAACATTTGCCAGTATTCTTCAATTTGGGTATCTGCCATGGACATAATTTTGCCAAACATATCTTTGGGTGTGTCATCAAGCCAAATGCAGTTTCCGGAAGATTTGCTCATCGGTTGGCCGTCGGTGCCGGAAATTAACGGTGTTGTCAAAACAAACTTTTCCCTATCTGCCATTTTCTTCTGCAGTTCGCGGCCAATAAGCATGTTGAACATCTGGTCGGTTCCGCCAATTTCCAAATCGACATCCATAGCTACTGAATCGTATGCTTGAAAGAGCGGATAAAGAGTTTCATGGGTCCAAACAGTATCGCCTCTCTTTATTCTTTCCCGAAACATTTCGCGTTTAAAGAGCTGGATTGCAGAAATATTTGATGCGATATTGATTATTTCAGGGACTGTCAGCTTAAGCAGCCAGTCGCCGTTTTTTCTGATTTTAACTTTATTAAAGTCGATAATTTTTGAGGCCTGACTCTTCCAGCTTTTGATATTTTCGTCTATTTCTTTTTGGGTGATTTTCTTGCGAGCCTCTTGGCGTTGAGAAGGATCTCCCGTAAGAACCGTTCCCGTGCCAAAGACAAGAATCGCTTCATGTTCCAAATCGGCAAATTCCTGAAGTTTGCGTATGGGAATAGTATGGCCAAGGTGAAGTTTTGTGCCTGTTGGATCAACTCCCAGATAAACACGGATTTTTTTCGAGTCCATCAACACTTTCAAAGCTTCTTTATCCGGTAAAATTTGAGTAACATTCTTCGTTAAAACTTCGTCAATATTACTCATATCTGAATCTTAGCCTGTTTTGATCTTTCTATCAACGCCAACTGGGTCTTGTCAATTCTTTACGTTTGTTATAATACTTCATATTAGCCTGAGCAGCTTTTTTAGCTTATAGCTTTCTGAGTTGTTATCAGGCGAAATTCATGGATTTTTCGCCCTACAAACCCCGGACGCGTAAATTTACATCAAGACTTTCCAGGATTTCCAAAGACTCGGCAAATCATCCTTTTGTAAAACAATCTAATTTTAACAAAAGGCGTTTTTGGATAAAGTTTTTCGGGCTTTCGGTAACCGCACTCTTTTTTTCTTTAATTGCTCTTATCATCTTTACTTTATTTTCATTTGTTATTTTTGCCAAAGACTTGCCTTCGCCGAATAAATTAACGGCGCGAGATTCTTCTTTATCAACAAAGATTTTTGACAGGAACGGCAAGCTTCTTTACGATATTTACGGCGACAAAAACAGGGCTTTGGTTAACTGGAATGCGCTTCCTCCGTATGTAAAGCAGGCAACGATTGCCATCGAGGATAAGGATTTTTACAAGCACAGGGGCTTTTCTGCAACTGGTATTGTCAGGGCCGCTTTTAACATAATCGTGTTTAGGAAACTTCAGGGCGGATCGACAATAACCCAGCAGGTTGTTAAAAACACACTGCTTTCTTCAGAGCGCACAGTAACCAGGAAGATTAAGGAATTTATCCTGTCAATTCAGGTTGAGCGCAAATATACCAAAGATGAGATTTTGCAGATTTACTTGAACGAAGTTCCCTACGGCGGTACCGCCTGGGGAATTGAGGCTGCTTCCCAAACCTATTTTAGCAAAGAGGCGAAAGACCTAACCCTTACCGAAGCAGTAATTTTGGCGGGTTTTCCCCAAAGGCCTTCTTATTATTCTCCTTACGGTACAAATCCCAAAGCATACATTGATAGAGCGCAATCAGTTGCCAAAAGAATGCGTGAGGACGGCTATATTACCAAGGAACAGGAAACACAGCTAAAAGAAGAAATTCCAAAAATTGCATTCTCTTCGAATGATCAGGGAATTGCGGCCCCACATTTTGTCTTTTACGTGCAGGAGTTATTGTCTGAGAAATACGGAGAAAAGCTTGTTGAGCAGGGCGGATTGAAAGTTACAACAAGTTTGGATCTGGAGCTTCAAAAAAAAGTTCAGCAGATTGTTGCCGACGAAGTTGGCAAGCTTTCCGAATTTAAAGTAGGCAATGGCGCTGCAGTTGTT
>Ga0209341_10000798_pt1 | contig 32067 bp, 32 predicted proteins | sample RifCSP13_2_FD_184020 | JGI IMG/M metagenome (GOLD analysis project Ga0209341, IMG submission 184020) | Soil microbial communities from Rifle, Colorado - Rifle CSP2_sed 13_2 (SPAdes) (version 2) | ecosystem: Environmental > Terrestrial > Deep subsurface > Rock core/Sediment | place: Rifle... | reverse complement strand
GGACTCAATGGAGAAACAGGTGAGGCAATGGCGAGTGCACCTGTATTCTTGTGCAGGTTCTTGAAATTACTTGTTACATGAATGGAAAAGTTGCTATGTACAGAACGGTGGCAACCAGGCATACAGTGACCATTACCGGCAGACCAGTGCGCAGCCAAAGCTTGGTAGTGATGGGACTGCGGGTGCGTTGGCTCAGCTTGACCGCAATCACGTTGGCGGTCGACCCAATGGGCGTCCCGTTTCCGCCGAAGCCGGCGCCCAGGGCAAGCGCCCACCAAAGAGGCGTAATGTCGACGCCGAGATTACCCAGGCTTTGGATCACCGGGATCATCACAATCGTGAAGGGAATGTTGTCGACTACGGCTGAAAGGATGGCTGATCCCCAAATCAAGGCGATGCCGGAGAGCATCAGGTCAGATTGAGCAAGGCCGGTCACAGCCGTGGCCAGCTGCTCCAGCAAGCCGGAGGCCTCAACCCCTCCGACCAAAACAAAAAGCGCGCCAAAAAAGAGCAATACGCTCCATTCGACTTCTTTCAAAACCTTCTCTACGTCGGGTTGGACCCAGAGCAAAGCGGCTGCTGCTCCCATTAGCGCAACCACGGAGGGCGATAAGTGAATCAAGGTGTGTACAAAGAACAGCAAAATCACCGCAGAAAGCACAATCAGGATCTTCCGCAATGATTTTCTGTCGTGTAGGGCCTCATCTTCGTCAAGGCTGCCTAAAGCATCTGCCTCCCTGGATATTTGGGAGAGTTCCTTGCGAAACAGGTAACGCAATAGCAACACGGCCACGATCCAGGCCACTGCCACGATGGGCGCCAGGCGAATGAGGAAATCGTTGAAGCTGAAATTCGCCGCCGACGCAATGATGATGTTAGGCGGATCTCCGACCAGGGTGGCCACACCACCGGTATTGGATAACAAGGCCTCAGAAATCAAAAAGGGAACCGGCGAAATACCCAGGATTTCGGCAATGAGGATCGAAACCGGGGCAATGAGGACCAGCGTGGTTACGTTGTCGAGAAACATTGAGGTGATGGTCGTGATCCCGCCAAGAATTAGCAACAAGCGCCAGGGATCGCCCTTTGAACGTTTCGCAGTCAGGATTGCCAGATACTGGAAGAAGCCTGTAGCAGCCAGCATGCTGACCAGAACCATCATGCCCAGCAGCAGTCCCAGCGTGTTGAAGTCAATGGCCTCTAAGGCCAATTCCTGGCTATAGAATCCCAACAGCAGACCAACGGCCAGCATCGTACCCGCGCCGGCCATAGCAATTATGGTGCGGTCGACTCTCTCGCGTAAGATGGCGACAAAGGCAACAACAAAGATGATTGCGGAAATCAAAAGCCCGATCATGATTTCTTTTTCTTGCCGCCCTTCAGCTCTATTAACCAGCCTTCCAAGAAGGCGCGACCGATATCCACGCGTGAGGCGATCCCCACCAGCTTGCCGTTGCGCACCACCGGAAGATCCTGCAGGTCGTGGGTGATCATGATGGCGAGGGCGCGCATCAATGAGGCGCTTTCCTCTATGCTGACGGCTTCTTCCATATAATCGGCCACCTTGATCTTTGCCGATTTCTTAATATCCACCGGGGACGGGATATCAATGGCGCCAAAGTCGCGGACGAAATCCACATCCTCGACCACATTGATGAAGTCAGGCAGGAAGTAGCGCACCACTTTGCGTATACTGATGATGCCCACCAATTTCCCTTTGCTGTCCACCACCGGGAGAGTCCCCACTTTTTCCTTGGCCAGCAACTTGGCAGCATCCAGCAAACTGGCGTCCGGACCAATCGAAACGACTTGATGCTTCATCCAGGTCCCAATTTTTCGGCTCATCGTCACGTCCTCAGTGCCTAGTAAGGCAAAAAATGATTATCTCATATATATCAGGCGTGGGTTTTGCGATGATAGAATGCGCCGAATGGCTCAGCGAAGGGTCTCGAAATTTGCAGCTTTGAAAAAGCTGAGAGCGCGTTGGGCGATTTTTTTATTTGCAGGGTTGGCCTTAATTGTTATTAGTTATTGGTTTTTGCGGCAAGTTTCGTTTGCTGCTGCAGATGTTTGGCTGGTGATCGCCGGGCTCGCCTATGTGTGGCAATCCCTTTTTTTCTTTGTTGATCTTACAAAAAATGAACCGAAGAATAAAAAATCACTGCTTCCCTCTTTCGGCATTGGAACCTGGCTTTCATTATTTCGGCTGCTGCTATTGTCTTTGACCGCTGGCTTCCTGTTTTCGCCGCGCCCTGAAGGCTGGTTAGCCTGGGCGCCGTTCGGTCTCTACTTGGTTTTCAACCTCACTGATCTGGTCGACGGCTATGCGGCGCGACGCTGGGGGCAGACGACGCGCCTGGGTGAGAAGCTCGACCTGGATTTGGATAGCCGCGGGATGCTGGTCGGCTGCTTGCTGGCGGTTCAGTATGGCTCCGCCGGCTGGTGGTACGTGTCCGTCGGGTTGGCGCGCTATCTATTTGTTGCAGGGATGTGGAACCGCAAGCGACTGGGGTTGGCGGCGATTGAAAAGCCAAACCCGCTCAGCCGCCCATTGGCCGGGCTGCAAATGGGTGTGGGCACGGCGCTGCTGGCGCCGGTGCTGCACCCGCCTTACACGATATTGATCTCGACTCTGGTCATGATCCCGTTTATGGGGAATTTTTTTTACGACTGGTTAGTGGTTAGCGGGAGTAAACAAGGACACCCGTACACAAGGAAACAAAGTAAACCATCGCTTTTTTCACCTTCGATAAAAAAAGGCCTGCCGTTGTTATTTCGTGGATTGGTCGTGGTTTTACTGGCTTATCGAGTGTTGTCAGGAGAAATTACTGGCACGTCTCTATACATCGAAATTTTTCTTGCCGCGGGACTAGCGTTGGGCGCAGGTGTCCGCTTACTAAGTCTTTTGCTGCTAATCCATGTTGGGTTGGAATTACGGGGTCAGCCGCCTCCGGGAAACGAGCTATTGCTCTCGTTATGTGGCTTGGCCATTGTTTACCTTGGTCCCGGTTTGCTATCTTTGTGGACGCCAGAAAATTCGTTGATCCACAGGCGATTGGGAGAAAAGGCGTTCAATGAAAATTAGACGCCAGCTATTCTTCGCCTTTTGGGTCTTTCTTTTGTTTTTAGGTTTGATCCTGTTTTTCTGGTCATTCCGTTCGGTGCCGTTTAATGAGATCGTGCGAGTATTAGGCAGCCTGCAGCTTTGGAAACTCATAGTTTTACTGGCGCTGAATCTCGCCATCCTGCTGATCGCCCCCTCGCGCTGGTGGCTGATCTTGAGGGCACAGGGCAATCAAGTCCCTTACCTTGCTGCGGCTCGATACCGCCTGGCAGCTTCCGCAGTGAGTTATTTCACTCCCGGGCAGAATTTCGGGGGCGAGCCGCTGCTGGTGATCTCGCTGCGTAAGCACCATAAAATCAAGGGCAGCGAAGCTCTGGCCGCGGTTACGCTCGACCGGGCGATCGAAGCCTTTGGCAACTTCAGCGTACTCGCAGCGGGAATCGCCTTTGTTATCAGCCTGGGTCTCGTTTGGGACATGGAACTTCAAACCCCGCTGCTTATTGCGCTTGCGGCGTTAACGATCCCGGTGGCCTATCTGGCAGCGCTTTGGGCTGGATTGCGGCCGGTTGGCAGAATGTTGAGGCGCTTCAAAAACAATTTTATGGCCGGAGTGAGGTCTGCTGAGGATGGATTAGGGAGCCTGATCCGGAGGAAGCCCGCTTTATTCGCCGTAGGTTTGGCCGTCTCAGCCCTTGTTTGGTCCGCGCTTTTTTTCGAGTTCTGGCTGGCGCTGAACTACCTCGGGCTGAGATTGGAACTATCGCAACTGGTATTCGTGGTAACTGCAGGCCGCCTGGCACTATTGGCGCCAACTCCCGGCGCCCTGGGTGCACTGGAGGCCAGCCAAATGCTGGCGGTACAGGCGCTGGGATTTGACTCGGCCTATGGGTTGGGTTTGGGATTGCTCATCCGGGCACGGGATATTTTGTTTGCGCTGGCCGGATTGGTGTTGGGTGGGCTGGGGCTAAGGTAGGAGATTGCTTCGTCAGGCTGCGGCTCTTCCTCGCAACTGCGGAAGGCACATTCGCGTACGCACAGTGTAAACTCCGCCTTCCTTGACTGCGGAAAGCAAAGCTTTCCTTGGCTATGGTAGGATGGTGCACGTAACGAGGTCTTCGCCATGGTAGATAGCATCGCATTCGAGCGAGCGGTCAGCGCTCGGTTGCCAACACGATACGGGGATTTTCAGATCCATTTGTATTCAAACCAATTGGATGAAAAAGAGCATTTGGCATTGGTTATGGGGGAACTACCTGCCGATGAAAAGACGCTGGTGCGAGTGCATTCCGAATGCCTTACCGGAGATGTCCTGGGTTCCAGGCGCTGCGATTGCGGCGAACAACTGGCGCAATCGCTGGAGATGATCTCCAAAGCGGGGAGCGGCGTGTTGCTGTACCTGCGCCAGGAAGGCCGGGGCATCGGCTTGCGCGACAAATTGCGCGCCTACAATCTCCAGGATGAGGGGCTAGATACCGTGGATGCGAATCTGGCGTTGGGCCACCAGGCGGATAACCGCGATTACGATGCGGCTGCGCTAATCCTCAAAGACCTGGGTGTGGCCAAGGTCTCGTTACTCACTAACAATCCCAACAAGATCGAAGAACTGCAGCGCTTGGGCATAGAAGTGGTCGAGCGCATCCCTTTGCAAGGCGAGGTCAACCCGGAGAATGCGCGCTACTTGCTCACCAAGGCGGCGCGGATGAACCATTTGTTAGACCTTGCGGACAAGAACCCCTTCTCACAAAATGGGGCTGGATGAGTGGTTGGCTGCCAGCCTGAACCAAGCTGGCGATCTTGATCGGCCAACAGTTACGCTCAGTTACGCGCAAAGCCTGGATGGCAGTATTGCGCTGCACCGCGGCGAACCGCTGACGCTCAGCGGACCCGAAAGCATGGCGATGACGCACCGGCTGCGCGCTGCCCATGATGCCATTCTGGTTGGCATCGGGACTGTAATCAGCGATGATCCTCAATTGAACGTGCGCCTGGTTGAGGGGAGAAATCCGCAGGTCGTGGTGCTGGATAGCCGGCTCAGGCTGCCGTTGACGGCACGAGTCCTCAAAATCGGGAAGACGCGCGTTTTTGGCGTGGCTTCTGCGAACCAAATGGCACAAGTGAAACTCGAGCAAGTGGGAGCAATCGTTGAGCGACAATCAGATGAAAGGGCAACTCGAGTGAATTTGAGGGGGATGCTGGGAAGGCTAGGGGAGACCGGCATCAGGAGCGTAATGGTCGAAGGAGGCGGGCAGGTTATATCCAGTTTTTTGTCGGAAAATCTAGTTGATAGGGCGATCATCACAATAGCGCCACAGTTTGTCGGCGGCTATAAGGGATTGGAAACTGTGATTGACCAGAACTCTGAATTGGTGAATGAGGGTGTTGAAAAGCACGGCAAAGATTACGTATTTTGGGGGGAGATTGCTTCCTCGCAATGAATGGAGGAATGTGAAAAGAACCAGTATTTATTTCACAGGACCTCAAAGGGTCGAACTTAGGGAGGAAGAACTAGACGCCCCGGGAGCGGGCCAGATCCAGGTGCGCAGCCTGGTTTCCGCCGTCAGCGCCGGGACGGAAATTTTGGTTTACAAAGGAGAGGCTCCGCAGGAAATGGCTGCTGATTCGTATATCTCAGCCCTCCGCGGATCACTCGCTTATCCCTTGAAATACGGATACTCTATGGCCGGAGAGGTCATTCAATTGGGCGAGGGGGTCGGCGATGAATGGGAAGGCCGCCGGGTGTTCGCATTCAATCCTCACGAAACGGCTCTCAATGCGAACATCGCAGATGTTCAGCCATTACCGGATGGGATAGCAATCGAAGACGCTGCTTTCCTGGCAAACATGGAGACCGCGTTAAGTCTGGTGCAGGATGGGAAACCGCTTATTGGAGAAAAAGTCGTCGTGCTGGGCCAAGGTATTGTCGGCTTGCTGACCACGGCCCTATTGGCGCGGCACCCACTCATGAGGCTGGTCACAGTCGACGGCCTCGAGTTGCGCCGGGATTTTTCTCGCCGACTGGGGGCACATGAAAGCCAGCACCCTGAACAAATCGCCAGTCAGGCCGGGGACTTTCTAAGGGAAGGCAGCGTTGATCTGGTGTATGAACTGACAGGGGACCCTGAAGCAATAAATCTCGCACTCGACCTGGTTGGCGAGCACGGGCGCATTGTCGTGGGGTCCTGGTACGGCGCCCGGCAAGCGCCGATCAACCTGGGAGGAAAATTCCACCGCGGACGAATCAAGATCATCAGCAGCCAGGTCAGCCAGATCGAGCCAACCCTGCGCGGCCGCTGGGACCAGGCGCGACGGTTCGAACAGGCGTGGAAATGGGCGCGGGAGATCAAACCCAGCCAGTTGGTGACCCACCGGTTTCGGTTTGCGGAAGCGGCCGAGGCATATAAGTTGCTCGCAGAAAGCCTTGAATCAGCTTTAGGCGTTCTTTTTCAATACTAAGTTGCTAAGCTCTGAATTTCTCAGAATTCAACTTTCATAGTAAAACAAAGAATCGCCAACCTGCTTGGAGGAGTAGATGATTGATTTCTTGCATTCGCCGGGTTTCCTGGGCACCAACGCCAATATGTTTGCTGATTTCACTATGGCAATGATGCTGGTGATCCTGGTATTGTTCAGTGTCGGATTCTATCTGGCGGTTAAGGGTAAATACGATACCCATAAGTGGGTGCAAACCACCGGAGTGGTTTTGACAGGGTTCCTGGCCGTGTGGTTAATGGTGATTCCTTACCGCAATCTTGTGTTACAAGACCAGGGGGGACCGCGCGAGGCCATCTTTTACGCAGTGACTACCTTGCATGCAGTCATCGGGTTCTTCGCTTTTTCGTTCGGGACATTTGTGGCCTTGCGTGGGCATAAGCTAGTGCCAAAGTTCTTGCAGTTCAAGAACTACAAACTATTCATGCGCACTGCTTACGGATTCTACTTGGCTACCATTTTGCTGGGCGTATGGCTGTATTACACCTGGTATGTAGTGATCGAGAACCCGCCGATCTTCGAGTGAGCACTCGGAAATGTTTACGCTAGCGCTGCAACGCCGCTTCGAAGCCCGGCATCATTTGATTGGCGGCGACTGGGGCGCCGAGAACGACCCTCATGCCCATTCGTACCTGCTGGAACTGCGCCTGGAAGGCGAGGGGTTGAATAAACACGGTTACCTGGTTGACCTGGTAGATGTGGAAAGCCGTGTCGAGCAGTTGCTGGCGCGCTTTGGCGGCGCGGATTTGAATTCGCTAAGCGAATTCGCCGGCCTCAACCCATCGCTGGAGCACTTTGCCCGCATCCTAGGCACGGCGATCTCCAAGCACTTCAAGGAAACCCGGCTCAATGCGCTGACCGTCCGGCTCTGGGAAAGTGACAGCGTCTGGGCAGAATACCGTCAGGACCTCTGAGTGCGCATTGGGTTGATCGTTTACGGGGACCTGGAGCAAGCTTCCGGGGGCTATTTGTATGACAGAATGCTAGTGGCTCACCTGCGCAAACGCGGCCATCACGTGCAAGTTATCTCGTTGCCCTGGCGGAGCTACGCGGGCTTCCTCGCGGACAATTTCTCGCGTCGCCTTTTCAACACGATAAGACGCTTAGAGGTTGACCTGTTGTTGCAAGACGAACTCAATCATCCTTCTTTGTTTTTGCTCAACAGGAGACTAAAAAAAGAAACTTCTTTTCCAATAATCTCTGTCGTTCACATGGTGCGCAGCAATGCCGCGGTTCACCCTTTCTTGAAATGGTTTTATGGCTGGGTGGAAAGGCGATACCTGGATTCGGCAGATGGGTTTGTATTCAACAGCCTGGAAACAAAGCGTCTGGTCAATTCAATGGTTTTCCAGAGGAAACCATTTGTGGTCGCCACTCCGGGCGGCGACCGTTTTCGATCCAGGGTCACCCCAGCCGAGATCCGCGCCCGAGCGCGGCAGCCGGGACCCCTGCGTGTGCTTTTCCTCGGCAGCCTGACCCGGCACAAAGCGCCGCATCTGCTGCTGGAGGCAGCGGCTAAGTTGGGACCGGAAACGATCTATTTGACGCTTGCCGGCCGGCAAGATGTGCAGCCGGACTACGTTCGGTATCTTCGCCGATTGGCTGCGCGCCGGGGCTTAGGAGGTTGGGTTCACTTTATTGGCCACCTGGAGGGCAAATTCCTGGCGAGCAGGCTGAAAAGGAGCCAGGTCTTGGCCGTTCCTTCGGCCTACGAGGGGTATGGGATTGCCTACCTGGACGGCCTGGGTTTTGGTCTGCCGGCTATCGGTACGCGGGCAGGGGGAGCAAAAGAAATAATCCGGCATGGTAAAAACGGCTATTTGATTCCGGCAGGAAACGTGGCGGAGGTAGCGCGAGCCTTCAAGAAGTTGCACGAAGACCGCCAAAGGCTCACTCGAATGAGTCTGTCGGCGCTACGCAGCTTCCAAACCTTCCCGAGTTGGAAGGAAAGCATGGAGCGGGTCTATCGGTTCCTGAACCGCTATAATCAATCGTCGTCTCGCATCCATTCGCCACGGAGGAAGAAATGAGCGATCGCACTATTCGAGTCATCATTACGATCTTGGGTTTGTATACCGCCACTGTGCATTTAGTTGTTTTAAATCTGGGTGGACTCGAACCCCTCTTCATACTTAATGGACTAGGATATTTCGCGCTTCTGGGCGCCTTGCTTTTTCGGATCCCGGCAAACCAGCAACGCCTGGTGCATTACGCATTCATGGCTTACGCTGCGGTCACTATCATCGCCTGGGTGATTATGAATGGCGACCTCAGCGATCCGATCGGAGTGAGCACCAAGTCCGTAGAAGTATTGCTGATCATTTTCCTGTGGTTGGATCTGAAACGGCAAGCTGCATAACTATTTTTTAGTTCGCATATGGCCCCTCACCCTCTATCCCCCTCTCCCGTAACGCGGGAGAGGGGGCATGTTTCTGTGGGCGCGCTGTTTGGGCTGGCGCGTTCGCTGCTTATGTACTATGCCATCCCTGGGAGAGCGGGGGCCTGGCGACGGTTTTATCGCCGGTTCATTTCACCCGGCGACCTATGTTTCGATATCGGAGCGCATGTGGGCAATCGGACGGCAGCCATGCTTGCTATTGGCGCACGCGTAGTGGCCGTGGAGCCGCAGCCGCTGATGGCGGATACGCTGCAAAGATTGTACGGGAGGTTATCCGGGTTTCATCTAGTGAAAAAGGCCGTTGGCGAGGCGGAGGAGAAAAGCGAGATGCTGGTCAGCACCCGGACGCCAACTGTTTCAACATTATCAGGGGGTTGGGTGGATCAAGTCAAGCGGGCGAAAACCTTCTCCCGAATTCGATGGGACATGCGATCAGAGGTTGAGGTTACCACGCTGGATACATTGATTGCGGAGTTCGGCACACCGGCATTCTGCAAGATCGATATCGAGGGATACGAGCTGGAAGCGCTGAAGGGTTTATCTCAGCCGCTGCCGGCGATTTCCTTCGAATATCTTCCGCTCACAACGGACAGGGCGATCGCCTGTGTCGATCGCTTGATGGACCCGGGCAGGTATGCATTCAATGTTATTCGCGCTGAATATCCCCGCCTTGCGCTACCCGATTGGGTAGGCGCTCCAAGATCAGAGAATGGCTCAATGCACGCGATCTGGATGACAGATCGGGAGAAGTGTATGCGAGACTTATTGATTGAATTGCCGTGACTACGATTTTCTGTTTCCACAGGTAGAATTGTTCAACCCCTTTCGCTCGAGGTTTTGTTGACTAGAGAAGAATTACGTTCCAAAGAATCTGAAACTCAATCCGCCGGCTGGCACATGTTGAGCGCTTTCGTTTCACTGGCTATTATTGCCGGCCTGGTGATTTGGCTGGACCAATTGACCAAGGATTGGGTGCGCAGCAACCTGGCGCTTGGGGAAACCTGGCGCCCGTTTTCCTGGCTGCCCGAGTACGTGCGCATCGTGCATTGGCGCAACAGCGGCGCGGCGTTCGGCCTCTTCCAAGGGGGTGGGGGCGTTTTTGCCATCCTGGCGGTCATCGTTACTCTGATGATCATTTTCTACTTCCCGCGTATCCAGCGCGGCGACTGGTCTTTGCGTCTGGCTATGGGCCTGCAGCTAGGCGGGGCAGTAGGCAACCTGATCGACCGGTTGCAGCACAACTTGGCGGTGACCGATTTCATTGCGGTAGGCAATTTCCCGGTCTTCAATATCGCCGATTCAGCCATTACACTTGGGGTGATTATCTTATTCTTCAGTATCTGGCTGGGCAGTGGCAACGAAAGCGAACACAAACCGGAGCTTGGCAAAGAACGCGCTGCAAGTGAATGAGCGCGTAGTTCACCTGCGCGTTCCGGCTGATTTCCAAGTACGCCTCGATAAATTCCTTGTCATAGAAGTCCCTGATTATTCACGCGCCCGGCTGCAAAACCTGATCAAGGATGGGCACGTACTAGTTGCCAACAAAGTAGTTGTGAAACCCCGTTACCTTCTGAAGGGTAACGACATCGTTGAGTTGCACATACCTCCCGTTCGATCCGTCAACCTGATTCCAGAAGCGATACCTCTCGATATTATCTTCGAGAATGATGACGTTGTTGTGATCAACAAGCCCGCCGGGCTGGTGGTGCACCCGGCAGTGGGGCATGCAAAGGGGACGCTCATCCATGCGGTGCTAGCCCATGCGCCCGAGATCGAGGGCATAGGCGGTGAACTGCGACCGGGACTCGTTCATCGCCTGGACAAAGACACCTCCGGTCTCATCATCGTGGCGAAGAACGAAAGGACCCAGCGCTTGCTGCAGGAGCAATTCAATAAGCGGAAGGTTGAAAAGACTTATGTTGCATTGGTGGACGAACGGCCGCCGACAGTCCGCGGCCGCGTGGAGGCGCCCATTGGCCGCGATCCGCGCGAACGCAAACGCATGGCGGTGGTTTCAGCGGCAAAGGGACGGCAGGCAGTGACCGATTATCGCGTAATGGAAACTTTCGAAAAACACAGCTTGCTGGAGGTGAGCCCGCACACCGGACGCACGCACCAGATCCGTGTGCATTTGGCTTTTCTTGGTTGCCCGGTGGCGGGCGATCGAGTGTACGGTAAACGTAACCCGACTCTGCCACTCACGCGTCATTTTCTCCACGCATTTCGATTGAAGCTGAGGCTGCCGGGAGAGTTGGAACCGCGTTTATTTGAAGCGCCATTGCCTGAAGATTTACGACAAATCGTTGCGGATTTACAAACAAGCATTCCCAAAAAGGGAATAACCAAAAAGGCACGAAGAGCACAAAGTTGAATTCATATTTCTTGGCGCCCTACATGTCTTTGCGATTGGATTCCCTGTGAGGGTGAATGTGGCATGCCAGGCAAACGACTGGCAGGTTTGAAACCCGTCCTACAAAAAACACCCTGTATACTTCCTCTCATGAACACCATTGATCTTCGTTCTGACACAGTCACCTGGCCAACGGAGGAAATGCGCGAGGCCATGGCCCACGCCGAGGTGGGGGATGACGTTTACGGCGAGGATCCGACGGTAAACCGGCTGCAAGAGATGGCCGCTGAGCGCATGGACAAAGAAGCGGCTCTGTTCGTGCCCTCGGGTGCGATGGGCAACTTGGCTGCTTTGCTGGCGCATTGCCAGCGAGGCGACGAAGTCATTTTGGGCGACCTGGCGCACCCGTATATGTATGAAGGCGGAGCCATGGCGGCCCTGGGCGGCATCCAGCCGCGCACGCTGCGCAATCAGCCGGATGGCACGTTGCTGCTAGAGGAGATCGAGCTCGCGATCCGCGAGGATGACCCGCATTATCCGATTACGCGGCTTATCGCACTGGAAAATACACACAATCGCTGCAACGGCGTTCCGCTTTCGACGAATTACATTCGCTCCGTCGGCGATTTGGCGAAGAAGTATAAACTGAAATTGCACATCGACGGAGCGCGGATTTTTAATGCCGCGATCGCCCTGGGAATCCCGGCGGAGCAATTGGTGGCGCCTGCAGACTCGATCACCTTTTGTCTCAGCAAAGGCCTGTGTGCGCCGGTAGGCTCGGTATTGTGCGGCTCTAAGGAGTTCATTGCAAAAGCGTTACGCGAGCGGAAGAGGTTGGGGGGCGGCATGCGGCAGGCAGGCATCCTGGCCGCGGCCGGCATCGTGGCGTTGGAGAAGATGGTGGATCGATTAGCCGAAGACCACGAACGCGCCAGGCGGCTGGCGGCGGGGCTGGCGGAAATTCAACAATTGCGCGTCTACCCGCAGTACACGAATATCATTCGCTTCCAGCTGGCGGATGGAAGCAAGGTTAACTCTGATGAACTGGTTCCAAAGTTGGCGGAAGAGGGCATTCGAATCGGCCACGGCGGACCCTGGGGGTTCCGCGCGGTAACACACTATTGGATCAATGATACGGCGGTGGAAAAGACGTTGGCGGCGTTTAAGAAAGTGCTCAAGGCGTAGGGCGTGTAAAAGTCGGCAACCCAAATTGCTTTCCTAGTTGGTAAGTATGCAGATAGACAGTAAAACGGCGGAAAGCTTCTGATGTCCATGTTATCATGCGCAACCCAATCGCCTGAGCAAGAGTGGACCGAAACAGAGTTTTATTGTGCACCAGAGCTATAATATAAAAGTCCCCTACATTTTCCTGTAATTCACCTTCCTCGGTAAGCACGAATTCAAATGACGAGAAACATCGCGGTGGTCAAGAATTACTTCTCGAAATTTCTGGATGCGGGGTTTCTCATCTCAAATGTTGTTATTCCATTAGTAGTTCTCGCAACCTATTGCTTGTTGCTTTCAGCCATTCTGCCCAATGGCGTAAACAGGAACTTTGCTTCCAGATCGTGGGGTTATTTTCTGGCCTTGGCGGCGGTTTCCGGCTTGCTTGGCCTGGTTCTCTGGCAAAGAGAAAAAAAGATAAAGCCTTCGGCCAGAAAAGGCGAAATGATCACCTGGTCCGATCTGATTTTGCTATTTCTTCCAATGATGCCGGTAGTTCAGTACATCATTCGCAATATAGAGATCCTGTACCTCGAGCAGATAGTTCTTGTGATGGTCATGTTTCTGGCCTTTTCGCTCGTGCTCATCTTTGTGATTCCGAAGTTCCTTCGCCGTCTTGCGTCCGAACGCACCCTTATGCTGCTAGGTGCGGCTTTCTCCTTCACTCTTTTTTATATGGCCTCCTTGACCAGCCGGTTTTCTTGGTTCGAATACGGAAGTGTGAAAATCCAGTGGCCGTTTCTGGCTGGCATTTTTATCCTCATCTGGCTACTTTATGACCTGGGGTACAAACAACTCCTCCATGTGCTAATCGTGGTTTTCTTCATCAGCAACAGCGCCATCCAACTCAGTACTGTAGAACGAGTCCAGGCGATTGTTAGTTTTGTGGATTATGAGGCAGGCCGCTCAATCGGAAAGAATCTTGCCCAGCTTGTCGGCGATAGGAGGCCGCTTTCCACTCCCAACATATACTTGCTGATCTACGACGCCTATCCCCACAACGAAACCTTGCTCTCGCATGGGATCGATAACAGCGAGCAAGAGAAATATTTGGAGGATCTGGGGTTTACGCTGTACCCGCACACCTACTCCGTGGCCGCCTCGTCCATACCTACAATGACCCGGGTGCTCAACGCCTCTGCTGAATTTGACAATACCAGGGTTGCCGTGGCTGGAAGCGGAGCGGTACAGAACCTGCTGAGCTCTTTTGGCTATACCACCTACGGAATATTCCGCTCGGACTTTTTCTTCCGGGGCATAGAGCCCAGTTATGACCATTCTTATCCGCAGGTCGAACCGCCTGGTTTGATACTTTCGGAAGCCATTTTGATGGGCGAATTCCGTTTCGACATCGGAGTTCAAAGGCAACCAATCGAAGAGTATAGGTCGAGCAAGCGACAGGTATTCGCCTCGGACTCAACCGACCCCGTTTTTCTTTATACGCATAGCCATTTGCCTGGTCACAGCCGTAATATAGGCAAGTGCCTTCAGAATGAGTCCGAATTGTTCGAAGACCGTTTACGGCGTGCCAACGAGGAAATGCTCCTGGATTTGGATGTACTGGTTGGGATTCACCCTGAGGCGATCATCATCATTGCCGGAGATCACGGGCCTTGGCTCTCGAAAAACTGCTCTGCCACCGCACTGGGAGGTTACGACAGCTCGGAAATCAACCGCCAGGATATCCAGGATCGTTTTGGAACCTTTCTGGCTATTCGCTGGCCTTCCGCAAACTACAAGGAATTCGATGCTATCGAAACCTTGCAGGATGTGTTCCCTGCCATTTTTGCTTATCTTTTCAATGATCCAGGCATGCTGAACGCACGAATCAGACCTGAGACGCTGGAGCCAGATTGGATCAGTGGGACTCGGGTGATTGATGGCATTATTCAGGGAGGCGTGAATGATGGAGAACCTCTGTTTTTGGATGGGCAGTAGCGGGCGATTACTGCCTAATTTTTGTTGGTCGCAGAGGGGATCTATGATCGCGAACTGTTTTTAAGTTTCCGCTGGCGCCAATCGCAATGTCCCTTACAAAGAAACATTAAAATTGTGAGAAAACTCTTATGCTAGCCTTACAACCCTTAACTGATATAATGCCATTCTTACTGTTATTAGCATCGTATTATTGTTGGAGACAACTTAATGGGTGATTTCCTCACGGTCGAAGACATCGAAAAAGCAGCCCAACAAGTTCAAAAGCGAAGTAAACAGAAACCTCGGGTAGGTCTGATCCTTGGTTCAGGCTTGGGACCGTTGGCGGAATCGGTTGAGAAACCGGATTTCATTGCCTACTCCGAAATTCCTGGGTGGCCGATATCCAGTGTGGCCGGCCATGTTGGGCGTCTGGTACTGGGCACACTGGAAGCGCAGTCTGTTGTTGTCATGCAAGGGCGAACCCATTATTATGAAGGTTACGACATGCCGCGGCTCGGGCTGCCCGTGCGCGTAATGCAAAATCTCGGCATAGAAATTCTGATCGTCACTAATGCAGCCGGCGCGGTGAATCCCCAATTCGAGCCGGGCGACTTGATGATGCTAATCGATCACTTGAACCTGGTAGGTATGGCGGGTCAAAACCCGTTGCGAGGTCCCAACCTGGATTCGCTAGGCCCCCGATTTCCGGATATGAGCCAGGTTTACGATCGCAAACTGCAGAGCGCGGCGCGCCTGGCGGCCGAGGAAGAAAAAATCAAATTGCACGAGGGCGTGTACTGCTGTCTGGCGGGACCCAGCTTCGAGACCCCCGCAGATCTGCGCTTCTTACAAAGGGTGGGCGTGGACGCAGTGGGAATGTCCACCGTGCCTGAGGCTATCGTGGCGCGGCACGGCAACACGCGTGTGTTGGGGATATCTGGTATCAGCAACAAAGCAAACCTGGACGGCGCCACCGAGACGACCCACGAAGAAGTGCTGGAAGCCGGTCGGGTACTGGTGCCCAAATTGACCAAACTAGTGCGAGGGGTGCTGCGGAAGCTTTCTTAGCGTAATTTTTGTCGAATGGCGGAAGTATTAAGATTTTTCGTGCAGTACGAGGCGGTTCTATATTTCGTTCTTGGGTTGAGCGGCATCATTTATTTGTATCGCTTCTGGCTGGCCTGGCAGGAGGTGCGCGTGGCGGTCTACGGCCTGGAGCAGGAGGCTTCGCGTGCACGCCTTAATCAAGCGGCCATGGTCTTGTTTATTCTTCTGGTCGTGGCCGCAACCATCTTTGTCATGGTAACTTTTGTTTCCACTGCCATGCCCGTCGTGCTCGCTACACCCACTTTGGATCTTTCAGCTGGGTCGCTTTTCGATCCCCTGGAGACTCCGCAGCAGACCGCCAATGTAGCCACCGCGACAGCGCTGCCCCCGGTCAGCATCGACCCGACAGATTGTGTCGAAGATCAAATCATCATCACCTCGCCGGCAGCCCAGGATGTTTTACAAGGCACTATCGATATCGAGGGCACTGCGGACATTCCTAATTTTGGCTTTTACAAATTCGAAGTGGCACGGGCGGAAGAGGAACTGTGGCTCACGATTCAGGCAGGCCGCACCGTGGTGAAAGAAGGCGTTTTGGTCGAAAATTGGGACACGTCGCGTCTTCCAGCTGGCGATTACGTCCTTCAGCTTCTGGTCACCAATAGTGCCGGAGAGGAACTGCCACCATGCCGAATACCCGTGCGAATTGAGCTGCCGCAATGATGGAACTAAGTATGGGTCTACGCATTCGTTCGGCAAACGAAGAGGATTATGAGCGCTTGTTGGAACTCGAACATGGCTTTTCCACTGAATACGTGTGGCAAATGGAACTCAGCCAAAACCCGCGCATGGGCGCTCAATTCAAGGAGACTCGGCTGCCGCGCCCCATGCAGGTGAGCTACCCACGGTCGCCAGGCCGACTACAAGCCGAGTGGAAGCAGCGCGCTGCGCTGCTGCTAGGTGAGAGCGACAATAAGATTGTAGGGTACACCAGCCTGTCCTCAGGGTTGGCCCCCGGCGCTATCTGGCTGACTGACCTCGTAGTGGATGTTCCGTACCGGCGCAAAGGCGTGGGTACGCGGCTGATCGCTACAGCCCAGAAGTGGGCGCGGGATCACGGGCACGTTCGCCTTGTGCTGGAGATGCAATCGAAGAATTACCCCGCAATTAAGTTAGCGCAAAAATTGGCTTTTGAATTCTCCGGTTACAACGATAAATATTACGAGAACCAGGATATTGCTCTTTTCTTTGCCAAGAGGCTGGCATAGGATGAAGTACTTCGTTATCGGTTATTAGTTATCATACTAAATGGATTTGTTGTCAATTTTAGAAACGCTTAACCGAGTCTTCGAGGCCGGCATCGCCATTACGGCCTTATCGCTATTTTTGAGGTCACTTACCTTTAATTTGCGGGACCGGGTGTCGCGCGCCTTTGCCGTAATCCTGGCCTGCATGATGATCTCCTCGGCAGGAGAAGCTGTTTCCGCGTCGCTGGCGGGACAGGGCGGGCTCGATTTCTGGTTGCATTTCCAATGGGTGGGCACGATTTTTCTGCCCGCAGCTTATCTGCATTTCTCGGACGCGCTGTTGGAAACGACGGGCAGACCCTCGCGGGGCCGACGGCGGTGGGCGGTGCGACTTTCTTACCTTTTCTCCACGATATTCCTCGCCCTGTTATTTACCGGACTTCTTCTCGGTCGACCCGTATCCAACGGCGAGCCTGTTCCGCACCTCAGCAGTACATCGCTTTCGTGGGTTTTCACCGCGTATTACGTCATCGTTATTGTCCTGGCCCTGGTCACCGTTTGGCGTGCCTGGCAGCGCACGGTGTTATCAGCCAGTCGCCGTCGCATGATTTATTTGTTCTTCGCCTCGCTGGTCCTAGCACTTGGCGCCTATCCCTTCCTTTTGTTCGGATCGGGGATGGCGGCAGCCTTTACGGAGGTCTTCTTGCTGAGCGCTGCTGCCGGCAGTGTGCTGGTATTTTGGGCGATGGTGGTGATGGCTTATGCCACGGCCTTCTTCGGTGTGCCTTGGCCGGACCGAGTAGTTAAAAGCCGCTTGTTCCGCTGGCTGGTGCGCGGTCCAGTTACCGTGTTCATTGTCCTGCTTTTGCTCCCGGGTGTTAGCCAGATCAGCTCAATCTTCAGAACCAGCGAAGCGGTAATGTTACCCATCCTGGTGGCTTTATCTGCCCTGCTCACGTCGCACGTGCTCACGCTTGCGCTGCCTACTTTGGAAAACTGGCTGCTGTTCAGTGGCGGGGAGGGGGCAGATGCGCAATTTGTACAAGATCTACAGGAGCGGGTGCTGACCTCTGCTGACCTGCGCCAATTCCTGGAGGCTTTGCTCTCTGCCGTCTGCGATCGCTTCCAGACAAAATCCGCGTTTGTGGCCATCCTTGAAGCAGGGAAGGTGCAGGAATTGCTCGGGGTGGGCGACAAGAAATCGCTTGGCAAAAAGAAGACTTCAACTGAACTTGAACAGCTAGCCCAACGTGCAAACGGGGAACCCCGCGTTTTTTCCTGGGATGCCTTTTGGCTTCTGCCGCTCTATGCGCCGCAAGGAAAAATTCTGATTGGCTTGCTGGGTGTGCGGCGGATGCGCAAACTGGAATTGAGCGAAGAACAACATGAAGGGCTGCTCAGTCTTGGCGAGCGCGCGGCCTTGGCAATCGATGACCGGCGACAGCAGACTCAGGCCCTGGTTTCACTACAGACTCTGGGTCCACGCGTAGATTTGATCCAACGCCTACGCGCCGCGTCTCGCTTCGACCAGAGCGAGGTGTTCAGCGACTTCGGCGAGCTGCCCGAATATGGCGACCTGGTGCGCTGGGTCAAGGAAGCGCTGACCCACTACTGGGGGGGACCGCGCCTCACCGACAGTCCGTTAAGGGGTTTGCAAGTGGTGCAAAAGGCTCTGAAAGAACATGAAGGCAATCCCGCCCAAGCCATGCGCAGTATTTTACAGGAAGCTATCGAGCGTAATAGACCTGAGGGAGAACCGCGCCTCAACGGCGAATGGATGCTCTACAACTTGCTGGAGATGAAATTTCTCCAGGGTCGCAAAGTACGCGAAGTGGCATCCCGACTCGCCATGTCAGAAGCAGACCTGTATCGCAAACAGCGAGTTGCCATCGAATCGGTGGCGCGCAGCTTGCTGGAAATGGAAACCCATATCATTGAGCAACAGAATGGAAAGGAAGAAGGAAAGTGAACGGGCACGACGAATTTAATCCGCAGCAGAACCTCTCCGAAACCCCTGAACCCGATGACGGCTGGTGGAAATCGATCCTGGCCGAAGAACAGAAGTACGCCGGACCCGAGCGAGGCCTTCGGCGCAGGGCAGCGGCGCAGGAGGGCCGGCGGCCGCGGATGCAGGGGAGCCGAGCAACGGTGGAGCCAGGAAGCACAAGGGGGCATCTCGAGAGACGAAGCGCCGCCGTGCAGGATGAACGCAAACCACAACAATTAGGTTGGGTCGACTGGACGCGTGTGCTCGAGCTACAGGAGCAGGAAACTGTGTGTTATGCCGAAGTGGTTGGTTTCAACCGGGGCGGCCTGCTGGTGCGCACCCAGGAATTCCAAGGCTTTGTACCGCGCTCCCAGTTGGCAGCAGCTACGAATGGTCAGAAGATCACCGAGCGACTGTTGGAATCCTACGTGGGCCGCGAGATGGAATTGAAAGTCATCGAATGCGATCCCGAGCGAGGGCGCATTGTGCTCTCGGAGCGCGCGGCGCAATCCGCGCCCGGTTCGCGCCAGGGATTGCTGCAGACCCTGCAGGTTGGGCAACAGCTAGAAGGAGTGGTCACTAACGTGACCCCCTTCGGGCTATTTATCGATCTCGGCGGTGTCGAAGGCCTGGTTCATATTTCCGAACTTTCCTGGGGGCGCATAGGACACCCGCGTGAGGTCGCTGCACCCGGTGACCGGCTGAAGGTCGTCGTCCTCGAATTGCAAACCGACCGCGGGCGCGTGTCGCTTTCCGTCAAACGCGGCCAACCTAATCCCTGGGTCACGGCCCACGAGCGCTACCCTGTTGGTTCCGACTTCGATGCCGAAATCACCGAAGTAGTGCACTTTGGGGCATTTGCAAAATTGGAGGAAGGGCTCGAAGGCTTAATCCACATCACTCAAATGGGTTTGCATCATCGCCTGGACCCGCGGCTGGTGATGGAAAGCGGCATGAAGGTCAAAGTTCGCGTTCTGCAAGTTGAGGGTGGAAGGCAACGCCTCAGCCTTCAATTACTTGGCGAACCGTGGAAGGAACAAGAATCTGCAGGACCCTCCTGGCTAGATACACCTGGAGATCATGCGTAAAAGAACGTTCGTGGCCCAACAGCCGCCAAGCGGTGGTTTGGCTCGGCTGCGAAATTTCAGGCTGAACCTCGGTTCTTACGTTGCCGAGGCAGTTGGGATGGTTTTGCTGGCGGGAGCTCTGCTCACGTTGCTCGGTCTGCTGGGCTTGACCGCGGGCAACATCCTCAGCCCCTGGATTCACTTGCTGCGCCGCTGGCTGGGTTGGGGTGCGAGCCTAATCGTGCTTACCCTGGCGTCTGCTGGGTGGCGCCTGCTGATTAGTCGGCGCACAGCCTATGGCTTTGCCTGGGGGCGCGTGGTAGCAGAGGAGGTGGCCGCCTTCTGTGCACTTGGCCTACTCAGCCTCTTTCTCGGGCAATCGCTGGAGACTGCCGAGGCGGGCGATGCAGGCGGCCTGGTGGGCTGGGGTCTGGTGGAAAGCCTGCGCCTGCTCTTTGGAAGTTTCCTGCCTAATTGGCTTGCTCTGGCTATTGCTGGTTTCACCCTCATCCTAATATTCCTGGTTGCTACGATGTCATCGTTGCGCCAAACTGCCTGGCTGCGGTCTTCAATGGAAACACCCGCCTCGGTTACCATACCGGTCGCAACGCCTGTCCTATCCATTTCTCCCGTCGATGAGAAATCGGTTGCGCCTGAGTCTGTCACAACAATGCCTAAATCGCAACACCTTCCTGCGGAGTTTCGTAAGGATTTCCGTGTTGAAAATAAACCAGCCAAATCTGCAAAGCCGAGTCGACGTTCCGCGGATTTACCCCCGCTTGGCCTGCTGGCCGAGGAGCAAAGCTCACGCCCGGACGAGCGCCACATCAACCAGATGGCTGGATTGCTGGAAAAGACTCTCTCCGAATTCGGCATTCCAGTGCGCGTTGTAGGATTCCAGGTTGGACCTACTGTCACTCAATTCCATTTAGAACCGGGTTATATCGAGAAAGCTGGCGAAGAAGACAGCGAGAACCGGCAAAAGGTGCGCGTGGCTCAGATCTCGGCGCTACAACGCGATCTAACACTGGCGCTCTCTGCACAGCGGTTACGCATCCAGGCGCCGGTGCCCGGGCGAGCCTACGTGGGCATTGAAGTGCCGAACTCGCGCACCAGCCTGGTTCGGCTGCGACCCGTTTTGGAGAGCCAACCCTTCCAGAAGCTAACTTCACCACTGGCTATGGCGCTGGGCCGCGATGTTTCAGGACAACCGATTGCGGCAGACTTGATTAAGATGCCGCACCTATTGGTGGCAGGCACCACAGGGTCGGGCAAGTCGGTGTTGATCTCTGCGATCGCCATTTGTTTAGTGATGAACAACAGCCCCGAAGATTTACGCCTGGTAATGATCGATCCCAAGATGGTAGAGCTGGTGCGCTTCAACGGGCTGCCCCATCTGATTGGCAAGGTTGAAACCGAACTCGAGCGCATCAATGTAGTGCTGCGCTGGGTGGTGGCGGAGATGCAACGCCGTTATAAGCTGCTCGAATCGGCGCGGGCGCGCGACATCGAGGGCTACAACCAGAAGGTGACGGGAAAGGACGCTGATGAGCATTTACCTCGCATTGTGGTCTTGATCGATGAGTTGGCGGATCTGATGATGTCCACGGCCGAGCACACCGAAGCTACACTGGTTCGCCTGGCTCAGATGGCGCGCGCTACAGGAATCCACCTGGTTGTGGCGACACAACGCCCTAGCACAGACGTGGTCACTGGGTTGATCAAAGCAAACTTTCCAGCGCGTATTTCCTTTGCGGTGGCTTCTTCCATTGATTCGCGCGTAATCCTGGATACGACAGGTGCCGAGTCATTGCTGGGGCGCGGCGATATGTTGTATTTGGCGCCCGAAGCCGCAGCTCCGCTACGCTCGCAGGGCGTAATGATCACCGACCAGGAGATCGAAGCGGTGATCGATTATTGGCAGCAAGCCTGGGAGATCGAAGAGCCGGAGCCTGCACCTTGGGACAAGTTGATCCAAAAGGAAGCATTGATCACAGACAAGGATGATTTGATCGAAAAGGCGATTGGGGAGATTCGCCGGACTGGAAAATCCAGCGCTTCGCATCTACAGCGCGCCCTGCGCATCGGTTATCCACGCGCTGCGCGCTTGGTGGATGAGCTGGAAGAGATGGGTATCCTTGGTCCTGTGCAAAGCGGAGGGCGCGAACGCGAAGTGCTAATGAATCTGGATAATTTCTCTGAAACTGAGGAAGGCGAAGAATGAAGCCCACCGCTGCAAAAAAGCCACCCTCCTCCGTCTTTGCCAGGAGTAGCCGCGGAGCGGCTACGACGAAGCAATCCCCAACCTCGAACTTGGAGATTGCTTCGCCTGTTTCACTGGCTCGCAAAAACGATAGCAGGCAAATCACCTTCACTGATCGATTGCGGATTAACTTTCGTTTTGTACTGGATCCGGCGGTCGAGTTCCTCGATTGCATCGGGGTCCATCCCAACTATTTAACTGCGATTGGTTTACTAGGCACTACGGCCGCGGCCTATCTCATTTCGCAGAGTCAGTTCACCTGGGCTGGGGTTGTCGTTTTGGTCATCGGCCCCGTGGACGCGCTGGATGGCGCGCTGGCCCGTCGCCGCGGCGAGCCGCAAGCCTTCGGCGCTTTCGTCGATTCGGTGGCCGACCGCTATTCGGAACTAGCGCTGTACGCTGGGTTGTTGTGGGTGGCGCAGGCCAGCGGCGACCGGCGGTTGAGCTTCCTGGTGTATTTCGCCGCTTTCGGGTCGGTGCTGGTGTCGTACGTGCGCGCCCGAGCGCAAAGCTTGGGAATGGATGCCAAAGGCGGTATCCTCACCCGTGTCGAGCGTTTCATTATCATGACGGCATGTTTGGTAGTTAACGCTCCATTTATTGGCGTCGGGATTCTCGCCATTGGCACAAACCTCACCGCAATTCAAAGGATTCTCTATGTCCGCCACCTTTCAAAAACAACTTAACCACGAAGACAACCTTCGCTTGCTCAGGGCAGGCTCCAACACGGAGTTATTCATTATTTTCTTCCGATATAGGATTGATTAACCGATTAACTGATTTGACTAACACACTACCTCCTTATCGAACAAACTGACTATGTTTTTCGACCAATACGGCATCCACCTTGGCCCTCTCTATCTCCGTTTCTACGGCCTCATAGTCGTGGCTGCCATTCTGGCGGGCACAGTCCTGATCGAGCGACTGGCAAAAGCCCGCGGCATGAACGCGCAGTTCATCTGGGACAGCTTGATCTGGACAACGGTGGCCGGGGTCGTCGGCGCCCGACTGTGGCATATATTCACTCCACCGCCATCGTCGATCGCGGTGGGTCTGACCACTCGGTTCTACGTGACACATCCTCTGGATGCAATCGCTGTCTGGAACGGCGGGCTTGGCATTCCCGGCGCTGTCATTGGCGGCGGGCTGGCGATGTATGTTCTCGCTCGCCGGCGCGGCGAAAGCTTTCTGGCTTGGGCCGATCTCATCGCGCCCGGGCTGGCGCTTGGGCAAGCTGTCGGCCGTTGGGCGAACTTTGTCAACCAAGAACTGTACGGTGCGCCGACCGATTTGCCCTGGGCAATTTATATTCCTCCAAACAAGAGGCTGGCTGGCTTCGAACAGTACGCGACCTACCATCCCCTCTTCTTATACGAATCACTGTGGAGCTTGGCGTCCGTTTTCTTTCTGATATGGGTTGGAAGAAAGTATCAGAAGCAGGTCGAAAAAGGGAGCATCTTTTTGATTTACTTGATCACTTACCCCACTATTCGCTTTTTGCTGGATTTCCTACGCCTGGATGCTTCCATGGTTGCGGGTATCAATGCCAACCAGGCAGTGATGGTGGTGGTAGGAGTGGTGGTGGCTGGGATTTTGCTTTTTCGGCATGCGCGGAATAATTCAAATCGCTAGAGGCCCACATGCCTCGTGCTAAAACGAGAGGGGAAAAGCCCCCAATCAGAAAATCGATATACCTCTGTTGCCAACAATCTTGATAAGTTGGCCAGGAGGTTATCTTGACTTTGGCCTGTTCTCCAAAGTGCGAGCAAGGATTTCTTCCATGCCTGGTCGAGGGGATTTGTTCGCCGATTTTTCCCTTGATGGTTTTCGGGCGGGCTGTTCCTCCTCCGACATAGCTTTTCGCAGGGCGATCTCCATAGCTGTGGGAGCGGGTTTCTCCGGCTCTTCCTCGGGCTCTGCCGCGGCCTTTGGTTCAGGCGCTAACGCCTTCATGCTCAGCTTGATCTGCTTCTTGCGGCGATTGACGTCCAATACGCGTACCTGGACTTCCTGGCCAACGGTCACAACGTCCTCCGGCTTGCGTACATAATCATGCGACATTTCGCTAACATGTAACAGCCCGGGGCGCTCTGCGCCAATTTCCACGAAGGCGCCAAACTTTTCCAGCTTGGTAACGTGCCCTGTAACCACCATATCTTTTTTCAGGTCTGGCCACTCCAAGCTCAGGGGTTGGATAAGAGTTAGCTCAATGCGATCATGTTCGGGGTCTACTCGGCGAACCCAGGCGTCCACAGAGTCGCCTTCGTTCAAGATATCTTCTACTCGCCGTACAGGTTCCTTGCGCATTCGGGATATGGGGATCACCGCGAGTTTCCCAGCGCCAATATCTACCACAGCTCCTGACAAGGTTGTCTTAACAACCTTGCCGTGCACTTTATCCTTTTTATTGAATTGAGGCTGAGGAGTGGGGGTTGGCTCCGGCATTAATCGACTCCACAAAATTGTATTGTTATTGATTTCACAACAAGTTGCGAGTTTACCTTAGCTAAGTTGGATTGTAAAGGATTTGAATGCTTTCTAATACTTTAAGCCGCGTGAATTCGTTTCTGGATCATCAAGATGGCGGCAAGGCTTATAAAAACGACGATGCCCATGGCCGCAAACATCCCCTGAACTCCCAGCAGATCGATAAAGGCGCCACTTAACAGATTGCCTGTGGCGAAGCCAACACTAAGAAGCACGGTGCTAAACAATCCTTGCGCCGTTGCATTCAAGCCGCGAGGAGCGTGCGCAGCCGCGTAATTCACGCCTGCCAGCCAAACAACTGCAAATGTCAATCCATGCACAACCTGAATCAACAGGACCTGGGTTGAGTCAGTGACGAATGCGTAGTACAAGTTTCGAAACCCGATTACGCCCAGGGCGATATACAACACTCCTCGATTCCCAAAGCGCCGCAGCATGGGCGCCGAATAGAACATTACCGGCAGCTCGAAGATTGTAGAAACCGCCAACATAATGCCTACGGCTGTGGACACTGGGATCAGCAGTCCAAAAAGCGAATGGATATCACCCAAATTCTGTAATAACAAGGAGAGAAACCCGTTGTTGGCAGACATGCCGACGGCAGAGAGAAAAACAGTGGCGAGAAACAACAACCAAGCTGGATCGGCCAGCAGTTTGTACAGACCTCGTAAGTAATCACCTTGCGATGGGTTCTCCTCAAAACGAAGACCCTGAACTAAAAAGAAATCGATTAACATCATGCCTGCATAAATCCAGAACATCCACATGAGGCCGGCTTTGTCCAGAATTATTCCGAACAGGGGAGCGCCCAAGCCCCAGCCAACGGTTCCCCACAGTCGAATTCGCCCGTAGCGATCTCGTTGACTGCCAAGCATATGGATAGTGGCGCTATCCTGCAATGAAAACACTTGTGACGAGAAAGCTGCGATCAAGAATACGGCCGCAAAGATCAATATAAAATTCTGCAGGACAGGGATCAGTGCATGGACAACAATGATCGTGGCCACTCCGCCCATCAAAACAACCAGATGCTTACTTCTCGAGTCTGCCACGCCATTCCAAAATGGCGTGGCGATTAGGCTTAGCAAGGGGCCAACACCTAAGAGGATGCCGATCTCGAGGCCGGTAAATCCTAAGGAGGAATAGTACAACGCGATATATGGTCCTATTGCCGAATAACCGGCAAAAGTAACGAAATAGATTGCGGAAGCCCGAAGGCGTCGGGACAGGGTTAGCGTTTCAACGATAGGGGGTTGGATGACCGGTTGCATCGATCGCGTCCGCGCACGGGTTTCCCCTCGTAATCCGTTCACAAGAACCCTTTTTGATGTTCGTATGAAGGAACCGCCTTGCCTGCTTTGAGTCCAGGAAATGGAATGCAGAGGTTTATTAACCTACCCGGTGCATCCGCAGGATTGTCTTAAGATGATCTCAGTGGGAAGAAGGGTGACGCTTTTGACTGGCTGAAGATTTATGAGATCGAAAAGATTCCGCGTAGCAATTCGGCCGACTTCATGTGTGGGGGCTTTGATTGTGGTTAGTGGAGGATTCAAAAATGCAGCATAGTGAGAATCGTTGAAACCGGCAACGGAAACATCTCGGGGCACTCGCAGGCCAACCTGACCCAGGGCATCCATCACGCCGATGGCTGCAGAGTCGTCTCCAGCAAAAACCGCATCAAAAGTTCGCTTTCCATTTCCATCAAGGAATGAACGCATGGATGCACAAGCCACGTCGCGCTGGAAGTGCCCAGCCAAGATGAAGGCTGGATCATATTTGATCTTGTGCTTATCCAGCGCCTCACGGTAACCCTGTTCCCGCAAAAAGGATTCCTCCTGTCCCTTGGGGCCCCGCATGAACAGGATTCGTTTGCGGCCGTGTTTCGTTATTAGATGGTCAACCAGCTGGAACGTGGCAGCCTTATTTTCCACAGTGACGCTTGGAATATTTAAGCCTTTGGGGCTGGATCTTTGGATAAGGACAAGCGGTAGGTTTTGGGAGTGGAAAACTTCCAAATCATCATCCCCCAAGCTGTCCGCGATTACCAGTAGGCCATCGACATTCTGGGCGCCTAACGCCGGGTAGATGCCTTTTCTGCGATCCGGCCCGATGGCGGCCACCAGCAAGTTGTAATCATTCTGCTGTACCTCAGATTCAATGCCATGCAAAAGAAGGCTGAAGAAATCATCATTGGCATTGTTGTTGTGAAGCAATCCGATCGCCATCATTTTCTGAGTGGCAAGCTGGCGAGCTGCAGCATGGGGAACATACTTAAGCTTAATAAGCACGGCGGCGATGCGCTCGGCGACCGGTTCGGACACAGGCGCAGTGTCATTAATGTAACGGCTGACTGTTGCTACGGAAACCCCCGCTTGACGGGCGACATCGCGGATGGTGGCTGCTGGGGAACTTGGCTTTCTCGCCATTGATGATGAAACCGATTACATTATCCTATCAATAAATCGAGAGGTCAATGTTTTCTCATCTTCTATCTATTGATGCCTATCTGTCACGTTCGCATTTGAAACTGAACGGCGCGCAGAGAAGCACAAGACCGCAATGCTGACCTGATCCCCAAATCCGGGGCAAATAGATCGATTCGTTAGAAGATGGTTACGCGTGTGCCCTGCCCCGTAACTTCCTGAACGGAGGCGTTTGCAACCGGCGTCGTCCAGCGAAAGAGCCACTGCGCATGGTCGGGGCGGATATTCACGCAGCCGCGGCTCATGGGCGCCCCAAAATTGTTATGCCAATAAGCCCCATGCAGGGCATATCCCCCTTCGGCGAAGAACATGACCCACGGCACGCCCGGCAAAAAACGATCGCCTAGAGTATCTGTCAAACGATTATCTCCCATGTACCTCGAGGGCATTTTCGAATAAATGTAAAATGTTCCTGTCGGGGTTTCTGTAGGAAATTCACCTAAACCAGTATTTCGAACACCTGAAGAGATGGGAATGCGCAAAACTACACGATCTTGATCAAAAGCAGTGAGGCTTTGACCCGCCAGAGATATCTCAATCCGCTTTTTCGTCGCGGGGACATCTGTCGAAATTGGAGTCAGGTCCTTGTCGGGAATGGGTTGTAGAGTCCGCGCCTCGGCGTAATATTGCACGCCCTCCCAGGATTCCGTAACCTGATACCAGGCGCTGCCATCAGGTCCATCTACCACATCAGTGACCCAATGGTTGGACTGAAAGTAGAGGAGGTACCGTTGCTCAGGCCGCCACCCGGTCTGGGAGGAGTAGGTATAGGGGCGAGTGAAGGGTACAGTGACTCGACATAACTGTCCGGTTTCTGGCACGCCCTCCAGAATCGTGTTGTACTGGGTGCTTACCTGCTGGATATACGCGCTATGGACGTAACCCTCCTGGATGCGATACCAGAGCGGGTTGTAGGCGGGACCGCTAAAGGGAGCAAGCGGATACTCGATGTCCAAGAGCTCATCCCGAAATCGATATCCCAGGGTATTCGCGTTTAGCCGCGGTGTGTCAAAGATGCTAACGGAGTCGTAGGCGACTCGGCCAACCAGCTCAGCGGACGTCGATCCTTGCCTATTGCGCAAAGAGGCGGTCATTCCAGTTAATGCCGATATACCGGCCAACTTCAAAAACTCTCTACGAGAAAGATACTGTTTCACGTGGAGATTTTATCGTCGCACATAAGCCCCTGCAAGTATCGTTTGCGGACCTCAACTGATTTGGCGTCCTGGTGCGGCGGTACATCAGCTAGCGGGACTACTAAGGCTGGCGGTGGTGTCCGCAGATTCTGGTTCATCTACTATTAATCGGAATAACCATTTAAAAACAAATGAGTGCCTGATGCCATAGAGCCTCATTTTGCCTATTGCATCATTGACAAGATTTTCCGACCCACCTACACTTAGCCAATGCTGGCCCGGGTCTTGTCTTGTGCGGTGATCGGGCTCGATGGGGTCATCGTCGAAGTAGAAGTTGACCATCGATCGGGTTTACCGAAGACGATAGTGGTCGGATTACCGGACGCGGCAGTCCAGGAAAGCCGAGAACGTGTCCACGCGGCAGTGAAGAATTCGGGATTTCCCTTTCCGCGCTACCACGTCACCGTGAACCTGGCGCCGGGAACAGTTCACAAAGCTGGCCCGGTCTATGATTTACCCATTGCCCTGGGTGTGCTGATTTGCACTGAACAGATTCCTTCTTACAGTCTGGACGGTTCGGTTGCCCTGGGGGAGTTGTCGTTGGACGGCGTTGTGCGCCATGTAAGGGGCGTGCTGCCAATGGCCGCATTGGCACGCGAACAAGGCATCAAGCGTCTTTATGTTCCCAAAGAGGACGCCGCCGAAGCCGGCTTGATTCCCGATCTCGAGATTTTGCCGGTTTCAAGTCTGCGCGAATTAGCCGATCATCTGCTGGGATCAAGTCAAATAGCTCCCTATCAGCGAGGAGAGGTCGAAGAAGATCAAAACATCGACCAAAGCATTACCGACCTGCGTGAAGTCAAGGGGCAGGAACAAGTGAAGCGTGCCCTGGAAATAGCGGCCGCCGGTGGACACAACATGCTTATGGTCGGCCCTCCCGGGGCTGGAAAGACCCTCTTGGCGCGCGCCCTGCCTGGCATCTTGCCGCAATTGAGCTTAGAGGAGTCGCTGGATGTCACGCGCATCTATTCCGTCTCCGACAAGCTTCCGGAACGGCGTCCTCTGATCCGCACGCGACCCTTCCGCGCGCCACATCACACCATCTCGCACGCCGGGCTTGTCGGCGGCGGTAATTGGCCGCAGCCGGGAGAGATTTCGCTGGCGCACATGGGCGTTCTGTTTCTGGACGAAATCGTTGAGTTCGGACCGCGGGTCCTGGAAGTGATGCGCCAACCCATCGAAGACAAAGTGGTGACTATTAGCCGCGCCCAGGGATCGCTCACTTTTCCAGCCAACTTTCAGTTGGTTGGCGCCATGAACCCTTGCCCGTGTGGTTATTACGGGGATCCGATCAAGCCCTGCACCTGTTCTTCAAGCACGATCACTCGCTACCAGAAACGCATATCGGGACCTCTGCTAGACCGCATCGATATTCATGTCGAAGTACCACGGGTGAATTATGAAAAGCTAAGTGATGACCGCTTGGGCGAGTCTTCCGAACGCGTGCGTGGCAGGGTAGGAGCCGCTCGGGAAGTTCAACGCACTCGTTTTGCCAACACAAAGGTCCATCACAACGCGGATATGAACGTTGCAGATGTGCGCAAATATTGTGAATTAAGTGAAGAAGGACGCACTTTGATAAAGGCTGCTATGGCTCAGATGCAACTTACGGCTCGCGCTTATCACCGTGTACTTAAGCTGGCCCGTACCATTGCAGACCTTGCCGGCGTTGAGCGCATCGCGCCCAACCACCTGGCAGAGGCTCTGCAATACCGTGCACGCGCTGCCTATTTTCAGTAACTCTTTAATCCAGGTTGCCGGTTTACAACCTGATTACAAGCCGTTAGTAAAATCAGGTAAATAAATCACTGCGAGGTGTCTATGTCTCCATCATCTAAGCAGGTCATCTTTCCCGGCGAAGGCGCAAAACCCATCGGACCCTACTCGCCAGCGATACGCTTTGGGCATCTGGTTTTCACGTCGGGCCAAATTGGGCTGGACCCGGAAACCGGGAAGCTAGTTTCCGGAGGTGTGGCTCCCGAAGCCAGGCAAGCGCTCGACAATATTGGCACCCTTCTGAAAGCAGCCGGTGTCTCATTTGACAATGTGGTGAAGACCACCTTGTTCCTTATAGACATTGGCGATTTCTCTGCCGTGAACGAAATCTACGCCCAGTATTTCGGCAAGGAACCGCCCGCCCGCTCTACCTTCCAGGTAGCTGCTCTTCCCGGCGGGGCCTTGGTCGAAATCGAAGCGATTGCGCACCTGTAGGTGACATGGCCGGAGAATTAATCCTGTTGGTCGATGATGAACACAATATCACCGACCTGGCGGCGCTTTACCTAAAGCAAGAGGGTTTCCGTACGAATGCTGTTGCTGACGGCGAAGCCGCGCTGGAGACTGCGCGCAGACAGCAGCCAGCGCTTATGGTTTTGGACCTGATGCTACCTGTGCTCGATGGCTATGAGGTTTGCCGGAAACTGCGAGCTGAAAACAACTCGATACCCATTCTTATGCTCACGGCGCGGGATGACGATGTGGACAAGATCGTCGGCCTGGAGATGGGCGCCGATGATTACCTCACTAAGCCATTCAATCCCCGTGAGCTTGTGGCGCGCATCAAGGCGTTATTACGGCGAAGTGCGCGGGCGTCTGAAGCCGAGGAGCCAATACATCTTGGGAACCTTACAATCGATGTGGCGCGCCGCGAAGCCACTGCAGATGGAAAACAAATCCCTTTGCGCGCACAGGAATTTGACCTGCTTTTCGTCTTTGCACGGCATCAAGGTCTGGTGCTGAGTCGAGAACAATGCCTGCAGTTAGCCTGGGGATATGAATATTTCGGGGAAACGCGGACTGTTGACGTTCACGTCGCCCAACTGCGCAAAAAGCTGGGGCCTAGCAACGTGAGAATCGAAACCGTGACAGGGGTGGGCTACAAACTGGTGGCCTGATGTTCCGCTCCATCAACTCACGCCTGCTGCTTAGTTACGTTGCTTTGATCGCAACCATCTTAGGCATCGTGACTCTTTTGCTCATCTTTTTCCTGATTCGTAATCCACGCCTGGCAAGAGAGGCGGAAAGCAATCTGGTTCTGGCAGCCGATGCACTGCATCGGCGACCCATTGCCGGTTTACAAAATACCGATCCAGTCATACTGGCAAACGCCGTTGAGCAAGCAGATGCGTTGCTGGATGTCCGGGTCGCGCTGATCTCGCCGGATGGCGCCTTACTGGCAGATTCCCGCGCAGACACAGAAAGATCTTTGCCTGTTTCTGAGATTGCTGCCCGCCCGCAAGGAAATGCGGAGATTGGCGATTTCAAAGATTCCGACGGTCAGACCTGGATCTATACAACGCGAAATCTTCCAAGGAGGTTCATTCTCGTGGTTGCCACTTTGCGCCCTAAAGCTCCTCTCTTGTCTTTTTTTACGGATGAGTTGTTTCCACCCATTTGGCGCGCCGGGCTTCTAGCTCTGCTGCTTTCACTGCTGCTCGCCTTCCTGATGGCTCGCTGGATCACCTCTCCCCTGCAGCGCGTGACGGCCGCAGCCCGCGATCTGGCCAGTGGGCAAATGCGAACCATTGAGCCGAATGGTCCCAGCGAGATCCAATCTTTGGCCCAAACGTTCAACGAGATGGGCAGGAAGGTGACCGCCAGCCAACAATCCCAGCGGGATTTCGTCGCCAACGTTTCTCATGAGCTGCGCACACCACTCACTTCTATTCAAGGCTACGCCCAGGCCATCCTGGATGGAACGGCGGGCACTGGCGCGGCACTTAAGCAGGCCGCCCAGGTCGTTTACGACGAAGCGGGACGTATGCACCGATTAGTAGTTGACTTGCTGGATCTGGCTCGACTTGATTCCGGCATCGTGCCGCTTGATGTGCAGCCCATTGATCTTAGAG
>Ga0209341_10000797_pt1 | contig 32140 bp, 37 predicted proteins | sample RifCSP13_2_FD_184020 | JGI IMG/M metagenome (GOLD analysis project Ga0209341, IMG submission 184020) | Soil microbial communities from Rifle, Colorado - Rifle CSP2_sed 13_2 (SPAdes) (version 2) | ecosystem: Environmental > Terrestrial > Deep subsurface > Rock core/Sediment | place: Rifle... | reverse complement strand
CTGACTTTCGGGAGATGCTTCGGTGAATACATCCCGGTCTAGTGGAGTGAAATCTGTGTTCCCCTGCTGATCTCCCATGATAAACGCTGCTTCCGAAATTTCGTGCATCCGAAACCTGCGTTCTCCCTTTCCATAATCTCGAGCACAATTGGCTAGAATTTTCGATATCCAAGCCCAAGCAATTCGATCATTATTCTTATGTACATCATGATTGGACTTGCCTCGATAAGAAGGAGCTTTAAGCCAGACATTCATCATAGCTCGATAAAATATAATCTCAGATTCCCCCTCCTCATATACTGCACCCGGTTTTGAATAAATGATTGGCATCGACGGTTTCTTAACTCTTTCTAGAAGATCCTCGAAAGCCTGTTCGTCTCGTGCTGATATTTTCACTAAAAGGTCATGGAGTCCTGTCAGCCACCCCTGTCTCCTCACCTTAGTAACCGCCGGTTCCATGGCCTTATAACTCCCCCGGCGGGGAGTGAGCACATTTTAAGCCATATTGGGCAGTCATGTGATTACCTCCTGCAAGAAGGAACCCTGGTGTTTAATCAGATAGAAAACCGATTACTCTGAACCCTTAATTTTGATTTAGTTGGAAAAGTGCTAAGAAATACAAAGTACATCACATGATTTGGCGATTGGTCTTATCACTAATAAAGACGATAGATACACCCAAAAATTAAGTCTGATGGCAATTTTAGATATCATTGTACCTCCAGTAGGCTTTGGGTATAAATCACAATTTGAGACGAAAATAGTGAGGAATGGAATAAGAGGGAAACAATTTTTCTCGAAAATGATAAATTCTTACTGAGACTTCTCTGTAGGCGCGCCTGATCGCAAGCCTGAAGTATACGCATCAAGAATCTCTTGATCAGTTAAGCCTGCTTCCTCACCAATGCTTGCTGCATCAATAATGTTCTGAGCTGTCGTATATGCATCATCTCCGGGTCGCATTTCAGCACCGGCCGCTCTAATTAAACTTTTTGCCATTTCTGAACTTTGTCCTCTTTCTCCCGGCATATAATAAGGTTATAGTATCAAATATTTTTGTGTATGTAAAATGACTGTGTTAGCAGGTACCTCATAAATACCTGGAACTCTGTTAGGTGCCAAATAAATGTTCACTGAGTGGATAACCACAACCCAGGCAGCTAATATCAGCGGATATCATATCGAATACATCCGCCGTCTCATTCGAAGCGGACAGATAAGCGCTCAAAAATGGGGGCGTGAATGGATGGTGAGTCGTAAGTCACTCCAAGAGTATCTTGCCATTGAAAAAAAACCTGGTCCAAAACCAAGCCCAAAACCCTCCTCAAATTGACAAATTCATAGTAGAATTACTTTGCGTAACACAACCTAATTAGCCGTAAGGCAGGCCGTGAAAGTGCGTGACCACTCGCACGGCCCTAACCAAACCCACCGGTCTTGGCGGCGGGCAGGCTAAGAAAGATTATAAAGCTGCTCTATCGCTTCGGTGGGATTCTATCGGGGCGTTTTTCTTTAACCGGCCGGGAGTTAAGCGAAATGCCCAAGTAAGATATTAGGAGGCTAGAATGCTAATAACTCGCGCAAGACCTGGAATTCCCCGTTCGGATATAGTCAACTCACTTGCTCAGCTCCGCCAGGAGTGGCAGGCGTCCACTGATGGGGAGAGTCTGCTTGATATTCAGGCGAGCGTTGGACTTTTGCTCGGAGATGTGGTCATGATGCTTGGCCTATCAAGTGATGAGCAAGTAGCGGTTTTGGGTGAAGAACTCCGCAGAGAGTTTATCCAGGTAGTCAGGTACCGCAATAACGGTAATAGTTAAAGAATTAGCGGTTAGGCCGGTCCCGGCCCGGCTTATTTTTGGTGGTAAAATTTATTAGAACAGGTGTTTAGATGACAAACGAGGTGTGGAATGGCCAAAAGGCGCTCCCGCGGTGAAGGCTCCTTATTTTATTCCGAGAAAAAGGGGCTGTGGATTGCCGAGTTCACTTTAAACGGCAAAACCCGCAGAAAGTACGAGAAAACCCAAAAGGAAGCTCGGGGGTGGCTTTTAGAAATGAGAAAACAAGCAGCCGGCGGAATGGTTATTGACGACAGGAAGTTGACAGTTGCCCAGTTTGTTGACCACTGGTTTGAGGATGTTGCAAAACCTTCCCTTCGTCCTGCGACTATTCAGGCGCATGAGTCAATCATAAGAAACCACATTAAACCTGAAATCGGTGATATACGTTTATCGGAGCTTACCCCTTTGCAGCTCCAAACGCTTTGCTCTCAAAAACTCAAAGAGGGCCTCTCCAATAGAACCGTAAAGTATATCCGGACAATCATGCACCAGGCACTCGACCAAGCTCTTGAATGGGGGTTGGTGGCAAGAAATGTCACCGATGCGGTCAAAACACCCTCGCCTGAGAGAAAGCCTGTTGTGCCTCTTACCAAAGAGCAGGTTTGGAGACTTTTGGATATTCTGCAAAACGACCGCTTATTCCCCCTATATGTGGTTTATCTAGGCTGCGGTCTAAGACGGGGCGAGGCACTAGCATTAACCTGGGACAGTATAGACTTTGACAAAGGCGAAATCCATGTCACAAAGACTATTCAGCTTTTGACTGGACAAGGTCTGGTTGTGGGTGAGCCGAAATCGGAATCGTCACGACGCGTTGTCGCTATGCCCGATTTTGTTTTTAAAACTCTCTCTACACACTACGAGAACCGAAACCCAGACACGGAGTATGTTTTTGTAACATCCAAGGGAACTCCTTTTATTCCTCGAAACATCGTCAGGCACTTCAAGACCACTTTAAAGAAAGCAGGCCTTCCCCAAACTACACGGATCCATGATCTCAGGCACTTTTTCGTTTCCTGGCTTTTATCAAAAAACACTCCTCCAAAAGATGTTCAGGCAATCGTCGGCCACGCCCAGTTTTCTACAACTGTTGATATCTACGGCCACATGATGCCAGAGGCAAATAAAGACGCGGCCAAAAGAATGGACGGATTATTTGAGCGTTAGCACGTACCAAAATCAAGTTTAATGGTAGAATCCCATTTGTCCAGAAATCAGATGTTTCGGACAAGCACCTTAAATTAGTATAGTTTTAGTATAGTTTACACACTGAACCACTCTGAAAACAGTGGAAATATTGGAAAAGCGATACCCGAATATACAGGGAGAGTGCCCGAAAAATCAACTTATAGGACATATTTGGCGCAGTAAAAATACGCCCGCGTAGCTCAGTGGATAGAGCATTTGCTTGCGGAGCAAAGGGCCGCGCGTTCGAGTCGCGCCGCGGGCGCCTTTAGGGGGAAAACTCGAATCAGTCACCCGGATAGGGCTCTGCCAATAATTCCTCGATTTTGTCATCCAATTGCGGGGCTTTCAGGGGGCCGATGTGGACCCCGCGCAGCTCGCCATTCTTGGCGATATAAAAGGTTTCCGGCACACCCTGAATATTATAGGCCTGCGAAATGCGCGTCCCGATATCAGGCCCGTTAATATAAGTGATGTCGAACTCCTGGATGTAGGCCAGGGCTTCTTTCTCGGTGTCAACGTAGTCCACGCCGATAAAAACCACGCCCTTATCTTTATATTTGCGCCAGGTCTGTTCCAGATAGGCTGCCTCTTCCCGGCAGGGTGGGCACCAGGATGCCCAGAAGTTGATGATCACCACCTGGCCGTGCAGCTCGCTCAGCGTAACTTCCCGCCCATCGAAACCGGTCAGGCTGAAATCAGGCGCCATCCCCTCTTGGATGGGACCGGCCTGAGCCTTTTTCAAGCCCCAAGCCATGAGTCCAAGGAGGGCCAGCACCACGAGAAAGGCCATTCCCGTCCAGCCTGTGGCTGATCGAGGTCGGGTCGGCTCCGCCTTATTAATGAGAGCGTCTTCTTGAGCCTGGATCGTATCTACCATCATTCTTATCCTTACGTTAATCTATCCCTAATCTTGCTCCTCTCAGGCGCAGCCGATTGAGCATGGTGCTGGCTATGAACCTGTCCTTCGTCGTGGCCCATAAATTTCATCATCAAAATATGAGAGAGAGGGCATAAGAGGATCAGCCCGAAAAAAAGCACCTGGTTGACCGGCACGTTGAAGAGAAAGATGGCCCCCAGAGCGATGACTGGCACCAGGCAGCAGGCCAGCATGATCAATATGTGTTTCTTCGTCATCGTATCCTCCATTATGGGTAGAATGCTAAAACTTCTTCCAAAGCTTTTTCGGCAAGCTCAGGGTTGGCTGCCATCCAAACCAGCAGCTTGCTGGATCGAAAGTAAGAATGGAGTTGGCCCATAGACAGCTTCATCTAAGCGCCAATAGCCCGCTACAGCTAATAGGAGAAATAAACCTGCGCCAATTAGAGCGAGTGAAATGATTTTTCTCATCTAACTTCCACTTTTGTGCCTCCTGGCCAGGGCGCCATCGCGTCGCCGGGATCATAGGACACGGTCGGCAGCGTCCAACGGAAAACCCATTTTGCATCATCCGGGCGGGCATTCACGCATCCATTCGACATCGGTTCGCCGAAATTGTTGTGCCAGAATGTGGAGTGAATCGCCACGCCGCTTCCCACGAAGAGCGACACCCATCCGATGCCAGGCAGGTCCCATCCACCCCCCGTCGTCCCGCCGCTCATGTGCAGCGAAACCAGCTTGCGCCAGATTGGGAAATTACCAATTGGGGTAGCCCATACATCTACCTTTTCCCCAAGATAATTGTATAAAGCCCCGGAGGAAATTCGAGCGAAATAGACTTCGGTTTTACCCTCGTAGCATGACAGCGTCTGGTAGGTGATATCCACGACCACGCGTTTCTCTTCGACATCAAGGGCTATGGGAGCCATCTCCTCCGCGGTGAGAGGGCGAAAGGCTTGCGCCAGACCCCACAGGATATCACCATAGGAGCCATACTGCTCATTCAAGCGGTACCAAACCTGGCCTTCGGCGTCGGCGCGCGCCTGGTCTATCCACATGATTTGGCTGTAATACAAGCGCACAGGTTGTCCCAGCTTTATGCGGTCCTGGTATCGAGGGGAGCGCGCGGGTGGGTTGTCAAGTACTAGATCTATATAGGGGACACTGACTTCCACCCACATGCCTGCCCCCAGGCTGGTATCGGGCAGGTCTGTAAGCGGCGCATTCGGAAGATTGCGCACGGGCTGAAGGTAAGGCGCCCAGATGTATCCGTCGGGCGTTTCCACCCAGCGCTGGTTGGTGCGGTAAAGGTTTTTTCCGACTACCTCCCGCAGCCAGGGGACAATGGCGTCTTCGTAGAGTTCACCCACTGTCTGGCTGTCGCTATCCGGGCGGGTTTTTACATCCACTTTGCCGACGTTGACTCTGCCCAATAGCTCGTCCTGAGGAAATTCAAGCAAAGCGACCGTTTGAACCAATGGGCGGAATGCAAGGCTGCCCATCCCCAGGACAGCCGTTTTAAGAAATTCACGCCGGGTGAAAGATACTTTTTTGTTAATAAATTTCATTAGACGATAGTAACGAAATCGCAGCGGCTTTCACCCTGAATAACCGAACCCTTGTTTATTTCTGCTCCCTCTTGAGGTTTATTCCCGGTAGGGCTTACTTCATGTCCCAGGCGAAGACACGCTCTGGAGCATCTACATCTTTTATGATCAACGTCAGCTTTGATGCGCCGTCCAATATCGGTTTGCCTGCTACGCTGGCCGGAAACGAGAGCGTCCCAGAGACGTGATGCCCGCCTCGCGGCGCATCCCACAGCACTGCTTGAACGCTCTGGCCGGTATCGGTCGTAAGAGTAGCCAATGCAGACAAATCCATACTCAGGTCTATAGAATGTGTATCCAAGGCAACTTCAAAGATTAGCGTGTCTTGTGAGCCGTTCAGATCGAGCGGTTTTACGACCACTGTAACTGCGCCTTGGCTATCGGTGATCTCGGCCAGCTGCAGCCCAGGCAGGTTGACCGGCTGTTCAAGTTGAGCCGCTGAATCTTGCATAGGAGCGGCGAGGGGTTGGGTCGGAAGGTCCGCAGTAGGATCAACTGCCGGTTGGGTTGAGGGCGAGGGTGTCGCCGTGCTACAGGCTGCCAGAACCAGCCCAAGCGCGAGAATGAGCAGGAAAGTGAAGCGTTTCATTGAGTCTCCAGAACAGGGGATGCGGCAGCAGCCATCATTTGAATGGCCTTGTGCCGTTCTTTTAATAGAATGAAGAGCATAATCAGTATCCCAATTAGCGTTGTCGTCAATCCAACCAGCATAAAGGTGATCCGGTACTGCGCCAGGAAAGTCGCTGCGGCGGTCAGCCCCAGGATGGGCAAGACATCGGTGACGTGGTGGACACAACAGGCTACCATTGCCATCGTGGAGGTTGTCCCCCCCGCACCCATCAGGGGACCGCTGGGTCCGGTGGTGGCCACGGGTACGAATAAACGCTTCTTCAGGATGGTGTAAAGCCCGACCTGAACTCCAAAGCCGAGGATGATCGGCAGGACGATCCAGCGGTCATCCCAAAACAAGTCGATCGCATGTTGAGGACTTTCGGCCCACGAGACGATACCAAAGTACAGCCCGGTCAGAAACAGCGCTCCGACCAGGCCAGTTGATAGAGGGATTAAGATCCGTTTTGAGATAAACATCCCATTACACCTCCTGTTCGAATAATTTGCTGTTTGGTTTTCATCATAATCCCGGATCGCCGCGATTGGTATGCGCTACGTGGCCTTATTTATCCTAAGCAATATTGCCTATTTACGAACCAGCCAGATTACGCTACAAGTCCTAAGTTATTGCCCATATAATGCCAAAAGAGTTGAATAATTTAAGTTGTAGGGGCGCAGCGAGAGGTATCCGCAACTTTGCATGAACGGAAATTTAGCTGCGCCCGCCACGCAAATTGGTTTCCAACCAAATATGGAGTATCGACCATGAGCCAAAATAAAACCAGGAAATATTCCAAAAAGCGAAAAAAGGGGAACGCTAAATGGATGCCGATCCTGATTGCCCTGGGTGGTATCCTGCTTGTCGCCGCGGCTTTCCTAGCGCTGCGTGAAAAACCGGCGCCCAAGGTGCCTGTCGAAGTCAAAGGCTCCCCCAGCTTGAAGGTGGATCAAGAGGAGAGGGACCTGGGAGACGTGAAGCTGGACCAGACCGTCGAAGTGTCGTTCCAACTCACTAATGTCGGTGACAAGCTGCTGCGCTTCAGCGAACAACCTTACATCGAAGTCGCTGCGGGATGTTGACCGCCTATCCCTGCCATCGGTTCGATGGCGTTAAAGCCCGGAGAAAGCACCTCTCTTTCGATGCAATTCATGATGCACGCCGGCATGGAAGGTTTTCACGACTTTCGCGTGCACTTGCCCAGCAATGACCCCCAGCAACCGGATCGTACTTTGACGGTTTTGTCTAATTGGGTGCCCTGAAGATTACCCAACGAGAAGCTGAAATATGGGTGACACTTTCTTGATTCTCGACCAACCGTGTGATGAAGCCATCGCCTGGCTGACCCGGCAGGCGAACAGCATTGGATTGCAGGTAATGCGTACCTTCGACCTGCAAGTCGCCCGACAAGCCCATACAGAATGCCCCTGCCCCCACCATGGAACCGACCAGTGTGATTGCCAGATGGTCATCTTACTGGTTTATGCGGAGGGCCTCCAACCGAGCAGCTTAGAAGTCCATAGCCACGATGGGAAGTCCTGGTTTTCCCTGGTCGACACCCCCCAACAACGGGCTGACCCGCGCCTGGAAGCGTCAATCCAACGGGTGCTTATCTCGAAAGGTGTTTCTCCTTGAGGAAGATAACCACATGAATGAATCTACATTGAACCTGACTCTGCCAATCACTGGTATGACCTGCGCCTCGTGCGTTTCCCACGTGGAAGGTGCACTCAAAGAACTCTCCGGGGTTAAACAGGTTATCGTCAACCTGGCAACCAACAAAGCTAACCTGGTTTATGACCCAAAACAGGTGGGGCTGGCAGATATGCAGCGAGCTGTCGAAAGCGTGGGTTATTCTGTCCCAACGACAGAATTAACTCTGGATGTAGGCGGGATGACCTGCGCTTCCTGCGTGGCACACGTGGAGGCTGCGCTTAACGAATTGCCCGGTGTGAATGAGGCCGTCGTAAACCTGGGATTGGGCAACGCCCGTGTAACCTATATCCCAGGGGTAGTGACCACATCAGCAATGAAACGCGCTGTGAGTGAAGTTGGATACGAAGCCAGCGAACGCAGTGAAGGCGCAGATGCGCTCGACCGTGAGCGACAGGTACGTGAAGATGAAATTAAACGACAGGGACGGAATTTAATCATTGCTGGAACCATCGGCTTGATCGTCATGATCGGCACATTCTACGACATGCTCGGCCCATTGAAAGCCTTTGTCCCAGAATTTCTCTCTTACAAATGGGTAATTGGCTTGCTGACCACGCCGATCGTCTTTGGCCCCGGGCGTCAATTTTTCACCAACTCCTGGCGTGGCCTGAAACACGGCGTCACCGACATGAACCTGCTATACGCCACCGGCATCGGCGCGGCGTACGGCATCGCCGTGATCAATACCCTCTTCCCCAAGGCTGGCTTTGGCGGCGAAGGCGCCACGTTCTTCGAGAGCGCCGCCCTGCTCACTGCCTTCATCATCTTGGGGCGCTGGCTTGAGGCGCTCACCAGGGGGCGTACCTCCGAAGCCATCCGCAAGCTGATGAAGCTCCAGCCCAAGATCGCCCGCCTCATCCGCGACGGCAAAGAAGAGGAAATTCCCGCCGATGAGGTAGAGATCGGTGATCTGATCCTGGTTCGCCCGGGAGAGGGCATCCCGGTGGATGGAGCAGTGATTGAAGGCTATTCTGCAGTCGATGAATCCATGCTCACGGGGGAAAGCCTGCCGGTGGAGAAGAAGGCTGGTGACACCGTCATTGGCGGTACCCTGAATAAGACCGGCGCCTTCAAGTTCACCGCCACCCGCGTTGGCAAAGATACTGCCCTGGCGCAGATCATCAAGTTAGTGGAAGACGCTCAAGCAAGTAAGGCGCCTATTCAGAAACTCGCTGATTGGGTTGCTGGACACTTCATCCTCGGAGTTCACATGCTGGCTGTTGTGGTGTTCATCTTCTGGTTTTTCTTTGGCTACCGGTGGTTCTTCGACCCGAATTCCAGGTTCATATTGTCTCCGTATGCATTGGGTGAGATCGGCGTTTTTGGTTTCTCCCTATTACTGTCGGTGACCGTGTTGGTCATCTCTTGCCCGTGTGCGGTGGGTCTGGCTACACCGAGCGCCATGATGGCCGGGACAGGCAAAGCCGCAGAACACGGCGTGTTATTCAAAGGCGCTGAAGCAATTGAAAACACCAGTAAGCTGCAGACGATCGTCTTCGACAAGACCGGGACGCTGACGAAGGGGGAGCCATCCGTAACTGACGTAGTAATCAGTAATCAGAGGTCAGTAACCAGTGATACTGACCACTTACTCCGTCTGGCTGCTATTGCCGAGAAGAACAGCGAGCACCCGCTTGGCGAGGCTATTGTGCAAGGCGCAGAAGCCCGGGGGCTTGTCATTGGTGAGGCAGAAAGATTCAACTCAATCCCGGGTCACGGCGTAGAGGCGCAGGTGGAAGGCAGGGCTGTATTGCTCGGCAATCGCAAGCTGATGCTCGAGCGTGCCGTTGATTTCTCTCCATTGATGGCCCAGGCTGAGGCGTTGGAAGCCGATGGCAAAACAGTGATGTTCGTGGCAATTGATGGGCAACCTTCCGGCTTGATCGCAGTTGCTGATACCTTGAAGGAATACACCACCGAAGCTATCCAACGCCTGCACAGACTTGGCATCGAGACGGCCATGATCACCGGTGATAACCGCCGCACTGCAGAAGCCATTGCACGGCATGTGGGTATTGACCGCGCGCTGGCCGAAGTGCTGCCCCAGGATAAGGCCGAGGAGGTGAAGAAACTCCAGGCTTTGGGCAAGAAAGTCTCCATGGTGGGTGATGGGGTCAACGACGCGCCTGCCCTGGCCCAGGCTGACGTCGGTATGGCCATCGGCTCCGGTACAGACGTCGCCAAAGAGACGGGCGATGTGATCCTGATCAAGGACGACATCCAGGATGTGGTGGTGGCGATCGAAGTCGCCAAGGCGACCATGCGTAAAGTGAAGCAAAACCTGTTTTGGGCTTTTGTCTATAACATTTTGGGCATTCCTCTAGGTGCCGGGTTGTTCTATCCATTCATTTCACTGATCATCAGCCCTGAGCTGGCGGGATTGCTGATGGCGATCAGCTCGGTTACCGTCACACTGAACACCCTGCTGTTGAAAGGGTTTAAACCCACCATCCGGCATGGCGATAGACCGCAGCGTGGCGCTGGTGAGCCAAAATCACGCTTATCACCAGTCGCTACAAGCAGTGATTGAACAGAATAGTCGATATAATTCGCCAAACAAATCTCAACACTTTTAGACAAGAGGTTTCTTATGGAATATGAACGATTAGAGAAAGAAGTCGCGCGCCGCAGCGCGTTGATGTATATACCGGTTTCTCTTGGCGCAGCAAGCTTATTCTACCTGGCTGCAAGCCTGGTGGGTGGCTATCCTCCTGTGGCCAGGATTGGCGGGATGGTCTGGGTCGGGTTGCTTAGCCTGATCGTCAGTATGCCGATCATCACCTCACGGGTCAAACGCCAGGCCAGGGGGCAGTAAGAAGTGTTCAGTGTCTAGCACTGCACCGGTGATCCCTTCTGCCACATCCATCCGTGTCACTCGCTTCGACCGGTTGAGCTACCAGATCAGCCGGCATTGGTTTTTCGCGTTTAATATCATTCTGGGACTCTATGTGGGTTTGCCATTTCTTGCGCCTCTCTTCATGTATCTTGGCTGGGAGGTCCCAGCCAGGTTGATCTATCAAGTCTACTCATTTCTCTGCCACCAGCTCCCCCAGCGTTCTTACTTTCTGTTTGGGCCGAAGGTGACCTATTCCTTAACAGAGATCCAGTCCGCATGGCAAAATACCCTTGAACCACTCGTCTTGCGCCAGTTCATCGGGAACCCGGAGATGGGCTGGAAAGTGGCCTGGTCTGACCGGATGGTCTCCATGTTCACCAGTCTGTGGCTCTTTGGTTTGTCCTGGTGGCCGCTGCGCCGGAGGCTAAAGCCATTATCCTGGTGGGGGCTCGTACTGCTCATGCTGCCTATGGCTTTATATGGAACAAGCCATTTAATCAGCGATCTCGCCGGGATCGGCCAGGGTTTTCGTGACAGCAATACCTGGTTAGCCGCACTTACCTATAATGCCTTTCCAACCGGTTTTTACGCGGGCGACGAATGGGGCTCATTCAACTCCTTGATGCGTCTGCTGACAGGGTTTCTGTTTGGCCTGGGGATTGTCTGGTTTAGCTTCCCCTATCTAGACGTTGCCTTTTCTCAGCAGGCGCGATCTAAGGAAGCCAGGGCGAATTCGTATCATAAGTAATAGCGAATGAACCAAACAATTCCCTCTCTAATCACGCCCTCCCTTAGTCGCCGGATCAACACCTTTCTCCATGCCATGGTGTTCATCCTTGGCTTTTCGCTGGTCTTCATCGTGGGCTGGGGTGGGGCTGCATCGACGGCGGGGCGCTTGTTTGGCCAATACAAGACGATTCTCGGGCAGATTGGTGGCGTGATCGTCATCGTTTTTGGATTAGCAACGTTCGGGGTGTTGAAAATCCCATGGCTTTACTACGACACGCGCCCCGACTGGAACCCAAACCGGCGGAGCGGATTAATTTCCTCAGGACTCATGGGCGTGTTCTTCGCCGCCGGCTGGACGCCTTGCATCGGTACTACCCTGGGCGCCATCCTGACCCTCGGATTCAGCCAGCAAACAGTAGGACAGGCGATGGTGCTATCCAGCGGATACGCAATTGGTCTGGGGCTTCCATTTCTGGCCATCGGGCTGGCGATGGATCGGGCTTTTAACCTGGTTCGCCGGCTGCGGCGTTACCAGCGTGGCATTCAAATTTTTAGCGGTATTTTCTTGGTGGTCATCGGGGCGATGTTGCTCACCGGGCGCCTGACCCTGATTGCGATTTGGGCACAGCGCAACGGTTATTTCCTCGACCTCCCGCTTGGCGGAGCATCTGTCCCCAGCTACCTGATCGCCATCCTGGCCGGGTTGATCTCGTTTCTCTCCCCCTGTGTGCTGCCGCTGGTCCCGGCCTATGTCGGCTACCTCAGCGGGCAGTCCGCCAGTAGTGTCCTAAAACATGACGAAAGTTAAATTATGAACTGGATCGTTCTTCTAAAAGATCAGCGTCGATGGACATTCATGGTGGTCATCGCCCTGTCCCTGGGCGCTGGCTGGACGCTCCTATCTCGGGTTCCATCGACAGCCGCGAATTCTGGAGCACAGCCGGCCAGTCCGCGCCAGGGCTTCGCGGCCCCCGATTTCACCCTGGATTTGCTCGGAGGCGGAAAGGTTACGCTATCGGACCTGCGCGGTAAACCCATAGTGGTCAACCTGTGGGCATCCTGGTGCCCGCCTTGCCGCGCTGAAATGCCGGCTATCGAAAAAGTGTATCAGGATTATAAGGACCTGGGATTGGTCGTCCTGGGAGTCAATACGACCAACCAGGATAGCGAGGCTGACGCAGCTACCTTTGTGCGCCAATATGGGCTGACCTTTCCAATCCCACTCGATCGCGATGGCTCGGTAAGCGTGCGTTATGCGCTGCGTGGGCTGCCGACCACGTTTTTTATTGACCGCAAAGGCGTCATTCGCTCGGTGGTCGTCGGTGGTCCGATGAGTGAAGCCGTGATTCGTTCCAATGTTGAAGACTTGCTGAAAGAGACGCCCTGATGTATCCATATTTACGCCTCGGACCGTTTTTATTGCAGCTTCCACTCCTGGCGCTGCTTGTTGGAGTCTGGATCGGCTCTGCACTGGCGGAAAAAGAGGCTGTCCGTTTGAAATTGCCTTCTGCTACCATTAATAATTTAGTTTTTATCGTAATCATTGCCGGGATCGTTGGCGCCCGCTTGGCGTACGCGGCCCGTTATCTGAGCGTTTACCTGGCAAATCCATTGAGCCTGTTTGCGCTCAATTTTAATACGATGGCAGGTTTCGATGGCGTGCTGATTGGTCTGGTCTTCGCTGCGCTCTACGGCTGGCGCAAGAAATTGCCGCTGAGGCCCACGCTGGATGCGTTGGCGCCGGGGTTGGCAGCCTTCATGGTCGCCCTGAGCCTGGCGCACACTCTAAGCGGCGACGCTTTTGGCGCTCCAGCGAACCTCCCCTGGTCGATCTACCTGTGGAATGAGTATCGCCATCCAAGCCAGGTGTACGAGACTCTGGCTGCCCTCGCCGTGCTCTTCGTCGCCTACAAGAAGCCTTTTGGTCAGGTGGGCAATGGGACAAATTTTTTACTGGTGGTTGCCCTTTTATCTGCCGCGCGGATTTTTCTAGAAGCGTTCCGCGGAGATAGCCTGATCCTTCTGGGAGGCTTCCGCGCCGCGCAGGTCATCGGCTTGATCGTCCTGGCAATTACTCTGTACACCCTGAGAATCTGGACGCAAACCGGTATACCAACAACAACAAAATCCGAGTCGGATTTTTTCAAGCAAACTTAGTTTTGCGGAGCGATAATGATGGATGGCGCGCAGAAAACAAGGCGTTTTCGCCTAGACTGGTTAATCTATATCCTTGCAGCTGCAGGATTGATCAGCTTGCTGATCTGGGCAACCACGAGCGAGCTTTCTCGGATTCCGTCGCGGGATGCGGCTGCCGATCTCGGCCAATACGGTTTGATCACCATCCGATTTTCAACCGACCCTTATCCTCCTATCCCAACTGGGATAGTTACCCTGAACTTTATGCCAATCGATTCTCGACAGCGCACGGTCGCTCTTGACACCCTCTCTTATGAATATGGCCCTGCCGGCAACGACCAACCTTTCCGATCAGGTGTAGCGCAGCTGATGTCGGACAGCAGTGGCATGTTCATGGCCGGCGCCCAATTTCCAACCGTGGGTGATTGGTGGTTGCGCGTGAAAGTTGCTAAAGGCAACGTTCAAGATGAAGTGCGGTTCACCTTCTATGTGGAACCGGCCCAGTAGCCGGCGCCGATAGGCAAAAGTGCTTGTGCTTCGATACGATTAATAGCCCTATGTTTTCGTTTGCCTGTGGCGTATACTGAAATCGCCAAAGAGGACGACGGAGCAGGACTCTATGCAGACTAACCCAGTAGCCCAACCCGATCAAGAAACAGAATTTGTAGCCTGCCTGTTGGAGGCAGCGCATAAAAACAGAATTTGTTTTAACGAAGCCGCCCCGGTCAATTTTTACGTGGCGCTCAAGTCCAAACCCATGGTGATCTTGACTGGACCAGAGGGTAGCGGCAAGATCGCAGCCGTCCAATGCATGTCGCGCATCTTGATGGGCGATTGTGCGCAATGCCAGTTGATGGTGGGGCACCCCTGGGCGTTCGCGAAGAGCGAAAACCTGACCATGTTCACCGAAGTGTATACGCGCTACAACACGGAAAAGTTGCTCTCGCTCATGGCAGAAGCCTGGCTTCCAGAACATTTGCAGCGTATCTTCATTGCCTGCCTCACCCGCATCAGTCCGGGGGAGCTATTGAGCTTCTTTACCGAGGTCGCTTCGCAACTCAGGCATGGCCAACTCACTAGTCTTGGAGACGCCCATTTCTCCAAACCTATACCCTTTCCTCCCAATCTATTTTTGGTCGGGACAATGGACACACAACATTTCGACTGGTGGGATCACGACTTGCTCTCAATGACAACAGTCATCCAATGGCCAACCGCTGGAAACCCAGTCTCTGCTTCTCAAAATGGAAGCGCCCTACCCTGGGAGGTTGAGTTTCTGCGATCGTGTGTCCGTCAAAAACAGGCGGCCTATCACAAGGTCCACGCTATATTGAGACGGCAGAAACAGCCTCTATTGCCCCTTCTGCAGATGGATGCTCTCTTGAGAGCACACGCCATCCCAGACTCGCATTGGTTGATAGACGAAGCCATGCTCTATCTGGCTAATTCGTGGTCCAGGCTGGGCAATGGCCTTTTTGATCCATCAAATGCTCGCAATCTTGAGATCGCACTCGACCATGCAATAGCTCAAATTCTCCTGCCCCAGGCAGGAGATAGGATGAGAGACAATGCGACGTTACGCGAACAGTTGCTGGGCATTGCATCCGTCCAATTTCCACACTCGATAGCCTATATAGCTGCCATGGCAGCCCAGGGTTGATCGAAGTAAAGCTGCCGTGCCTGAACGATGCGACAGAGAAACCATAACAAACAGCTCGATAATATTTCCACGAAAGGAGGTGAGACCTATGGTAAAAGATCCTGTGTGTGGCATGGACGTTGATCCCAAGACTGCCGCCGGCAAGTACGAGTACCAAGGACAAACGTATTATTTCTGCTCGAATGGCTGCAAGAGAGCCTTTGAGAAAGAGCCAGAAAAGTACGTAAAAGCCCAGAGGTATGTTGCAGGACCCGGGCAACATCATTAAGCCCCCTTCGATCCGGGACGGCTGATTGAATATTTGCTGTCCTGGCTATATCCTCCCGCAGACTTTGGAATCTGCGGGAGGGTAAAGTAAATCTTCCTAAATGAGGAAGCCATTTGAAATGATTACCATCGGCATCGTCGGATAATTGTGGGGCAGCCTGGTAGATGATAAAAGAGATCATCAGGGAAAATAGACTTTGTCTGACATTTACGACGTCGTCATTGTAGGCGCAGGGCCCGGCGGGGGCACAGCCGCCTATTTCCTCAGCGAAGCAAGGCGGCGTGTGTTGGTGCTTGAGAAAGAATCGCTGCCGCGCTACAAACCTTGTGGTGGAGGTTTATCCTCTCGCTTGCTGGAACAGTTTCCTTTTTCGTTTGAACCGGTGATTGAGTCGCGCGTGAAAGAAATCTCCTACGCGCTGGGGAAACATACGGTTACGATCCGGCTTCCTGCTAACACGATGCGCATGGTGATGCGCGACGGGTTTGATACCTTCATCCTGGCGCATGCCAATGTTGAGGTGCGCCAGGGCGTAGCAGTCAAGAAAGTTCATGAATTAGAAGATCGAGTCATCGTTGAAACCGGGCATGGCGATCGATTCGAGGGCCGTTACCTGATTGCATCCGATGGAGCCAATTCCATCGTGGCGCGCTCCTTGGGGCTGAGGCAGGATAGGCTCCTGGCCGCAGCGATTGAGGTCGAAGTTCCCGTGCCGCCGGATACCTTCGCTAGACTTGCCGACACACCGACGTTCATCTTTGGAGAGATCCGCCTGGGCTACCTGTGGATTTTTCCAAAGTCCAAACATCTCTCTGTGGGTATCGGTGCGCTGCATCCAAAGCCCGGCGAACTGCAGGCCACCCTGAGGCGGGTGATGGCGCGTTACGGCATTCCCCTGGATGACGCGCCTCTGCATGGGCACCCGTTGCCCATCTACACTCGCCGCGAGCCAATTGCCTCTCGGCGCACGCTGCTGGTGGGCGACGCAGCTGGGCTGGTCGATCCATTCAGTGGGGAGGGCATCCGTTTTGCAGTGAAAAGTGGCCGTCTGGCTGCTGAAACCATCCTTGCCGGTCATCCAGAGCGATACCCGGGCCTGATCCACCGCCAGATTGGTCTGAACCACACCCTGGCCGTCGGGTTGGGGCTGCTTTTCTACCATCTCCCAGGACTTTGCTACGTATTGGGTGTGCGCAACCCCTTCGCCACATACGCATTTGTGGATTTGCTCTCCGATCAGGCCGGTTATGCGGAGGTCATTCTACGCCTATTCGGCAGCCTGCCAGTGTTCTTGCTTACGGAAAGCGTTGCTGCCTTGGCTGGGTTGTTAGGTGGGCCAGAACACCAGGATAGGATCAGAAAGGCTGTTTATCCTGCATAACAATTGTCCAAATATTACGGAGGTAGGAATGTCTACTAAGAAAGTTCGTGTGGCTGTAAATGGGTACGGCGTGATCGGCAAACGCATTGCCGACGCGATCGCTGCTCAAGATGACATGGAGCTGGTTGGCGTGGCCGACGTGGTCAGCGATTGGCGCATTAAAGTGGCCGTTGAGAAGAGTTACCCGGTATTTTCCTCAACCTTGGAGGCAGCCGAAGGGATGCGTTTGGCGGGGATACCACTGGTCGGTAACCTGGACAATCTGCTTTCCCGGATCGATGTGATCGCCGACGCCACTCCCAAGAAGGTGGCTTCGGCCAATCTGGAGAAATACCGCACTGCCAGGGTTAAATCGGTCTTCCAAGGCGGTGAGAAGCACAGCCTAACCGGCCATTCCTTCGTGGCACAAGCGAATTACGCATCTGCGCTTGGCCGTGATACGACTCGTGTGGTGTCGTGCAACACCACCAGCATCGTCCGCACCCTGGGGGCGCTTAAGAACGCCGGGTTGCTCAAGAAAGCGCGCGGGGTACTCATCCGCCGTGCCACTGACCCCTGGGAATCCGACCACAGCGGCGTCATGAACACCGTCGTCCCTGAGACAATCATTCCCTCTCATCAGGGTCCAGACGCTCAAACAGTGGATCCGGACCTGGACGTGGTGACGATTGCCCTGGTGGCAGCCCACACGACCAGTCACCTGCACGCTTGGAGTGTGGAACTTACCCGACCAGCCACGAAGGAGGAAGTGCTGGACGCGTTTCGCTCCGCGCCGCGCATTGCCTTCTTGCGCGCTAATGAGGGCATCGTCGCTCTCAACAGCACGCTGGAGATGATGGCCGACCTGGGACGGCCGCGCGGCGATATGTGGGAGGTCGGCCTGTGGGAAGACAGCCTGACTGTTATGGATAGTGAGGTGTTCTACAACTACCAGGTTTACAATCAAGCCATCGTAGTGCCGGAAACGATCGATGCCATCCGGGCGATAACCGGTATTGAAAAAGACGGCGCGGCGTCCATTGCCAAAACCGACCGGGCGATGGGGCTGGTGCGCGAGTTCGTTCGATGATCGCTTGCGCCTGTTCTTCATGTTTATGCGCAAAATGGCTTATCGATTAATGCGACAAAATGCGCTTGTCGATACATGCCATCCAGTGTATCGTATAAACTGATTGGCAATTGTTATATTGAGGCGAACAGTGAACGAACCTGAGCAGATCAACCGCCGAGGATTCTTAAGCATCGCAACCTGGTCAATTGGTGGGCTGATCAGCCTGACGATCGGGATACCAGCCATCGCTTTCTTCCTGGGCCCAGCATTATCGAGAAAGAAAAGTCAAAGTTGGTTGCGTCTGGGCTCGATCAATAAAGTTGAGTTGGGCACGCCCACATTATTCAAAGTAAGCCTCACACGCAAGGCTGGCTGGCTTGAAGAAGAGGAGAAGCTCGGGGTTTACGGGCTGACCGACAACGGGCGGGATTTCATTGCCATGTCAAATATTTGTACCCACCTTGGCTGTCGGGTGCGTTGGATAGCCGACAAGGGAATTTTCCTTAGCCCTTGCCACTTTGGCGTGTTTGACAGAGAAGGGAGGGTGATTTCCGGCCCACCTCCACGACCTCTTGACAGATACGAAGTGAAGATCGAAAAGGACCAACTTTTTATTGGGCAATTATATATGGTGGAGAGCTGAGACGATTCAAAAAAGCATTCACGCCGGACACGGCGAATGTCATTAACCGATAAGGATACCCTCATGGACGAAAATTGTCATATTGAACCAGCACAAAAGAATGCCACAGTTGAAGAGCGCCAGACGATGGACACTGTTGTGCTTACTGTCTGGGGGATGGGTTGCCCCAACTGCGCAGCGCGTGTCCGCAACAGCCTGCTCTCCCTGTATGGTGTAATCGAGGCTTATGTGGACCACGTTTTTGGTATGGCGCAGGTGGTTTTCAATCCAGAATTGGCGACCGTGGAGGCTTTGCTCCTTGCAGTAGCCCGTGCTGGAAATGATGGACGGCACGAATACGGGGCTCAATTATTGAGATGAGCAAGCTCGCAAGATCGAAGAAGGTAAGTAGGAATAAAAGCCGCCAGGAAACGCCGCTAGTGGTTTATATATGGATCATCGGACTCGGCCTTCTAAGTTACATCATCGCGAGAATCGCCTTAGACGCTTATCCGCATCCTATCCATTGGATTTCTGGAGTGGTGGGTGGAGTGGTTGGGTACTTTGTGGGCTGGCTTTGGTACCGCTGGCGGGGCGACGTGGTCTAATCGAAAATCCACCCAATCCTGGCAAGGAAATCTCACCATTACAGACTCACCTGTGGCAAGCGCATTGTTCAGCAGCACTCGCTGAGCTTGGCTATGGTCTCTCGTCCATCTATTCGACTGGTATTGCGCCTTTACAATGTCTCTATCACGCCGCAATCTATTTCAAGACAAGACCCGCCTGGCTTTGAGCGTTGAAGGGGTAGCCCTGGCGGTGATGCTAATCCTGGTGCTCAATGGATTTCTGGATGGGCTGAACCGTCAGATCACCTTGTACCTTGACCGGTCTCCTGGCTCAATCATCGTCGCACAGGATGGGGTGAATAATCTGCTTGGAGCGACTTCCCTGCTCCCCTCGGGCATTGAATATAAGGTCGACTCGCTCAGAGGCGTTGAGGATGTAGCGCCTATCCTCTCGCAGTTTGTCATCCTCGACCTGCACGACAAGAAACAACCCGCGTACCTGGTGGGTTACGAACCTGGGAAGGGGGGTGGGCCGTGGGAAATTTCTTCAGGTCGCCAGCCAAAAAGGGATCGAGAAGTTGTCTTCGATCGGATTCTAGCTGGACGGCATGGAATGAGGATCGGCGATACGTTTGAGCTCATGGGGAAGGACTTCACCATTGTAGGCCTTTCGAACGGCACGACCTCCTGGATGACGAGTTTTTTCTTCATGCGCAAGAAAGCTGCCGAAGACCTGTTCAGTGCCCCACAGGCCACCAGTTTTTTGCTGGTCACACTTTACAAGGTTGTCGAAACAGGGGAAGTGCTTAACCGGCTGAATGACCTGTCAGGGGTCAATGCCCTGACGAAAAAGGAGATGGCCATTAACGATCTGAAATTATTTGCTGATATCTTCTCCGCCCCACTCAAGCTGATGGTTGGGATCGCTTTTTTGGTCGGGACAATGATCGTTGGGATGGTGATCTACACCGCTACGGTAGAACGACAGCGCGAATATGGTGTGCTTAAAGCGATCGGTGCCGCGAATCGGGTGCTTTATCAAGTCGTAACCGTGCAGGCTTTATTGGCGGCGTTGGCAGGAGCCGTGATCGGCGTGGTAATGGCCTATGGGGTGAGCCAGGGAATCATGGCCGCCAGGCCGCAATTCCTCATCGTCTTCGATCCATCGGATGTCGAAAAAGCCCTTCTTGCGGGATTAGGGATGGCGTTGGTGGCTGCGCTCTTTCCAGCGCGCGTGGTGGCGGGGTTAGCTCCGGCGGAGGTGTTCCGGAGATGATGCGTTTGGCCTTTCGAAACCTTTTCCAGAACAAGATCCGTCTGGCGATCTCGGTCGGTGGGGTAGCTCTGGCTTTGCTCCTGATTCTCTCACTCGATGCCATCTTCACCGGGGTTGAGCAGCGGCTCACTGTCTATATCAACCAGAGTGGCGCAGACGTATTTGTTTCACAATCGGGTGTTCGAAACATGCACATGGCCTCCTCGTCTTTGCCTGCCTCTGTCGAAAAGAAAGTCAAAGCGGTTCCTGGGATAGAGGCGGTCACGCCCATCCTGTATATCAGCAATATGGTCGTCACGGGCGACGAACGGAACCTGGCTTACATCATCGGCTTGCCAGAGAAAGCTGTATTGGGCAGGCCGGGCAAGGTGACGATCGGGAGGGATCAGCCCAAAGATGGCGAGGCAATCATCGATCGCGATATCGCCGATAAGTCGGGTATTGCCCTGGGCGACATCGTGGAGATATTGGGCGAGGATTTCGAAGTGGTCGGCCTTTCCGAAGAGACTACCAGCCTGGTCAATTCGGTAGCCTTTATCTCGTTGGCTGATTTCGAAGTATTGCGTGGTAGCCCGCAGGTGATCAGTTTTTTACTGGTGAAGGTCAGCGCTGGAGAAGATCCAAACGCTGTGGCAAAGCGGATTGAGGCCCGCGTGAGAGATGTCACCGCCCAGACTCGGGATGCTTTCGCCGGGCAGGAGCGCCAGGTGATCAAAGACATGAGCACTGACCTGATCACGATCATGAATCTAATCGGTTTTCTCATTGGCCTGGCAGTGATGGCGCTCACCGTGTACACAGCGACCCTCTCGCGCCGGGCGGAATATGGCGTGCTTAAAGCGATTGGAGCGCACAACAGCCATCTCTATCGGGCAGTGCTTGCTCAGGCTCTGCTGAGCGTCGCTATCGGTTATGGCCTGGGACTGGGCTTCACGCTGCTGCTCTCAGAAATGATCCCCCTTACCGGGATTAGTTTGACCCTGATAGTCAGCGGCGCGTCTATGATTAAGGTAAGCGGTGTATCATTAGTCATCGCAGCTGTTTCGGCAGTCCTCCCAATCAAGCAAATCGCCGGGTTGGACCCGGCCATGGTGTTCCGAGGGAAATAGAATGACTACAGCAACTTTACAAGTCGAGCGGGTTACCAAACGTTATGGCTCTGGCGCGACGGAGGTGACCGCCGTACGAGACGTGTCACTAACAATTGCTCCCGGAGAAATCGTTCTCATTATGGGTCCCTCTGGGTCAGGCAAGACTACCCTGCTTTCGATGTTGGGCGCCCTGTTAAAACCCAGCGAGGGTGAAATCCGGCTTAACGGAGATATAATCAGCGCGTTAGCGGAGAATCGCCTGCCTGGCATCCGCTTGCGCCAGTTCGGCTTCATCTTTCAGGATTTCAATCTGCTCTCAGCACTGACTACGCTAGAGAACGTGGCGATCGTAGCACAGCTGGCCGGAGTTAAGAACGCCGCGGCACGCAAGAAAGCTACAGTCTTGTTGGCTGATCTAGGTCTTGGCGAGCGCCTGAACTTCCTGCCCGAAAAGCTTTCCGGCGGGGAGAAGCAGCGTGTGGCGATTGCCCGCGCCCTGATAAACGATCCAGCGTTAATCCTGGCCGACGAACCAACTGCTAACCTCGACTCGAAGATCGGGCATGATATTATGCGTCTTCTGCGGCGCATTGCTAGAGACCAGGGGCGCAGCGTGGTCATCGTTTCCCATGACCAGCGCATCAAGGACATCGCCGATCGCGTGCTTTGGCTGGAAGACGGGCAGTTTAAAGAGATCATTTCGATGGCAACCGACCCGGTATGCGGCATGACGGTAGAACGAGAGAAGGCAGTCCGCCTCGAATGGGACGGGCAGGTGTTCTACTTCTGCGCGCAGGGCTGCCAGGACGAGTTTACCAACTTTCCAGAACGATTTAATGGGCTGATTTGACGGCTTATGTTTACTCATCAGCAGGGATGATCGTGAATCTAAATCTCTTTCTTCCTCACTATTATCTGGATCGCATTCTCGATCGGTCGATCAGCGACCAGGATCAGATAGCCTCCACCGCCGGCACCCGATAGCTTCCAGCCCAGAGCCCGCGGCCGGTTCTGCTCGATCAGCTCCGCCACCATCGCCTTCATCATGTTAGGGAACATCGCAATCTGTGCCTCGAACGACTCCCGCACGTGCTGACCAAAACCCACGATGTCCTGGCGCAGGATCGCCTCCCAGCAAGCCTCCGTCGCATCCGATAAGGCTTTGGCCCCTGCGCGGTTGATGTTCGTGTTATAGATCACATTAAAGTCGGAATCCCTCGGTCCCAACGGGAGCAAATACAGCGATTTCTCGACGAACTGCAGGACTGGCTCGTCATTGACCGAGTCGATGCGCGCCGGCCAGTATTCCCCTTCGTACCATGATTTGTTTAAGCCCGGGCAGGCGATCCCGATCGCGTCTTGAGATCCTGATATTTCCTTAGTTCCTGGCGGATTGTCGTAACTGAAAAGGATTTTGGCCAGCTTTTCGTCGTCTCCCGGAGGCAGCCTGGGCCCCCACAGCTCGATGGCGTGGCGGCGGGTGCTGGTCGCCATCCCACTCCGGTCGTTGAATTCGATCGTCGGCTCGATCGAGATCGTGATCACCGCCCCCGGGTAATACTTGGAAACAAACGGCTGGTCGAGCCACCCACCTGCCAGGTCTATCCGGTAAGGGATCAGATTGATCTCCCGCAAAGCGGTCGTTGAGCGCGCTTCAAGCCCTGGATGAGGCACCCTGTGCAATACCTTGTACTCGATACCGCGTTCTTCACACAGCTGCTGCTTGTCAGGCGTGTTTCCGTCTTCGTTTACGATGAAGAGATCTGGCTTGAGCTCGTCTAGCTCCGGGAGAAAGTCCAACATCCCCGACCCACGTGAGACAAAGGCCTCCTTGACGTAAGAGACGGCTTTCATCATGTACAGGCGTTCCTGCTCGCTGTTCATCGGCAGCCTGCCTTTCAAACTGTAAACCGTCTTATCCGAGCCAAGCGCCACGTACAGGTCACCGTAGGCAGCCGCTTCACGAAGAAAGGCAATATGGCCGCTATGTAGAAGGTCGAAACACCCGCTCACAAAGACTTTTTTCGGCATGCGTGTCGCTCTCCTTTTTGATTAAAGCTCTTCTCTGTGTTCTCATTGGCTCTGTGGTTAAACACTTTTGTGTGGCTCACGAGGTGTGATCAGCTTATTGCAGGAATTATATCGATCAATTTTACCGGGAGGTGGATATCCTCATCGATCTTCACAGGGGAGCTTTTCAATTTCCCGCGCCAGTTGCCTCAAGGGAGCTTGTAAATGAAGATACCCTCGCTCGTATAAGTCTATATAGCCCTGGTGCCGGCCGGCGTCCGGCAGATATATTTCCACCACCACCTGCCTGGCAGCGTCGATCGCTTGGGCTGCGTCAGCGAAAAAACCACACCCCACCCCAGCGACCAGAGCCGCGCCCAGCAGGGTGGCTTCCGGCATAGGCAACACCTCCAGGCGACATCCCGAGACGTCCGCCTTGATCTGCATCCAATGGCGGTTGCGCGTCCCCCCGCCTGAAGCTATGATCTGGTGGATGGCCGATCCGGTGGCCATCTCGGCCGCCCGCCGGATGAACTCCACTTCATAGGCCGTGCCTTCCAGCACTGCCTTGGCGAGATCGGATTGCCCATGGGTGGCGTTCAAGCCAGTGAAGGCCCCGCGAACCAAAAAGTCCGTGTGGGGTGAACCACTACCGGACAGGTAGGGGAAGTACAGGATGCCGGTCGGCCCTGGGCTGGCCCCCTCCAGAAGAGCGTCCAGCTCGGCGTAGGATAGGGGCGGCTCATCCAGGATGGCGCCCAGCCATTCGACCGACCCCCCGGAAGCCGACAAGCCGCCCATCCAATAATTCCTCCCTTTGACTACATGGCAGCCATACACCAGGCCGGATCGCAGTTCATTTTCCTCTAGGGAGCGTTCCTCGAATCCACCGATCAACGCCTCTGCCGTCCCCATCGAATCGAATACCAGGCCAGGGTCGATTGCTCCGGCCGCGAACGCCGCGCACACGTGGTCGTGCCCGGCGATAGACACTGGCGTCCCTGTGGGCAGACCAATGGCCGCCGCTATTTCTGGCTCGATCCACCCTACTATTGTCCCGCTCGGCAGTGGAGTGGGGAAAACGCGGACATCCAACCCCAAGTGTACCAGCCAGGCTTCGTCCCATGTTTTTTGGTCGATGCGGAAAGCGTAGGTACGTCCAGCCAGGGAATAATCGGTTGCCATCACCCCGGTCAGACAGTAAGCGATGTAGTCGGCGGTCGAGAGCCAGGTTGCCTCTCGTATGACGCCCTTGTCCTGCTCTCGCAGCCAGAGCACCTTCGCCAGGCTGCACTTGAAGTTGGGACGGATGCCTGATCTTAAGAAACGCTCACCGTGATCCCCTTCCCGCTTGAGCAGTTCTGCCTGGGGCGTGGCTGCCGGGTCGAACCAGGGGATCAACGGCGACCGCGGCGCGCCGCTCTTCCGGTCGACCAGCAAGCCGGTCTCAGCCATGCTGGCGATGCCAATCGCGGAGATGGTCCCTGCCCGCCCGCAGCCCGCGACGACTTCGCGGATGGCCGCGGCGACCGTCGCCCACAGTTCCTGCGGGTCGTAAAACGCGTTCCCCTCTGGCGACCGTCTCAAGGGTGTCGGCCGGCTGGAGACGCTGATCGGGTCCCCATCCAGGCGGAACAAGCCCGCTTTACAATGCGTTGTGCCAACATCGATCCCTAGCAGAGGTCCTTCCAGAGTCATTGATCTCCTTGATGGATGAGGTGCTACTTACTTATCCAATTAAAAATCCTGGGCGGCACGCACTCGACCATGTGCACGACACGTGACTTTCCGCCAGCCTTGATTATAACAATCCCCTGAACTACGCAGGGTGTATCCTATGGTAAACTACGCTCCTAGAAGATCGTCTTGTTCTTCGAGATGACTCCCATGCAAAAAATAGACTTGCTTATCATCGGCAGCGGGCCGGCTGGGCTTTCTACGGCTTTGCATCTGCTCCAGCGCGATCGGTCTTGGGCTGAGCGCATGGTATTGATCGAAAAAGCCACTCACCCGCGTCACAAGCTGTGCGGGGGTGCTCTGACCCGCCTAGGACTGGTGGTGCTGAGCGATTTAGGCTTGCCGTTGCCCTTGCCAGTCCCCCAAGCCTGGGTCGAGGATGTGCGCTTTGTCTATGGCGAGCGCACGATCCACATCCGCGGCCGGCCGCAGTTGCTCGTTTTCCATCGCGCCGAGCTGGATACCTATCTTGCCCAGCAAGCTCGCCAACGTGGGGCAGTCATCCACCAGAATGAGATTGTCGAGGGCGTTTCTATTGACCCACAAGGAGTCACGATAAAGACCTCCCGGGATACCTATTCTGCCCAGGCAGTGGTCGGTGCAGATGGGAGCAAAGGGGCCGCCCGCCGCTTCCTGAGGGGAGGGCAGTCGAAGAGCAGGGTCGCCCGCGCTTTAGAGGTGTATACCCTTGCCCCACTGACCGCGCCCCAGTTCCTCGAACGCTACGCCTTATTCGACTTTACCCCGGTTCAAGACGAACTTCAAGGATATTGTTGGGATTTTCCTACCCTGATCGGCGGCCTCCCACATTGCAACCGGGGGATCTACGATGCCCGCATTGCGCCCTCCCGGCCGCGCGCCAGGTTGCCCGAGCTATTCAGCGATTCTCTCGCCTCATTAGGAGACAATCCTGCCAGGATAGACCTGGAAGGCCATCCTCTCCACTGGTTTAGCCCCTGGAACCGCTTCGCCGTGCCCCGCCTGCTGCTGGTCGGAGACGCGGCTGGGGTGGATCCATTGTTCGGGGAGGGGATAGCCCCGGCCCTGGGATACGGAAAGGTGGCCGCTGAAGCGCTGCACCATGCCTTCGCGGTGGATGATTTTTCATTCCACGACTACCGCTGGCGTATCTTGCGTTCCGAGGTCGGTCGCTACCTGCTCATCCGCTGGTGCATGGCCTGGTGGAGCTACCGCTTGAGCGGAAAGCCCTGGTTCATGCATGCCTTATGGTCGTTCGGAGGCGCGCAGGCTGCCGTCTGGCCCGAGCCACAACCGCTCCCTGCGCAACCGCTCCCTGCGCAATCGCTTCCTGCGCATCCGTTCGACGTTCCGGCCGATTTACTCGCTCAAGGATCTGCTGATCCTAGGCCAGTGGCTGAAGACCAGCCATTATGACTGAATGTGCCAAATGAAGCCGCGCCAGATTTTACTCACCAATGATGACGGCATCCAGTCGCCTGGGTTATGGACGGCTGCCAAAGCCCTCTCAGAGTTGGGGTTTGTCCACGTCGTCGCCCCCCGCGACCAATTTTCCGGCGCCGGTCGCAGTCTGCCGATAACCTCGGATGGGCTGATCCAATCTCAGTTGCTGCAGGTGAACGGTCAGGAATGGACGGTGTACGCGGTGGGAGGTACGCCCGCCCAGGCTGTCCAGCACGCTGTGCTGGAGGTCCTGCCAGAGCTGCCCGACCTGGTCGTCTCTGGCATTAATTATGGGGAAAACCTTGGGACTGGGGTCACGGTCTCTGGAACGGTTGGGGCAGCTTTAGAAGCCGCCTCCTTGGGAATTCCGGCTTTGGCTATCTCACTGCAGACTGAACAGGAATTCCATCTTTCCTACTCACCGGAGGTAGACTTCTCCACCGCCGCTTATTTCGCCTGCCACTTCGGAGAATTGCTCATCGGACATCACCTGCCGGCTGATGTGGCTGTGCTCAAAGTCGACGTGCCCTCGGGTGCCACCCCGCAAACCCCGTGGGAGATCACTCGTCTGTCGCACATCCGTTACTATATTCCCACTCCACCCGAGAGAAAAAAATGGGATCAGCCTGGCATTGTTGGTTACCGTGTGACCGGTGACCCAGAGCAGGACATCCGTGACTCGGATGTGTATGCAGTGCGCGTCAAGCGCGTCGTCTCGGTGACGCCGCTCAGCCTTGACTTGACCGCTCGGGTGGATTTCAAAGAACTTGAAAATTTGCTCCGCAAGGAATAGCCCTTAATTCACGTTTCAACCTTCACGCTTCACGGATCGCGTTTCACTCCCCCTATTGACCAACTCTAACAACAGCGGGTGAACATAAGGGTTAGCCGCCAGGATGGATTGCGGCGCAGCCATATAGTCCGGGTCGCCGTGCAAGTTAGTGACGATCGCCCCAGCTTCCTGGGCGATTAACCCGCCAGCGGCGACGTCCCACGCACTGAGCCTGATTTCCCAATAACCATCTAATCGTCCTGCTGCAACGTAGCAAAGGTCTTGGGTCGCTGATCCCATGTTGCGCACACCTTGAACGAGCCTGGAAACACGCGTAAAGTTCGCCAGGTTGTTGTTCGGATTGGTGCGGATATCATAGGGGAAACCGGTCCCCAGCAGGCTCCCGCGCAGCTCTTTCGTTTCCGAGACCTTGACCGGTTCTCCATTTAACCAGGCACCTTGCCCGCGTTCCGCGCTGAAGCATTCTTCCTCAATCGGATCGTATATGACACCCAACTTAACCAATCCGTCTTCGGCGAAGGCGATTGAAATCGTGAATAGTGGCACCCCATGGGCGTAATTCAGCGTGCCGTCCAGGGGATCGATAAACCAGACTTGCTGGTTATTCCCTTCCAGGTGGCCGCTCTCCTCGGTGACCAGGGTGTGCCCGGGAAAGCGACGCCGGATTTCTCCCAGGATAAAAGCCTCCGTGCGATGATCTACCTCAGTGACCGGATCGATCTCACCTTTGAGGTCCACTTGGAGTTTAGGCCCATAGCCTGGACGCCGCTGGAAGCTGGCGCGGACAATTTCCCCGGCCTGGCGAGCCAGGCTTTCGAGATCGGATAAATTAGGGCTCATTGGCGCTGTTCCAGCTGGTGGTATAAGTCGTCTAGCTCGCCCTGGATCTGGCTGTGGTGGTCACGGGCTTCATCCAGAAGGGCTTGAAAGGCTGGTTTCTGCGCGGCGGGTAAGGTCTCTAACAGGCGCTCCATGCGGGTGATTTGAGTGCTTTTATGGCGCATTTTAACTTCCAATCGCCTGCGGTAACCTTGCAGAAATTCCTCTTCTTCTAAAGGTGGCGGCAACGAAGGCGGTATGACAGTCAAGGTCTCCGCTACGGTGAGTAGAAACTCCTCGGTATCCACTGGCTTCTCTAGAAAGCGTGCTGCCCCCAGGCTCAGGGCAAAGTTCTTATCTTCCGGGGTGATATAGGTGGCAGAGAGAAAAATGATCGGGATCTGGCAGGTCTTCGGATCTCGGCGCAATTTGAAGGCCAGGGCAAATCCATCCATTTTTGGCATAAGGATATCGGTGATAATCAAAGACGGCAGTTCATCGCCGATCCGCGAGAGCGCCTCCTGGCCGTTGCAGGCGGTGACCACCGGGTAACCCTTGAACCGTAGAGTAACTTCCAGCAGCTCCAGGATGTTGGGCACGTCTTCGACGATCAGCAGCGGGCCGTAGGGTAGGTTCATGCAGGAGATTCTAGCCGGTTTCCCGGGCCTGGGCAAGTCACAGAATTGAAAGTTCCCTTTCGTCCTCCGTCGTTCGTCAACAGTCTATAGCTCCCCACGGTCTTCGGCGGCCAGCCGGGAGTAAAACCCTTCCAGGAAGCGGTGGCGGTCCTCTGCCACGGCACGCGCCGTGGAAGTATATAGCCGGTCTTTGATCTTGCTCAACTTGAAGAGATACTCGTGATAAGAGCTGTGGGCTTCCCCAGGTTCTTTTTCACCGGTTGCCAGGAAACGCGCTGAGGGTTCAGCGTAAACCGGCTGGCCGGCAATGACGGCGTAGGCTACTACGCGCACGATGCCGATCGCGCCGAGCACATCCAGCTTGTCGGCGTCGAACAGGATCTTGGCTTCCAGGGTGCGCGGCGGTTCGGAGCCGTCGCGGAAACGGTGAGCGCGGATACAGTGTTGCACGGCGGCGATCTTCTCCTCTGGCCATCCTTCGGACTCGAGCACCTGGCGGGCGAATTCCGCCGAGGCATGTTGGTGGTTGAAACGGCCTATATCGCCGCCAGCTGTGGCGCTGCCCTGGGCATCGTGCAGCAGGGATGCTACGCGCACGATTTCTACATCAGCCCCCTCGATTTGTGCCAGGCGCTCGGCCATGTGGTAGACGCGCAGCACGTGGTCAAAACCATGCACGGGATCGTCCTCGGGATACCAGTTTCGAGCAACTTCTATGGTTAGCATCATATCAAACAAGATCGGACACAAATATGGGCATAAGTATCAGGTAACCAGCGAGCAGTTATCCTACCAGGATTTTCCCCTTCTTAATCACCGCGGTCACCAGGTTTATCCCAAATCGATACCCCAGATGGCGGTAGTCGGGGGTATCCAGGATCAGGATATCCGCCTGTTTGCCGGGTTCGAGCGAACCGACTTGGCCGGCACGGCCGATCGCCGCCGCGGCGTTGATCGTGGCGGCGGCGATCGCCTGGGCTGGGGTCAGGCGCATGTACCGGCAGGCCAGGGCGATGGCAAACTGCATGTTCCCACACCAGGCCGTCCCCGGGTTGAGGTCGGTCGCCAAAGCCAGCAAGCCGCCCGCCTCCAGGATCGCCTGAGCGGGTGTGTAATGACTTTCCGCCAGGCCGAAGGGTGTGCACGGCAAGGCCACTGCTACAGTATCGCTTTTCGCCAGGGCAAGCATATCCTCCGGCGAGGTGGTGACCAGATGATCGGCGGAAACCGCCCCGAGTTCGGCGGCTAACGCCGCCCCACCCAGGTTGTCGAACTCGTCGGCGTGGATCTTGAGCGGGAAACCCAGGTCATGCGCGGTTTGCAGGATGTGGCGGGATTGCTCCAGGCTGAAGGCTCCGGTCTCACAGAAGGCGTCCACGAAGGGCAGCGGCCGTTCAGGGGCGTTGTCTTCCCACCAGCTGCGTACCGCGGGCAGTATCGTCCTGCACAAGTGATGCGTATACCCGTCCGGATCGCCTTTGAACTGCGGGGCAATGGCATGGGCGCCCAGGAAGGTGATCGCCAGGTCGAGCGGCCCTTCCTGGTCAAGGGCGAGCAGCGCTTCCAGCATCCGGATTTCGGTTTCGGTCTCCAAGCCGTAGCCAGTCTTGGCCTCCGCAGTGGTCGTCCCATGGGCCAGCATCGATCGCAGGCGCGGCCGCGTCTCGGCCAGCAAAGTCTCCAGGGAAGCGGCACGCGTGGCGCGCACCGTCGAGAGGATCCCACCGCCGGCCGCCAGGATCTCCAGGTAGGTTTTACCTTGCAGACGCATCTCAAACTCTGCCGCGCGGTCGCCAGCCCAGATCAGGTGCGTGTGCGGGTCGACAAAGCCCGGCATGACCGCCCGTCCCGAGGCGTCGAGAGTCATCTCGTTTGGATAAGCTGCTCGCAGCTCAGCGCTGGAACCCACGGCAGCGATCGCATCGCCCTGGATCAGCACCGCGCCGTCATCAAGGATGCCTAAGCGGCCCAAATCGGCCCCGCGCTGCGGCCCGCCGGCCAGGGTGAGCAGTTGGGAAGCGGAGTGGATGAGCATGGCAGTCAGTAGACAGAAGATTGAGAGTAGAGAGTAGGGGGAATTTTACCATCTAGCGGCTTGTCCGGATGAGATGGAGGCAATTCTGGGTATAAAATGGATAAGAGATATCCGAAACAGGGTACAATACACAAAATCACCGATGGAGGGCATTCGTATGGAGCAAAATTTTCGTCTCGAACGCGACTCGCTGGGTGAGGTGCAGGTCCCACCGAACGCCCTATATGGCGCCCAGACACAACGCGCGGTGCAGAACTTCCCGGTTTCCGGCCTGCGCCCCTGGCGGGCGTTTATCTGGGCCATAGCGACGATCAAGCGCGCCGCGGCCGAGGTCAACCGTGACCTAGGGCTGCTCGACGCAGAACGCGCCGCCGCCATCGTCCAGGCTGCGCAGGAAGTGATTGACGGTCAATGGGCCGACCAGTTCGTCATCGACCCTTTCCAGGCTGGAGCCGGGACCAGCCATAACATGAACGCTAACGAGGTGATCGCCAACCGGGCAACTCAGATCCTGGGTGGGAAGCTGGCTGAGTATCGCCTCCACCCGAACGACCACGTCAATATGGCTCAGTCGACTAACGATACCATCCCAACCGCCATCCGGCTGGGCTGCCTGTGGCGGTTGGACGAATTGCTGAAAGCTGTTCAAGAGCTGGCGAACGCCTTACGTCAGAAAGCCGGAGAATTCGATGAGATCGTCAAATCAGGGCGGACACACCTGCAAGACGCCGTGCCGGTACGCCTGGGGCAGGAATTCGCGGCATACGCCCGAGCAGTCGAACGCGACGGCGAGCGTATCCACCGTGCTGCGCAGGGGTTGCGCCGACTGGGGATCGGCGGCACTGCCACCGGCTCAGGTTTGAACGCTCACCCGGAATACCACCCCCGCATGGTGCGGCAGCTCTCCCAGCTGACCGGTCTGGAGCTGTATCCCTCCGATGACCTGTTCGAGACCATGCAGTCCATGGCCGACGCAGCTGAGTTCTCGGCCGCCATGCGCACTCTGGCGATCACCCTGACCCGCATCGCCAATGATTTCCGTTTATTAGCTTCTGGCCCATCCACTGGGTTGGACGAGATCCGCCTGCCGGCTGTTCAGCCTGGCTCCAGTATCATGCCAGGCAAGGTCAACCCGGTACTGGCCGAGATGTTAAATATGGCTATGTTCCATGTGCAGGGCTGCGACCACACCGTGGCTTTGGCCGCTCAGGCTGGGCAATTGGAACTCA
>Ga0209341_10000796_pt1 | contig 32145 bp, 38 predicted proteins | sample RifCSP13_2_FD_184020 | JGI IMG/M metagenome (GOLD analysis project Ga0209341, IMG submission 184020) | Soil microbial communities from Rifle, Colorado - Rifle CSP2_sed 13_2 (SPAdes) (version 2) | ecosystem: Environmental > Terrestrial > Deep subsurface > Rock core/Sediment | place: Rifle... | reverse complement strand
CCCGCGGTTCTTCGAGGTCGTGGTCGAAGGAGGAGTTCAGGCGGAAGACGAGGACGGACCGGCCGTCGGGCGTGAACGTGGCGGCGAAGTTCGAGCCGTCGTGCTCGTACACCTTCCGGGTCTCCCCGGAGGCGATCTCCCGCACAAACACGTCGAAGAACCGCGGGTCTCGCCCGTTCGCGCTGTAGCAGACCCGGCGCCCGTCCCGCGACCAGTCCCCAAGGCCATGGATCGTTTCCGGGGCCTGGGTCAGGGGCTCGAGGGTCGCCCCGCCGTCCGCGAGCCGCCACAGCTGGAAGCGCTCGTTCCCGCCCGCGTCCATCTCGAACACGATCTCCGGCGCGGCGGGCGCGTACCGGTGCGTCCCGACCCGTTCCGCGAAGAACGTCCGCTGGTCGGGCCATCCGCCCGTTCGATCGACCTCCCACAGCTGCGGCACGCCCGTGATGTTCGTGAGGAACGCGATCCGCCGCCCGTCCGGGGAGAACCGGGGCGCGTTCGCGGAACGGATGTTCAGGTACCGCTCGAGGGGATACGGCACGGAGGCGGGAGCGGGGCGGCGGTCATAACGGTTCCCGTCCCGGTCTATGGAGAATCACGCGTGATTTCCGGCGACGAACCGTTATGCACGATTGGCGGTGATGCGGCCAGCGTGCTCGCGGGGGCCACCTCCCCGGGCCTGCGGTTGCTTCTCGGCAGGGCGTTCCTCGTCGCGCTCGGGCGGAAGGACCGCGACATCGCGATCGTGTTCGCCCGCGCCCTCCTCACGCAGCTCCCGCCGGTCGCCCCTCAGCGTCCGTAGCGCCGGCGGAGGTCCGCCGCGACGTCCGCGGCGACCGCCTCCGCGGGCCGCGTCGCCTCGAGGGTCACGAACCGCGGGGACTTCGCGAGTTGGCGGTAGTTCGCGTCGACGGCCGCCAGGAACGAGCGCTCTTCGAACCGGACCTTCTTCGTCCTTCCTGAGATCCGCTGGAGGCCGACCTCCGGCGGCACCGCCAGGAAGTACGTGACGTCCGGCGTCGCGACGAACGGCGCGCTGATCTCCGCGAGCCACTCCATCGGGCGCTCTCGCGTCCCCGCCAACCGGGCTCCCTGGTACGCGTACGTGGAATCCGCGTACCGATCGGACACCACGAGCTTCCCGTCCGCGACCCACGCGCGGATCTCGGCGGTGTGCGCCGCGCGGTCCGCGAGGAACAGAAAGAACTCGGACACGGGGTCCACGTCCCGCTCGATCGCCCACTTCACGGCGTCCCCGCGCCACGTGTGCGTGGGCTCCGTCGTCCGCGCGACGGCGATCCCCGCGGCCTCGAGCGACTCTGCGACCTTCGCCGCCACCGTCGTCTTCCCGGATCCGTCGATTCCCTCGATCGTGGCGAACAGGCCGGGCACGGCCGCGCATCATCGCGGCGGCATAAGGCTTGTCGCGTCGCGCGCGGACGAACGTTTTTATGGCATCGGACGGTTCCCGCGTCGCCTCGGGGGAGTCGCATGTTCGCGTTCCAGCTTCGACCGGACCGCCGCCGGTTTCGGGATGCGGAGGACGGACGCTCGGCGTGCCGGCGGTGCGGCGGGACGCTCCTCCTCCTGCCGGAGGACCGGCGCCTCGGGTACTGCTTCGACTGCTACGACCCGTCCGAGCTCCGCGCGACCGCCTACTGACTCTGGAACAGTTCCTTCCGCTTGGCGGCGCGGGCCTTCTTCCACGCCTCGAGGTCCCGGTCGATCCAATCCTCCGGCCGCCCCGCCGCACGGAGCGCGTCGGCGTCGGGGCGGTGGACCCGATCCCAGAACTCGAGCTCCCGCTCCACGCGCTCCTTCGCGGAGCCCTTCGGCTTCGGTGCCCTCTCCTCCGCCGCCTTCCCGCCGAGGGAGAAGACCCACGTCTTGAGCTCGTTCAGGAGGGGCGTCTTCGCCTTGCCCTCCCACGTGAGGGTCGCGCGGACGGTGACGTCCTTCGCCTCGTCCCGCTCGAACTCCGCGCGCACGCGCTCCTTCCCGCTCGCCCAGACGAACTCCGCCATGTTCCCCTTCCACGAGAGGCGGTGGTCCGCAAGGATCTTCTTGTACTGGGCCTTGTGTTTGCTGTACTTCGCCCCGTCGAGGACGAACCGGAACCGCATCGCCCCGTTCCATCGGCCGCCGGGTTAAGAACGTTCACCACGCGACGCGGCGCGCGTCCTCGCGTTTGATCTTCGCGCGGAGGGCGAAGAACGCCGTGACCGCGAGGAGGATCGCGCCGCCCAGCCCGATCAGCGCGGCGTACTCCCCGAGCTGGGTCGTCGCGATGTCGCCGAGCGCGGCGAGGAAGTTGTAGGCCGCATGCATCGCGACCGCGAGCAAGTAGTACGGGAGTGCGCGGTAGTGCTGCGGCCACAGCCGGTTCAGCGCGATCCCGTATCCGTAGGCGGAGGAGGCGGACGCGTGGAGGAGGGCGCTCGAGATGCTGCGCAGCAGGATCACGAAGATGGAGAACCCGACGGAGCCGGATATGAGGAGGGCCGAGAGACCGTACAGGAGGTTCTCCGTGGATGCGAACCCGAGCCCGGAGGCAGCCCCGTAGACCAGGCCGTCCTCGGGCTCATCGATCGTCGGTCGCGCGAGGTAGACGCCGAGCCCCTTCGCGAATTCCTCCGTGAACGGGGCGATCACGAGCGCCAGGCCGAGGGCGATGGCGGTCTCCTGAGGCGTGTTCAGCCGCCCCGCGATCGCGTACACGCGGTCCGCCTCCGAGAACAGGAACAGCGCGATCACCTGCAGGACGATCGCGATCAGGACGGCGAAGATCGCGCCCCAGAGAAACGTGCTGAGGACGCGCCCCACCGGTTCCTGCCCATACCGCTCCGTGCGACGGATCCACCCGAGGAAGATGAGCGGGGGTGCGAACGCGGTGACCGCCAGGATGAAGAGCACGGCGGCCGCGTCGGCCATCACTTATCCCTGGCGGTGGCCTGTGTGCGGAGCGCAGCGTGCGCCGCTGCCAACCGGGCGACGGGCACGCGGAACGGCGAGCACGACACGTAGTTCAGCTTCCGGGAGTGGCAGTACGCGATGCTCGCCGGATCGCCCCCGTGCTCCCCGCAGATCCCGACCTTCAGGTCCGGCCGCGCCTTCCGCCCGAGGTCGACCGCGATCGCGATCAGCTTCGCGACGCCGCGCGGCTCGCCCCTCGATTCCGACGGGATCCCGTCGAGCGTCTGGAACGGGTTGTACGGCAGGATTCCGTCCTGCACGTACTTCATCAGGAACTTCCCCTCCGCGTCGTCGCGGGAGTACCCGAACGTCATCTGCGTGAGGTCGTTCGTCCCGAAGGAGAAGAACTCGCTGTGCTTCGCGATCTCGTCCGCGGTCAGGGCCGCGCGGGGGACCTCGATCATCGTGCCGAACTTGTAGTCCACCGCCAACCCCTGCTCCTGCATGACCGCCTTCGCGACGGCCTCGAGGGCCTCCCGCTGGTTCCGGAGCTCGTTCACATGGCCGACGAGCGGGATCATGATCTCCGGGTGGACGTCCACGCCCTCCCGCTTCACCGCCACGGCGGCCTCGAAGATCGCGCGGACCTGCATCTCCGTGATCTCCGGGTACATGATCCCGAGCCGGCACCCGCGGAGGCCAAGCATCGGGTTCGCCTCCCGAGTCGCCTCGACCGCGCGGAGCATCTCCTCCCGCTCCGCGATCACCTTGGGGTCGCCCCCCTTCAGCCGAAGCTCCGTCAACTCGACGAGGAGGTCCTCGTACTTCGGGAGGAACTCATGGAGCGGCGGGTCGATCAATCGAATCACGACGGGGAGCTCGGCCATCGCGCGGAAGATGTCCGCGAAGTCGGACTTCTGGAAGACCTCGAGCTTCCCGAGCGCCGCCAGGTAGCGCGCCCGCGCCTGCGCGTCCTCCTTCGTCCGCGACGCGACCGCGGACAGGATCATCTCGTGGACGATCGGGAGCCTCTCCGTCTCGAAGAACATGTGCTCCGTGCGGCACAGCCCGATCCCGCGTGCGCCGAACGTGCGGGCGCGCCGCGCGTCCCGTGGGTAGTCTGCGTTCGCCCACACCCGGAACGGCGCCGCCAGTTCGTCGCACCAGTCGAGGATCGTCCGCAGCTCCGTCTCCTTCTCGAAGTCCGCCTCCATCGCGGGGATCAGGTCGCCGAACACTTCGCCGGTCGCGCCGTCGATCGACACGAAGTCGCCCTGGGCGAACGGCGCGCCCCCGAGGGTGAACGTCGCGTCCTCGTAGTTCACGCGGAGGGCCTCGCACCCGACGACGCACGGAATCCCGAGGCCGCGCGCGACGACGGACGCGTGCGCGGTCGCGCCGCCGCGTCCGGTGAGGATCCCCTTCGCGTGGAGCATCCCGTGCACATCCTCCGGGGAGGTCTCCGTCCGCGTGAGGAGAACCTTGAGCCGCAGCTCGACGGGCCCCTCGTGCTCGCCCGTCCGCAGGTTCTCCGTCAGTTGGCCGACCTCGACCCACCGCCCCTTGTCCGTGCGGATCACGAACGCCTCCGGGACGATGCGGTCGATCCAGTCCAGGTGCGTCGCGTCCTTCAGGTCCCGCTTGGCGGCGTCGACCGTGTCGCGGACCGCGGCCAACGGGTCCGTCGCCTCGACGACGCGGAACCGGCGGGCTCCGAGCGTCTCCGCCAGGTCGGAGTCGAGCACCGCCACGCCGGCGGCGGCGCCCGGGGAGGCGTTCACGCCCCTCCCGAGCATCCGGCCCGCCTTCGCGGCGCGCTCCTTGTCCTCGTGCCGGAACCGCGGCATGAGGAGCTCGATGACCTGGGCCGGCTCGATCCGGAGGATCGCCTCGCCCTTCTCGATGAGCCCCTCGCGGACCATGTCGACCGCGACCCGGACGGCGGCCTGCGCGGTCCGCTTCCCCGTCCGCGTCTGGAGCATCCAGAACCGCCCGCGCTCGACCGTGAACTCCATGTCCTGCATGTCGCGGTAGTGCGCCTCGAGCTGCGCGGCGACCGCATCGAGTTGGCGGTACATCTCCGGCAGCCGTTCCTTGAGGGCGGCGATCTTCAGCGGCGTCCGGATCCCCGCGACGACGTCCTCCCCCTGCGCCTCCGCGAGGTACTCCCCGTACAGCCCCTTCGCGCCCGTCGCCGGGTCCCGCGTGAACGCGACGCCCGTACCGGAGTCGCCGCCCATGTTCCCGAAGACCATCGCCTGCACGTTCGCGGCCGTGCCGAGGTCGTGCGGGATCCCGTGGAAGGTCCGGTAGTCGACCGCGCGCTTGCCCATCCACGACCCGAAGACGGCGACGACCGCCTGGCGGAGCTGGTCGTACGGCTTCTGCGGGAAGTCCTTCCCCGTCTCTCCCTTATACAGGGCCCTATAGTCGAGCACGACCGCCTTCAGCATGTCTGTCGTGAGGTCCGTGTCTTTCCCGCCCTCCGTCTTCCCCTTCCACGCCTCGAGGATCGCGTCGAACTTCGCCCCGTCGATCCGCATCACGATCCGCCCGTACATCTGCATCAGCCGGCGATATGCGTCCCAAGCGAACCGCTCGTCGTTCGTGAGGGCCGCGAGGGTGCCGACCGTCTCGTCGTTCAGCCCGATGTTCAGGACGGTGTCCATCATCCCGGGCATCGAGAACTTCGCGCCGGAGCGGACGGAGACGAGGAGGGGGTTCGCCGGGTCGCCGAGCTTCTTCCCCGCCTTCCCCTCGACCGCCGCTAATGCCTCCCGCATCTGTTTCTCGAGGCCCGGCGGGAACCGCTCGTTCTTCGCGTAGAAGTTGCACGCCTTCGTCGTGATCGTGAAGCCAGGCGGCACGGGGAGGCCGAGGCGGGTCATCTCCGCGAGGCCGGCGCCCTTGCCGCCGAGGAGGTCGCGCATGTCCTTGTTGCCCTCCTCGAAAAGGTAGACGTACTTCGGCATCGGACGCCCCCGGCGTTGGGATGGGCGGGATTCACTTAAGGGTTTGGCGGCGGATGGAGACGCTCGGTCAGCAGACCGCGTGATCCCATCCGCCCGGATAGACGCTCGCGCCGGGAGCGGCGAAGGCCTCCATCGACCATCGGATGAAATCGCACGAGGTGGCCCAGCGGACGAGGAGGGTCACCTGAACGGCGGTGAGTGTTCCTACGACTACGTGGACCGCGAGCTCCGCCGTGCAGTTCGGGCCGCAGGCGAGGATCTCGCCGGTTCGCGTGAGATCCGCCATCGCGGTGGCCCCGCCGTACCGCGTGCCCTCGAACGTCGCGTTCACGAACGTCCGCCCGCGGATTACGACGTCCAGCGAGGGTTCGGCGCCGCTGTGGTTGAACCCGAAGGTCACGGGCGCCGGGCTGATCCGGAGTCCGGCGAGGAGGGCCCGGTTCTCGGGAATCGGCAGGGACACGCGAGCCTCGCCTGAACCGTTCGGTTCCAAGATCGCAGAATACTCGAACGACAACCGGTTCTCCCCTTGCGCGAGCATGTATCCCCAAACACCGACGAGCCCCACGGGCAGTCCAACCGCGAGGACGACCACAAGAACGGTCTGAACGCGGTCTCGTTTCGCAGGATCCGTGAACATGGTCGGCCCTGCTAGCAGTCGGCGGAGGGATGAGCCTTGCGGGGAGAAGTCAAGCGTTCCAGTCTCGGGAACGGCGGTTCGATTCGTCGGGTAGGAAGACGCCCCGATCGGCGGGCGGAGAGCCGTTCTCCCTCCAGAGGTTCTCCGTCATCGGAATCACGATGTGACCCCGGTCTCGATCGCCGAACACCGCACACCGCGCGAGTCCCTCAAGACCGTACAGCACGCCCACGTACGCGCACACGAGGGAATCGAGCGCGTCCTCCAATTCCTTGAACGCGGCACCGCGGAGACCCTGAGGAGACCGCCGGAGGAGGTCTCCGTCGACCCGGAGGCGGGGACTGGCGGCGCGGAGGCCGAGGATTCGAGCCTGAAGCTTCGCGAGTTCTCGCCAGCGGAGGCTGTATCCCCGATGCTGACGGGTCTTATACTTCAGCGTCCGCTGGAGGCCGAACAGGGTGATCATCGCCGCGTGTGGGTACACCTCGATGACCCGCCGCCTTGCCCAGCTCCGAGGATCCAACGAGAATCCCTGCGCCGCGAGGGCCGCAGCGATCGTCTCTCCGCGGAGGCCTCCGTACCGGCCGAGGTTCCGACGGTTCGCGGGGTACACGCCCGCCTGGAATCGTCGGAAGAACTCGTTCACGAGGCGGTCGCACGGCCGCATCCCCCGCTCGTTCGGGACCGCCAGGGGACAGTCGATCGCGACGACCGCCGGCCCGGATCGGGTCGCGCGGAACACGTAGTCGACGATCTCCTCGTCGCCGCCAAGATTCGACCGCGGCGGATCGACGACCCGCGCGGACCGTCCATCCCACGCCGCCACACACCCTCCGGACGGGTTCCGCGGGGACCACGCGAGGTCGAGCCCGACGACTCGCATCGTTCGGGGCCGCGGCCATTCCACGGCCTCACCCGCCGAGGGCCTCGAGGAGTTCGGACGTGCGGAGCATGAGGAGGAGGGCGTAGAACTGCCGGAGGATCGCGATCCGGACCTCCACGTTCGCGGCCTCGAGGCGCCCGAAGAACCCGTCGACCGCCGCCTGGATCTCCTTCACGTCCTTCGCGGTCAGCTCCTTCCGGTAGTCCGTCGCAAGGGTCCACAGCTCGCGGTACATCGCGGCCGCATGCTGGCGGCACAGGCCCTCGAGGACGTCGCCGGCGCCGCTCACGTACTGGCGGCTCGCGAGGAACATGAGGGCCTCGGAGAGGGCGCTCATCAGGATCCGCGGGAGCGTGATCTTGTCCGCCGTCAAGACGTTCTCCACCGCCAGGACGCCGATCGAGCTGAGGTCGAACAGGGACGCCTTCTCGCTTTTCGCCTTCTGGCCGAGGAAGCCCCGGATCTCGGAGGTGAACTCGTGGGCGGTCCCCGCCAGGTCGAGCGCCCGGTCCAGGGCGCGCCGCGCCTGCGCCGGGGCCGCGCGCGGATGGACGCGCAGGTACGCGTCGATCGCGAGGAGCTCGCTCCGGAGCCCCCACACGGTCGCGTCGTCGAACCGGTCCGGGATCGAGGCCGCCTTCGCCCGGAGCCCCTTCACGAGGAGGTCCCGCTCCCCCGCCATCGCGGCGCGAACGCCCAGCGAGGGTATTAGGCTTCCGCGGGAGCGCCGCTAGAACCCCATCTCGGCGATCTTCAGGCTCGCGCGCTTCCGCTCCAGGAACCGGTACACGGTCTTGTGCTCGCTCCCCCGGAGGAGCATCTCGACCGCCTCCTGCGCGATCGGGAGCTGGAGGTCGTCCGCGATAATCGCGACCGTGTGACCGTACACGGAAAGGTCCGCGCCCGTGAGGTCCTCGATGATTCTCCGCGTCTTGCCGCGGGTGCCGATCAGGCGGGACTTGACCTGCCGCTGCCGCGCGGGCGTCCGCGCATAGTCCTTGATGTCGAGGACGACGAAGTATGTGTTCTCGTCGAGGAGCCGCCACGCGCGCTCCTCGCTGAACCCGCGTCCGATCGCGATGACGAGGTCGCGCGCCTTCACGACCATGAACGCGTCTTTCGCCGCACTCTCGTCGATCGTGACCTCCCCGGACTCCGAGTCCACGATCACCTGGACTCCCGTGTCCGCCTCGAGGCGCCGCTTCGTCTCGCCCTTCTCACCGATCAGGACGCCGATCCGTTCCTGTGGGATCCGCGCGTACAGCACGTCAGCCCCTCCGGAGCCGGGCCTCGAGCCGCCCCGCGTCCGTGTCCACCCCGAGGCGGGCGAAAAACCGGGAGACGTTTACGACGTCCCGCCGGAACCAGTCGTCGCACCGCGGATGTCCGAACGCGACCGCCTGCGCGCAGTCGATCACCCACGGGTGGTCCTCCCACCACAGGAGGTTGTACTCGCTGAGGTCCCCGTGGACGAGCTCCCCTTTCCGCATCGCCGCCATCGACGCGACGACGTCCTCGTACGCCGCGGTCGGGTCCTCGAGGACGACCTCGCGGATCATCGGCGCGGGCATCGTGTCGTCCCCCACGTACTCCATGAGGAGGCAGTTCTGGTGCACCGCATAGGGCTCGGGGACCCGCGCGCCGGCCCCCCGCATCCGCCGCAGGTTCTTGAACTCCTTCTGCGCCCACACCGAAATCATCTCCCGGAACGTTCGCCCGATCCTCTTGAACCGGGGGTCCCCCTCGAGGTATTCCGAGAGGGAGCGAAAAGTCGCATTGTTCACCCGGTAGATCTTCAGGGCGGCGCCGCCCGTCGCAGTCGTCGCGTGGAACACGTTCCCTTCCTTGCCCGTGTTGACCGGATAGTCGACCGTCGAAATCGTCCCGTCGGAGATCAGCTTGTACACGGCCAGGAGCGTGGTCTGGTCGAAGACCTCGTCGTATGTCTTCCGCTGATCCGCGTCCTTCTCCGTCCGGTGCAGGATCTGCACGCGCTCCTCGAGGAGGGCGAGCTTCTTGTCGTCCAACCGCATGGGACGGTGCGATACCCGCGGGTCCCCCAAAAAGGTACCGTCGGCTCAGGCGCGGACCTTCGGCGAGACCGTGGCCGTGAGCGTCTCCCGCATCTCGCGGATGATGCTCATGTACGACTCCCAGTCCCGGTCCGACATCGTCGCCCACTTCGCGAACTTGCCCACGGTCTGCTGGGTCAGGAATCCGACGTTCTCGAGGGCCACGATCTTTTCGTCGAGCTTCGGGTCGTGGCCAAGCTCCTCCAGCTTGAGCTGGAGGTCCACGAGCTTGCGGACGGTCGCCTCGTCCACTCCGCCTGGAACCCGATCCGAGGCAGGGTCTCGAGGGCCTCCTGCGCTTCCTTCTCTGCGTGCTCGCGGGCCCCCTTTCCCTCCCCGTACGAGAACTGGAAGACCTCCGCGGTCGCCCGGCAGTAGTATTGATGAAATGGCCAATCCGCTCCTCCTTCCCCACCTCGACCATAACGAAGCGAACCGGAGCGCTGGACCGGTACCTGGCGTGGGAGTGCGGTCGGGGCGTGGAGCCCGCGATCCTTAGAACCTCACCGGAGGACGGCCGCAGCTCTCGTGTCGCCCGGCAGCGCCGGATCCGGCCGCCTCTTGCGCGCATGCCCGTGGTCCGTGCGGTCGCGGGCGCCTCATCGCAGCCGGCGGGACAGGACGTCCATCGCCGCGGTCAAGTCCTCCCGCTCGAGCAGGAAGATTGTGTCGGTGTAGCATGACATTGCCTGGACGATGTTGATGCCCCGGGAGGCCAGGGCGGTGGACAGGAATGCGAGCAATCCGGGAGTGTCTTCGATGCTCTCCGGGCTCGTGACGGCCAGCTCGACCAGTCCCCTCCGCACCCCGATGACCTGGCTCTCCCGGAGCTTCTTTGTGAGGCGAGTGACGGACTCGTCGTCGACGATGATCACGGTCCCCTGAGAGACCTGGATCAGCCGGACGACCTTGTTCTCGTCGAGGAGCTCCTCGACGACGTCCCCCAGGCGCTGGAGGACGTCGATCCCGTGGATGACGATGACCGTCGCCACGTTCGTCCGGCTCTCGATCCGGCTCTTGAGCAGGACCCGCTTCACCGCGTTCTCGCGGTACCCCTTCACGCGGCCGAGCGGAAAGCGGCGACAAGCCGCCAGAAGCGCCTCCCCCTTCCGAATCCCCAGCTCCCGACCGATCCGTCTCGCGAGCGCGGAGTAGTTCACGATGTCCATCCGGATCGCGTCGACGAGGCTCGGCTGCCCTTCGATGTACTCCCGCACTTGTTCCGCGACGGACGCCATGGTCCTCCGAAGGGACGTGTCCAATATTTGACAATTCCGCCCGAAATTGACCGAAAGTGGTCAATGAATTGAAATACTCGCCCGCGAGTCCGCACAGTTCAGACAGTCAGGGTGGGAAATGACCCGTCAATCCATCGTGCTCGCCTATTCCGGAGGCTTGGACACCTCCGTGGCCATCCAGTGGCTGAAGGACCGCGGCCTGGACGTCGTGACCCTCACGGTCGACGTCGGCCAGCCCGGCGAGCTGGCCGCGATCAAGCGGAAGGCGGAGGCGACGGGCGCGAAGAAGGCGCACGTCGTTGATGCGCGGAAGGAGTTCGCAGAGGAGTACATCGCCCGCGCCCTGAAGGCGAACGCGCTCTACGAGGGACAGTACCCCCTGAGCACGGCGCTCGCCCGCCCCCTGATCGGGAAGCACCTCGTCGACGTCGCCCGCCGGGAGGGCGCGCAGTTCGTCGCCCACGGGTGCACGGGGAAGGGGAACGACCAGGTCCGGTTCGACCTGTGCACGACCGCCCTCGCCCCGGAGCTCCAGGTGATCGCCCCGGCGCGGGAGTGGAACATGACCCGCGAGCAGGAGATCGAATACGCGAAGGCGAACGGGATCCCTGTACCGGCGACGAAGGCGTCCCCGTACAGCACGGACGAGAACCTGTGGGGCCGCTCCGTCGAGTGCGGCGTCCTTGAGGACCCCGCGATTGAGCCGCCCGAGGAAGCGTTCGAGTGGACGGTCGCCCCGTCCGCGGCGCCGGACGAGTCCGCGTACGCGAACGTCCGGTTCGAGGCCGGCGTCCCCGTCGCCCTCGACGGGAAGCGGATGGACCTCCTTGCAATCGTCGAGAAGCTGAACGCGCTCGCCGGGTCGCACGGTGTGGGCCGGATCGACCACGTGGAGTCGCGGGTCGTCGGGATTAAGTCCCGCGAGGTGTACGAATGCCCCGCCGCCCTCGTCCTGATCCGCGCGCACCAGGCGCTCGAGGCGATGGTCCTCCCCCGGGACGTCCTCGACTTCAAGCGCACGGTCGAGGGGCGGTACACGTACCTGATCTACGATGGCCTGTGGTTCACGCCCCTTCGCGAGGCGCTCGACGCGTTCGTCGACTCCACGCAGGAGCGGGTCACGGGCGAGGTGAGCGTGAAGCTCTTCAAGGGCTCCGCGACCGTCGTCGGCCGGACGTCCCCGTACTCCCTCTACCAGCACGCGCTCGCCACGTATGCGAAGGGCGACGCGTTCCGCCAGGAGATGGCGGAGGGCTTCATCTACGTCTGGGGACTGCCCGCGCGGACGTGGGCCGCGATCGGGGAGAAGGCGCCGGCGCCGAAGCTCGTGAAGGCCGCGAAGAGGGCGAAGTAACCCATGGCGGTGACGTTGGAGAAGAAGGCGATGGCCCCGGCGCCGTCATACGTGCGGACGCCCGCGGCGCGCTTCCTCGCCTCCCTGCCCGTGGACCGGCGGCTGTATCCGTACGACCTCGCGGGGAGCATCGCGCATGTCGAGATGCTCGGCGCCGTTGGCGTGCTGACCGCGGAGGAGGCGGGCTCCCTCGCGCACGGCCTCCGCGCCGTGTTCGAGGAGATCGAGGCGGGCGGGTTCCCGTGGCGGGACGACCTCGAGGACGTGCACACGAACGTGGAGGTCCGCCTCACGGAACTCCTCGGCCCGCTCGGAGCGAAGGTCCACACCGGGCGGAGCCGGAACGACCAGATCGCGCTCGACGAGCGGCTGTACCTGCGGGAGGCGATCCACGCCGTGCAGGCGGAGGTCTGGCGGCTCCAGTCCGCGCTCCTCGCGCTCGCGGAGGCGCACGTGGAGACGGTGATGCCGGGGTACACGCACCTCCAGCGGGCGCAGCCCGTGACCCTCGGGCACCACCTCCTCGCCCACTTCTGGCGGCTCTCCCGCGACTTCGATCGACTTACGGGGTGCTTCCGGCGCGCGAACGTTTCGCCGCTTGGGGCAGGCGCATTGGCCGGGAGCACCCTTCCCCTTGACCCAATGCACGTGGCGCACCGCCTCGGCTTCGAGGCGACGTTCGAAAACTCCCTCGACGCGGTGAGCGACCGGGACCACCTCGCGGAGTTCCTGTTCGACCTCGCCCTTCTGGCGGCACACGTGAGCGGCTTCGGCGAGGAGCTCGTCCTCTGGGCGTCGAGCGAGTTCGGGTTCGTGCGTCCCACGCCCGCGCTCGGCTCCGGGAGCAGCCTGATGCCGCAGAAGCGGAACCCGGACGTCGCGGAGCTCGCGCGGGCGAAGGCGGCGCGGGTGGCGGGGGACCTCGTGTCCCTGCTCGGGACCTTGAAGGCCCTCCCGCTCGCGTACAACCGCGACCTGCAGGAGGACAAGGCCCCCGTCTTCGACGCCGCCAACCATGTGCTCGAAACGCTCGCCGCCCTGAACCTTGCGGTCCCCGCGCTCGCGTTCGACGAGGCCCGGATGGCGAAGGCCGCCTCGGATCCCCGGATGCTCGCAACGGACCTCGCAGAGTACCTCGTCGGGAAGGGCGTCCCGTTCCGCGAGGCCCATGAGGCGGTCGCGCAGATCCTGGGGGGGAACGAGAGGATCGACGCGAAGTCTCTGCGCGCGGCGCACCCGAAGTTCGGCGAGGACGTCGACGGAATCCTCGACACCGGTTTGGCGGTGGCCCGGAGGGCCACGCCCGGAGGCCCCGCCCCGGAGGCCGTGCGCGCCCAGCTCGGGAAGGCCCGGGACGTCCTCGGCCTCGAACAGTACGCGCTCTCCAAGCACGCGGAGAGCGCGCAAGTCGTGAAAGACATCCTCACGGAGGAAGCGAAGTGACCCAGTGTCCGCAGTGCGATGCCGTCCTGCAGAAGAACGAAATGATTGAGGGCGAGATCTTCTCCTGTCCCGAGTGCGGGACGGAGCTCGAGGTTGCGACCGCGGAACCCTTCTCCGTGGCGCTCGCCCCGCACGAGGAGGAAGACTGGGGTGAGTAGCCCCTTCACGCTCGGGCTGTTCTACACGGTGATCCGGCCCGAGGAGAAGTGGATCCTGGCAGCCGCGGAGGCCCGCGGGATCCCGGTCGAGCGGCTCGCGGACGATCAGGTCACCTTCCCGCTCGTGCGGAACGGCTTCAAGTCCGACCTCGTGCTGAACCGCAGCGTCAGCCACACGCGCTCCCTGTACGCCCTCCGGTTCTTCGAGCATTACGGCGTCCCGACGGTGAACCGGTTCGACGTCGTGTCCCTGTGCGGGGACAAGGTCCTCACGTCCCTGCGGCTCCAGGAGGCGGGCGTGCCGACCCCGAAGACGGTCGTCGCGCTCACGCCGGAGGCCGCACTGAAGGCGCTCGACGAGGTCGGCTACCCCGCGGTCCTCAAGCCACCGATCGGCTCGTGGGGTCGCCTGATGGCGAAGGTCGACGACCGGGAGGAGGCGGAGCAGATCATCGAGCACAAGAGCGCGCTCGGGTCGCCGATGCACTCCGTGTTCTACGTGCAGGAGTACGTGGAGAAGCCGGACCGGGACCTCCGCGTGTTCGTCGTTGGGGACGCGATCGTGGCGGCGATGTACCGCCGCTCCTCGGACTGGCGGACGAACGCGCACCTCGGTGGGACCGCGGAGGCGCTGTCGCCCGACGCGGAGCTCACGGAACTCGCGCTCCGGGCCGCGGAGGCGGTCGGCGGCGGTGTGTTGGCGGTGGACCTCATGGAGGCCCCGGAAGGCCTCGTCGTCCACGAGGTGAACCACACGCCGGAGTTCAAGGCGCTCACGGGCGCGACGGGCATCGATGTCGCCGCCAAAATCGTCGACTACGTGGCGGAGGTCGCGACCCGATGAAGGTGAGCATCGTCGGCGGCTCCGGCTACACGGGCGGCGAGCTCCTCCGCGTCCTCCTCCGCCACCCGAAGGTCGAGGTCGCACAGGTCACGTCCGACTCCCTCGCGGGGAAGCCGGTGAGCCGGGCGCACCCGAACCTCCGGAGGATCACGGATCTCGCGTTCACGCCGCACGCGGAGCTCGAGGAGACGGACGTCCTGTTCCTCGCGACGCCCCACGGGCAGGCGATGGAGCGGATGCCGGAGTTCCTCGTCCGCGCCGCCAAGGTCGTGGACCTGAGCGCGGACTTCCGGCTCCGCGACCCCGCGCTGTACGAGACGTACTACGGGGTAAGGCATCCCCATCCCGAGATGCTCGCGAAGGCCGTGTACGGCCTCCCGGAGCTCCACCGCGAGGCGATCCGGGACGCGACCCTCGTCTCCGGTGCAGGGTGCATCGCGACCGCCGCCATCCTCGCGCTCCGCCCCCTCGCGATGGCGGGGGCGATCGACCCGGAGAAGGTGGTCGTCGACGCGAAGTCCGGCTCCTCCGCGAGCGGCGCCGACGCCGGTCCCTCCGCCCAGCATGCGGAGCGCTCCGGGGTGATGCGCCTGTACGCGGCGGAGGGCCACCGCCACACCGCGGAGATCGAGCAGGAGACGGGCCTCAAGGTCGGCCTGTCGTGCCACGCGGTCGAGGCGGTCCGCGGCGTCCTCGCGACGTGCCACGCGTTCCTCGCTGCGCCCATGTCGGAGAAGGACATCTGGCGGTGGTACCGCGAGGCGTACGGGAAGGAGCCGTTCGTGCGGATCGTGAAGGAGGCGGGCGGGCTGTACCGCCTGCCGGAGCCGAAGCTCCTCGCGGGCACGAACTTCTGCGACGTCGGGTTCGCGATCGACGGGCACGCGGGGCGCGTGGTCGCCGTGGCGGCGCTCGACAACCTGATGAAGGGGGCGGCGGGCAGCGCCGTCCAATCCATGAATCTCATGTCCGGATACCCGGAGACCCTGGGGCTGGACTTCGTGGGTCTGCATCCGATCTGAGGTGACGAACGAACATGATGGTCTGCAAGGTGGGCGGCGCGAACGGGAACGACATCGACAGCGTGTTGATCGACATCGCGAACCGGAAGGACTGGGTCATGGTCCATGGCGGTTCGAAGGAGGTCGACGAGCTCGCGGAGGCGCTGGGCCGGCCACCGAAGTTCCTCACGAGCCCGAGCGGCGTCGTCTCGCGGTACACGGACAAGGAGACGATGGACGTGTTCACGATGGCCCTCGCGGGGAAGCTGAACACGCAGATCGTCGCGCGGCTCCGCGCCCTCGGCGCGAACGCGATCGGCCTCTCCGGCGAGGACGGTGGCCTCTTGGTGGGCCGCCGGAAGGAGGCGGTGCGCGCGGTCGACAACGGGCGCGTGCTCCTCGTCAAGGACGACCACTCGGGCACCGTGGACTCCGTGAACGCGGAGCTCCTCTCCGTGCTCCTGCAGTATGGTTACACGCCCGTGATCTCGCCGCCGGCGATCACCGTCCAGGGCGAGCTGATCAACACGGACGCGGACCGCGTCGCCGGGATGGTCGCCGCCGCATTGCATGCGGACACCCTCCTCCTCTTCACGAACGTCCCCGGCCTCCTGCGGGAGCCAAGCGATCCGAGCACGCTGATCCGGACCGTCCCGCGGGACGAGATCGAGCACTTCATGCAGTTCGCCTACGGGCGGATGAAGAAGAAGCTGATCGCCGCGCGGGAGGCGATCGAGGGCGGCGTCTCCCGGGTCGTGATCGCGTCCTCCCAAGTCGAGGACCCCGTGGAGCGCGCGCTGAGCGGGCTCGGCACCGTGATTGAATGAACGTCCCCCGCCAGGGCGAGTTCGCGGCGTACCCGAAGCGGGACCTCTCCTTCGTCCGCGGCTTCCAGGCGACCCTGTGGGACACGGACGGGAACGAGTACGTCGACTGCGGCGCATCCTTCGGGGTCGGGAACCTCGGCCACTGTCACCCCGCGGTCGTGGAGGCGATCGAGCGACAGGCGCGGGACCTGATCCACGTGGGCCCGACGTTCGGCTCCGCCGCCAAGGGCGCGTTCATCGAGAAGCTCCTGTCCGTCGCACCGCCAACCCTGTCCCGCGTGTTCCTGTCGAACTCCGGGTCCGAGGCCGTCGAGGCGGCGCTGAAGTTCGCGCGGTCCGCGACGAGACGCACGAAGGTCGTGGCGGCGATGCGTGGATTCCACGGCCGAACGATGGGCGCGCTCAGCGCGACGTGGAAGAAGGAGTTCCGCGACGGGTTCGAGCCCCTCGTCCCCGGGTTCGAGCACGTGCCGTTCGACGATCCGGACGCCCTGACCGCGGCGGTGGACCGCGAGACCGCCGCCGTCCTCTTGGAATGCGTGCAGGGCGAGGGCGGCGTGCACGTCGCCTCGCCGGAGTACCTGCCCGTCGCCCGCGAGGTGTGCGATCGGGAAGGCGCGCTCCTGATCCTCGACGAGGTCCAGACGGGGATGGGCCGGACCGGCCGCCTGTTCGCGGTCGAGCGGTGGGGCGTGGAGCCCGATCTCCTCACGCTCGCCAAGTCCCTGGCGGGCGGCGTGCCGATCGGCGCGACGCTCACGACGGCCGCGGTCGAGTCCCGGTTCTCCGGGAGCCACAACTCCACGTTTGGCGGCAGCGCGCTCGCGTGCGCGGCGGGGACTGCGGCCCTCGACGTCCTAGTGAAGGAGAAGCTGTGGGAGCGCGCGGAGGCCCTCGGAACGTATGCGATGGAGCGGCTGCGCGCGATCGACTCCCCCGTGGTCCGCGGGGTCCGCGGCCTCGGGCTCATGATTGGGATCGAGCTGAAGGAGAAGGCGACGCCGTACCTGCAGGCCCTCGCCGCCCGCGGCGTCCTCGCGATCGGCGGCGGCTCAAACGTGATCCGCCTTCTGCCGCCCCTCGTGATCCCGGAGGACCAGTGGACGTACGCGATCGACGCGATCGGGACGGTGCTCGGCCATGGATGAGAGCGCCCGCCTCGTCGAGCTCGTGAACGCGTACAGCCCGTCGGGCCATGAGGCAGACGCCGTCCGCGTCTTCACGCGAATCGCGGAGTCCCTCGGCTTCCGCACGGAGGTGGACGGAATCGGAAACGGAATCGCGCGGATTGGCTCGGGACGCCCGCAGGTCCTCGTGCTTGGTCACATTGACACGGTCGACGGGGAGTTGCCCGTCCGTGTGGAGGACGGCGTCGTCTACGGGCGCGGCGCATGCGACGCGAAGGGCCCGCTCCTGGCGGCGCTCCTGGCGGCGAGACGGCACGAGGGCGCGGGCGAGATCGTCATCGTCGCGGCGGTCGGGGAGGAGAAGGACTCCCGCGGCGCGCGGCATATGATTCCTCGCCACAGCCCGGACTTCCTGATCGTCGCGGAGCCGAGCGGGTCCGAGAAGGTCACAGTCGCCTACAAAGGGAACCTCGAGGTCGCGATCGCGTTCGAGGGGGAGCGGGCGCACCTGTCCGCCCCCGCGCCGACGACCGTGGAGACCGCTTTGGGGGCGATCCCGGAGATCCGCGGGTTCTGCGCGTCCCGCGCGGGGCCAACGCCGTTCTCGTCCCTCACCGCCAAAGTCCACGCGATCCACACGGTCCGGATCGGGAGCCGCGAGGTCGTCGAGGTCCGCGTGAACTTCCGGGTCCCGACGAGCGTGCGCACGGAGGAGCTCCTGAAGTTCCTGGACGATGGTGGCCTCTCGTACCGCGTGACGGATCGTTCCGAGGCGGTCGAGGTCGATTCGCTCAACCCGGTCGCGCGCGCCCTTGTGGCGGGGATCCGGGAGGCGGGTGGCCGGCCCACGTTCGTGCGGAAGTCCGGCTCGTCGGACCTGAACCTCGCGGTCCCCGTCTGGGGCTGCCCGGCGGCCGCGTACGGTCCGGGGGACGCGCACCTCGACCACACCGACCAAGAAGCAATCTCGCTCGACGAACTTCGCCGCTCCGTCGAGATTCTCTCGCACGCAATCCAGCGAGTTCTCCGGAGTCCCGCCTAGGGCCCGAGGTCGAGCGAGAACTTCCGACTGTCAAACAGGAGCGACACTTCAACATGGTAACGCGCGCCCGAGTTCGCCTGCAGGGTGAACTCGTCGGCGGATGACCACGCGCCGTCCGAGTCCACGTCAGTAAAAGAGAGCGAGCCGCCGGGCCAAGCGCCTAGGACACCCGGCATCAACGGAACGTGGTCGAGCATTAGGGTCGAGTTCTCCGCCAGGGAGACTGCGAGCGTCCGCCCAAGCTCGAACTCCGAGTGCCAGTGCGACACGTTCGCACCGAACGTGTAGGGAGTCCCTGATCCGGTCCAGAACTCCACGTCCGGCAGAATTCCGGCCACGCGGCCGAAGCCCGCGCGCCATCCGATGGACGAAATCAGGTTCTGCTGGTGGAACAGCGTCAGTCCCGCCGCCGATCCACTCCGCAACCCGTCAACGTAGAATCGGTCGCCGGACTCGAGAAGGCCGTTCGTGGCTGGCTCCCAAAAGTCTACCGAGATGCCGCCCGGGAGGAGCACCGGCGCATCTGTGACCACACGCCGCAAGGGAATCCCGTCATCGATCACTAGCTGGAACTCGTACTCTTCGAGACGCCGAACCCGTCCGACCGTTCTGCCGACGTCGATTCGAGACAACACGGTCATCCCGATCACGTCGCCTGCGTACGTCAGTTGGGCCCCCGGACGGTCCTCGGGAATCCAGTGCAGCGGACCATCTGGGGTCTGAAGAATTGCCTTCATCCCGGCGGTGAGAGCCGAGGGTCCGTTCCCCATCCCCCGTCCGATTTGCAGGAAATACGACTGATACGTCCCCGGCCTCCTGTCGAGCCGCACCGCGATCCGGTCAAAGTCGCCGATCATCCCGTCCGCGTCGACGTCGAGGAACCGGATGTGTCCTCCTTGCGAAGTCCCCAAGCCGAGTGAGGTCATGTTATCGATCTCCCACTCGGGCCGGTACCCTCCAGTCAGCGCGACATACTCGGCCGTCGCCACCAAGATCCACGCCGCCGCGGAAGTTAGGGCCTGCCCTGCGGGGAGGAGGTCCTCCGAGGGCGGCCCCCTCCGAATGTAGGCGGGCACGCGGTCGGAGGGGAATCGGTCGCCGTTCATCGTAATCACCCGGTATGTCGTCCAGCCATCCGCGTCCGCGCTTGCGAACTCCAAGCCGATGCCCGCGACGAGCGCCACTGCGTCCATGACCACTCCAATCGAAACGGACAAGAGTGGGAACGGGCAGGAGAGTTCTGGTGCCCAGACCGCCGGGCGTCCGTTGTAGGTGAACTGTCCAAAGTGGAGGGTGGTCCTGAATCGATCTCCGATGCGATATGTCGCATTCGGATCCCCGTAGGCGCCGCACGCTGTCCCCAAGTCCTCCGGCATCTCGAGCTCGAGGATGACGACGGGACCGAGACTCGTGTTCATGCGCGCAACGTCCACTATCGTGCCCTCGAGGTCCCGGACCTCCCCCGCGCGCCAGTGGTCCCGCTCCAGGACTTCTTGCATCGTCAGGGGCCGGATTGCGAGATCCCAGTACGCGACCGTCGCGACGAGAACCAAGGAGGCGACCAGGACCGAGCCCACGATCTTGGCGGTCTTCCGACGCCCGGTCTCGGGGAGCATCCCACGGACGCTATCGTCCCGCCGCGGATGAAACTGCCGCCGACATGTGGGGTTCCAGGACGACCTTGATCGACTCCCGGCCGTCCGCGACGAGGGCGAATCCCCGGGCCGCTTCCGCGAGCGGCAGCCGATGGGTCACGAGGTCCGCCACGGACACGCGGCGCGACCCCAAGAGCTCGATGGACGTCCGGATGTCTCGCGGCGCCGCCCCGTACGTCGAGGTCATCGTGATTTCGTTCCTCCACAGGTCGTTGAACGGGATTGGGACGGCTCTGCCCGGTTCCGATGGGGCGAAGAACAGGATCGTGCCGCCAGGCTCCACGCACTGGAACGCCTCGTCGATCGCGTCCAGCGCCCCCGTGCAGACGATCACGACATCGGCGAGTCGTCCGCCGTCCCGTCGAAGATTGGCGGCGATGTCCCCTCGCGCATCCCACACAGCATCCGCGCCTGACGCCTGGGCGGCCCTGAGCCGCAGGTCCTGCAAGTCCGTCGCGAAGACCTTGGCCGCGCCGTTCGCCCGCGCGAGGCGCACGTGGAGGAGGCCCGCAATCCCACTCCCCAAGACGAGGACCGTGTGGCCGACCCGGACGTTCGCCGCCTGCTGCCCTCGGATCGCACAGGCGAGGGGCTCGATGAACGTGCCTTCCTCGTACGTGAGAGTCTCTGGGATTTGATACACTCCGTGCCTCACGTTGACCTCGGGGACGCGGACGAATTCCGCGAAGCCGCCGGGGTCGAAATTCGTCGTTCGGAGCGTGTCGCACACGGTCTCGTGTCCCGCGCGGCAGTGGTCGCACTCGCCGCACGGAACGTGGTGGGAGACGAACACGCGGTCGCCCGCGCTCCATCCCCGGACCTCGCCGCCAATCTCGGCAACCTCCGCCGCGATCTCGTGCCCGAGGACGACCGGCGCCTTTGGCACGCGATACCACTCGAGGACGTCGCTCCCGCAGATCCCGCTCGCGTGGACCTTGACGAGGATTTCGCGGGGCCCAATCCGCGGAATCGGCCGCTCCTCGATGCGCACGTCGCGGTTCGTGTAGTACACGGCAACGCGCATCGTGCCCGTCATGGACCGCCTACTTCTTCCCCTTCTTCCCGTCGCGGAGCTGCGTGAAGAGGTCGTGGGCCTCCTTCACGGAGGCGTCCTCGTGGACGACCGTCCGCACCGCGCGGATCATCGCGACGGGGTGGTCGTTCTGCCAGATGTTTCGGCCCATGTCCACGCCGACCGCGCCGTCGTGGATCGCGTCGTACGTCATCCGGAACGCGTCCATTTCCGTTTCGAGCTTCGGGCCGCCCGCGATCACGATTGGGACGGGGCAGCCGTCGACGACCTTTCGGAACCCGTCGCAATAGTACGTCTTCACGAGGTGGGCGCCGAACTCCGCCGCGATCCGGGTCGCGAGACCCAGGTAGCGCGCGTCCCGCTTCTCGAGCTCCTTGCCCACGGCGGTCACCGCCAGCACGGGGAGGCCGATCTCCTCGCACTCGTTCACGAGTTCCCCGAGGGCGACGAGGCTCTGGTGTTCGTGGGGCGCGCCCACGAAGATCGACATCGCGACGGCCGAGGCGTTCACCCGTACGGCGTCGCGGACGGACGTCGTCACCGCCTCCTTCGACAGGTCCTCGTTCAGCACGCTCGAGCCGCCGGAGACGCGGAGGACGACGGGCACGTCCGCCTTCGGGTCGACGCAGTTCCGGAGGACGCCGCGCGTGATCATGATCGAGTCCGTGTACGGCAGGAGGGGCGCGATCGTCTCCCGCGGCTTCTCCAGCCGCCGCGTCGGGCCCATGAAATACCCGTGGTCCACCGCCAACATGACCGCGCGGCCGTCCGACCGGACGATGCGGCCCAGGCGGCTCTGGAGCCCCCACGTCACGGGAGTCGCATCGGGCCCCCGCATATCTACCCTTCGGCGGCGAAAGGGTCTTACGCGCTCTTCCGTTCTCGGGGTTCGAGGGTCTCGGGGATGGTCGAGGTGGATCTCGTCGCGACCGTCGTGATCCAGTTCTCGAGCACCCTGGTCGGGGTCTACCTCGCGTTCTGGGTCGCGGACCGGGCGGAGCGTCGCCGTCGGACGCGGGACGCCGTGTACGCGCCGCTCGCGGAGCTCATGGGAACGTTCGTCTCTCGACTCGAGGCATGGAAGCCCCTCCCGGTGGCGGAGCTCGACCACCTCGTGCGGTCCATGACCGGGCTCGGCTTGATGCCGCCTCAGTTTCGCGTCAAGATGCGGCCTGCGGAGGCGTCCTTCGCGAACTACGCGGAGCACCGGTCCTCGTTCGACACGCAGATCGAGTACGTCGCCTCCGACGAGATCGGCCCCCTCGGCCCCGCGAAGCACGCCCTGGACTCGATCTTGTCGGTGACGAAGGGGGACGCACGGACGGTCCGGGAGGCCCTCTTCGACCCGCGGGCCTACGAAGCGCCGGAGCCCTCCCGCGAATGGCTTTCCGCGTTCTTGGCGGTGGCGATCGGGACGAAGAAGACGCTTTCCCCGGGACACAAGGTCGTCGCGGGGGTGGCGCCGACGGGGACGGTCGTGACGTGGAACAATCAGGAATACGCGATGGAGCCCCTCATCGAGGCGATCGCGAGACGCACGTTCACTCGGGTCCGGGATCACTCCGTCCGCCCGGCGTTGGCGGCAGCCCGCCAGGCCTCGAGTGAGAGCGCCGCGACGATCCTTCGTTCGATCAGCGAAGTCGCCAAGATTCCCGTCGCGTCCTGACCAAAGAGCAAAGGAGAAGCCCACGCCCCGCCATTCGGCGTCCATGGCGACACCGTTCGGGACGCTCGCGTACCTGTACGTCGGCACCGCCAACTTCGAGAAGGATCGTTCGTACTACCGGGACGTGCTCGGCGGCGAACTCGTGTGGAACCTGACGGGCTTCGGCGCGCACGTGGCAGCGTTCCGGCTCGGTCCGGGCCCCCTAGTCCTCATCGCGGACCACCGACCCGCTCCCAGCTGCATGCCCGTCTACGAAGTCGACGACCTGAAGGAGGCGGCCCGGTCCCTGAAGAAGCGCGGATGGAAACCGGACGGAGGATCGTTCGAGATCCCCAACGGGCCCTGCTACGCGTTCGAGGACCCGAGTCGGAACCGGTTCGCGATGTTCGAGAACGTGCGCCCGCGCCCGTTCGAGTAGCCGCCGTCAGAAGACGTCGATGCTCTTCGGCACGACGCCCCGCCTCGAGAGGTACGACGCCTCCGTCTTCGTGTACCGATGGAGGATGTCGCACTTCTCGTCCTGGAACTCCCACGGACGGACGACGACGAGGTCGCCCTCGCGGATCCACATCCGCTTCTTCAGCTTCCCGGGGATCCGGCCGAGGCGCGACTTCCCGTCCGCACACATGACCCGGATCCGCGACGCGCCGAGGAGCTGGTCGGCGACCCCGAAGATTTCGTTCTGCTTCAAGTGGGGGATTCGGACGCGGACCTCCGCGCCGTCTGCCCCCGTCGTATCTCGACGCCGGTTCGGCGGAGCCAACGAGCGGTCGATACGAGCGGTCCGACTATAAGGGTTTGTCTGGGAGCGGTCGCTCGCGGCGGGGATTCTTCAGGCCCAGCCCGGTCGCATGTCTCCCACCCACGCGCGGGCGACCGGACAGGTTCGGGCGGTGCAGGAGGGGCACGCTCCCTTCCGCGATGGGCGGCCTCCTCGACCGGGACTCACCACCGAGCCCAAGACCGCGTCGATGAAGGCCGCCGCGTGTTCAGGTGTGCTACCGGAGTGTTCTCGAAGGCTAGGCCACTCGGTGGGTGCCCGGGACCGCGACCGCCTCGGGCTTCGGGACCGCAAAACGCCCCGCACCCTCTTCTTCGAACGGCGTCGCGTCGAGGATTGCGACGCCCTCCGGCTCGTGGTGGTCCACGTCCTCCGTGAATCCGAACCAGTACACGACGAGGCCGTCCCCGAACATGTCCACGTAGGGGGCGAGCTGCTTCTTGATGTGCCGCCGGATCTCGACGGGATCCCCAAACGTCGCCTTGCTCTCGATCCAGAACCTCTTCGTGCCGTCCCACTCGATCGGTTTCTTGAGGAGCGTGTCCGGCGTCTTGTCGTACTGCTTCCGGAGATCCTTCTCCGTCCGGTACTCGATCCCCCGCTCGTCGAGCCACTTGAACAGCTTCGCCTCGCCCCACCGCCCGCGCTCGTACTGTTTCGCGCTCCCCTCCGGGGAGTAGATGATGTCCGCGCGGGCGACCTCCTCGAGCTCCCGACGGAGCTTCGGGTCGTGGACCTTCGTCGGGTCCGTGATGTACCGCCAGAACTGCTTCCGCGGCACCCTCTGCTGCTCCAGGATCATCAGGGCCGCGAGCGTGGGGGGGAACTCGAACTTCCGGGCGATGTCGACGAACGACGTCCCGTTCTGCCACATGTGGGCCATCCGCCGGGCTTGGTCCTTCACCCGGTAGAACCGCTTCGTCGTGTCCCGGACGACCCGCTGCGTGTGGATGACGAGGAGGAGCTCCTTGTCGTACCCGAGGTTCTCTGCGAGGAAATCGATGTCCTCGGGAGTTTCCAACTTAGCGTATAACTCCTGATATTCCGCGAGCTTCATCGGAGACACGACAAAGAGACGTTAGCGGGCGGATGAAGAGAGGGGCGTATATAAAGGTACGGCACTCGGTCGCGGAACAGGAGCAAAGTCCCTTTTACGGCGTGCGCAATCTCCCGCGGTGCAGGTGCTCGCGTGAGCCTCGAACTCGTGCGGAAGCTGGGGATCCGGCCCGGCCATCGGTTGTATGTGCGCGAGGAATGCATGGACCTCCTGGCGGCGATCAAGTCGCATCTGCCCCTTCGTGTGGAGGTGACGAACCACCCGCCGCGGGGGGGTGCGAACCTCGTCCTCCTGCGGCCGGACGAGGAGGAACTCGGAACGCTCTTCCGCGAGGCGAGGGAATGGATCGTCCCGGACGGGGGCGTGTGGGTCGTCGTGAAGCGGAAGGCATACCGTGAGGAGGGGGACGTGAGCTTCGAGCGCGCACAGGCGGCCGCGCTCCCGACGGGGCTCGTCGACAACAAGGAGTGTTCCGTGAACGCGACGGAGTACGCGACGCGATACGTCCTCCGCCGGGAACACCGCCCGAAACCCTAATGAGCGGGCCCCCAATGGGACACGTGCGATGGCCTCGGACCTCTCGAAAATCCTCTCCGACGCGGCGTATCAGACGTACGAGAAGCGCCTGCTGCAGCAGGTGAAGGCGGGCCCCCTCCCCCGGCACGTCGCGATCATCATGGATGGGAACCGCCGGTGGGCGCAGGAGGTCGGGCTCGCGAGCCTGCAGGGCCACGAGAAGGGCCGCCTGAAGCTTGAGGAGGTCCTCGACTGGTGCCGGGAGATTGGCGTCCACATCCTCACCGTGTACGCGTTCTCGACGGAGAACCTGCGGCGGGAGGACGGCGAGGTCCGTTACCTGATGCAGGCGTTCGCGGAGAACTTCCGGCGGGCGGGGGACGACGAGCGCGTCCACAAGCACGGGATCCGGATCCGCGCGTTCGGGCGCCGGGACCTGCTGCCGAAGGACGTGCAGGACGCGATCGCATACGCGGAGGAGCGCACGAAAGGGTACACGAACTACCTGCTGAACCTGGCGGTGGCGTACGGCGGGCGCCAGGAGATCGTCGACGCGATCCGCGACGTCGTCCGCGACGCGAAGGCCGGGAAGGTGAACCCAGACGACATCGACGAGTCCTTCTTCTCCCGACGCCTGTACACGGCGGACCTCCCCGACCCCGATCTCGTCCTCCGCACGAGCGGGGAGGAACGGATCAGCAACTTCCTCCTGTGGCAGCTCGCCTATTCCGAGCTGTACTTCGTCGACGTGTTCTGGCCGGGGTTCCGGAAGATCGATTTCCTGCGCGCGATTCGCTCGTTCCAGATGCGGCAGCGGCGGTTCGGCGCCTGATCACTCCCGCTCTGCAAGGCCCCAGAGGACGGCAGGACCGAACGCGAGCCGGCGGACCCGTCCATCCGCCTCCAGTTCCTCGAGCAGAATCTCCGCGTCGTCGTCCGTCAGGGAGAGGACCCCGGCGACCTCCCGGGTCGCGCTTCGGCCGAAGGTTCGAAGGACGTCCAGGACCCCCGGGCCTGTGGGCGGTGTGTCCCGCGGCGTGAGCGCCGGCGCGATCGCGAGGAGTTCCTCCTCCATGGCCTCCCACGACCGGTACCCCTCGAGCCGGATGCTCGCGGGGCCCACGCCAATGTCGAAGGACGGGAAGCCCGAGACGCCGCGGAGCTGACACTCCGTGAGGTCCTTGCGGAACGCGACGAGGGCGGAACCGTCGTCGAGCGCCGCCGCCACGTCGGGCGCGTCGAGGCCCGCCGCCTCCGCGACCGAGAGCTGCACCTCCCGTCGCCCGATGTCCCTCCCTTCGATGAGCTCGGCCTCCCGGAGCGCTCGCAGATACGAGGCCTCCGCTTCCTTGCCCTGCAACGCCGCCGCGCACACGGCGATGCACGCGGGCCACGTGCTTCGGAAGTCGTCCATCGAGGCCATCATCCCCTCCACATGGATCGGCATCCCGTGCTGGCCTGCGACCGCCGCCAGGAACGTCTGCACGGCCTCCTTCCACTGGCCGCCCGCCATCCGGCTCCAGTGCTCCCGCATCGGCGTGAAGTCCTCGAACAGACCGCCCATCACGTACCGGATCGAGATCGCGTCCGAGTATCGATACGCGAGCCGCCGCAGGGCGGGCTCGCAGCCCCAGCACCAGACGCTGTACGGGTCCGTGTACTCCACGATTTCGACCCGCTCCGATTCCCGCCTCGGGATTGGCACGACGAGGGTGTCCATCACGGTCTCATCCCCTCCTCGGTCGCGTCGCCCGGTCGAACCGACGTGGGGCGGCCGCCCGTCGACGCAGGTCCGGCGGCGTGCACGGCCGTCTCGCCATCGAGGCGGGAAAGCGCGGCGGGCGGAAAAGGACTTGGGCTCACGGCCTGCGCGACGTTCGCAGCTTCGCCCCGCACACGGGGCATGGGTTCTGCCATTCCTCGTACGCCCTGCCGCACCCGGAGCAACGGTACCGCCACCGCACAAGTTCCGTGATCCCCCGCTCGAGGACCGGCTCGTAGGAGAGGCCGATTTCCTGCGCGAGGTTCTGAATCGAGTAGTCATCCGTGACGAGGGTCGCTCCGAGATCCGACGCCACCGCCAGGAGGCCCATGTCCGTCGGGGAGAGGCGGTGGGCGTCGCCCGTGGTCTCGGCCCGCTTCCGCACCGCCGCCAATCCTTCGGGCGAGGGGGACGCAACGCGGACCTTCACCGCCAAGAACGCCTCGAGCTGCGGCGTGTTCGCCTCCTGCTTCCCGAGCTCGCGGAGCACCCCCTCCGTCGTGAACAGCTCGCCCTCGAACGGGCGGCCGGACATCAACGCGGACGTGTCGAGGACGCGCCGCACGCGGACCGGCAGTGCCATCCGCCGCTCCTACGCGGGGGCGCCACGCGCGCCGGCCGGCGGTGCTCCCGCGTCCGCGAGCCCCAGGATTGCGTACACGCCATCGATTGCCCGTCGGGCGGCCTCCGCGTCCGAGGTCTTGATCAGCGTCTTTCCGCTCTCGTACAGCGTGAGCTCCGGATCCGTGTTGACGATCAGCATCACGGAGAGGTCTTCCACGCCATACCCGGCGTTCTCGAGTTGTTCGCGCGCTTTCCCTAGATTGATTCGCCGGGGCTTCTTCAGCGTGGAGATGAACGCCGCGGTCGTCTTGCACGGCTGGAGCAAGTAGTACGTCATCGCGCGGCCTCCACGGGGCGCGCGAGGTCGACCGTCCGGATCGTGCCCAGGATCTGCGCGACGAGCGCGGGCACGTCGAGGTTCGCCTCCTCCGCGAGGACGTCGTCGAGTCTGGCGGCCGTCGCCGGGTGCTTCGGCCCGAGGAGGTCGCACAGCTCCGGGCCCACGCTGATCTCGTACGTCCCGATCTCCTTCGCGCGGTCGACGATCTCCTGCTTGTCGAACGCGATCAACGGGCGGAGGACGGGGACCGTCGCGGCCCGATCGATCACCGCCAGGTTCGGGAGGGTCTGGGAGGACACCTGACCGATGGACTCGCCGGTGATCAGCCACCGACACCCCTCGCGCCCGGCGACCTCGGATGCGACCCGCATCATGAGGCGCTTCGTAAGGACGAAGTAGAGCTTGTGGCGACAGCGCTTGACGATCTCCTTGAACGCGTCCCCGGCGCGGACGACGAACAGCGTCCGGATCCCGAGGTGGGTCGCCAACCTCGCCGCCTTGTGCACGGACGCGTCGTCCGTCACCGGCTCGTACGAGACGTGGAGCGCGAGGACCTCTATCCCCTGGACGGTCTGCATTAGGTGCCCTGCCACGGGGCTATCGAACCCGCCGCTGAGGAGGAGGAGGCCCCGGCCACCGAGCGGTTCCATCGTCACCGTCCCACGTATTTCGCGTACAGCGCCTTCGCGCGGTCCGCGTCCTCGGTCCCACGGATGAGCGCCCGCCCGTCCGGGAAGAGGGTGAGGGCGACGCCCTCCGTTTCGAACACGAGAACGGAACCGGCGGTGCGGACCTTCCCGAGCTTCATCAACCTTTCGCCGATCACCGCCAAGTCGACGGTCCCGGCGTGCAGCGGGTCGAGGGAGAGCGCGTTCCGTCCGCACAAGGAGGCGATGATCTCTCGGGGCTTCGCCGCCAAGAACTCGTATTCGTGCCGCACGCACGCGGGGCAGTCCTTCCGCCGCCTGAGCTCGAGCTTCTGGAACTCCATCGTCCACACGTCGAACACGTATAGCTTTGGCGGCGGGGCGCTTCCGATCAGCTCGCGGATCCCGAGCGTGACCTGGAGGCCCGCGATCGCGGCGGGGACCGTGTTCAGGATCCCCGCGGTGTCGCACGTCGGGAGCGAGCCCGGAGGCGGCGCGTTCGGCACGAGGCACCGGAAGCACGGGCCGCCCGGCCGGACGGGGAGGACCATGCCGTTCGTCGCAATCGCGCCGCCGTAGACCCATGGGATGTCGAGCTTCATGCAGGCGTCGTTCAGGAGGAGGCGCGTCTCCATGTTGTCCGTCCCGTCGATCACGAGGTCCACGCCCTCGAGCAGTTCCTCGTATGTGCGGGCGTTGAAATCCCTGGCGGTGCCCTCGACGACGATGTCCGAGTTCACCGCCGCCAACCGTTTCGCGGCCGCCTCCGCCTTCGGCGCGTCGACGTCGGACTCCGCGTACAGGACCTGCCGCTGGAGGTTCGTCAGTTCGACGACGTCCCGGTCGACGATCCGCAGGTGGCCGACGCCCGCGCGCGCGAGCAGGTCCGCTGCTGCACTCCCGAGGGCCCCGACGCCGAGGACGAGGACGCGGCTCTCCCCGAGGGCGCGCTGCCCCGCCTCCCCGATTTCCGCGACGATCCGCTGGCGGTGGTATCGGTCGACGGACGCCACGGGGCGGCATCGGTCCCGTTCCTAATGAAGTTCTACCCACGGGGGTGCAGGTGCCTCTGGGCATCGACCGCGTACGCTTCGCACATCCATCGCTGCAACTCTTCGTCCAGGTCCCCGCTCGTTCGGATTCGAAGGCGGTGGAGGTGGTTTCGCGGCGAGAACGTCTCGACCTTGAGGAACCGCGGTCCCTCCGCGCGACGCGCGAGCACGAGGTCGAGATCGACCCATCGACTGCGCAGGTAGACGTCCGCGAAGATCATGCGAGGAGACCGATTCGCGACTTCGTGGGCATGACGACGACGGGGCCGCAGCGCCGGGCCATCGCGAGGAGCTGGCGGTAGAGGGCGACGACGAACGGCGTGGCGGTGCGGACGTGATCTTCGACCGTGAATGTGCCGCACGAGTGCCACTGGTTCTTGTTCGCGAACGGGCGATCGCACTTCGAGCACCGCCACAGGGGACGGGACGTCGCCTCACACCGGGAACGCGTAGGAGAGCTTGAGGCGCGAGCGGAGGGCGAGGACGTCCTCCTTCACGGACTTCCCGCGCACGACCGTCTCCATGAGGTCCGCGATCTCAACCATCTCCTTCTCCGTGGCCCCGAGCCGCGTCACCTCGTTCGTCCCGATCCGGGCGACCGCATCGACAATCAGGTTGCTCGCCTCCATCACGGTGGAGAACTCCTGCGGCGTCATCCGGAACGACTTCCGCAGCCCCGCTTCGTCCAGGTGGATCTGGTGGCTCTCCGTATAGCCGTGCTCCTGGAACCGCACGGGGAAGCCACGCTCGTCGAGGGCCCGTGCGAGCGCCTTCGCGTTTCGGACGACCTGCGGGGCATACGCGTGTCCGAACGCCTCCGCCTCCGCGAGCGCCTGCGCCACGCCGGCGATTCGGTTCCAGTGCGCGTTGTCGAACAGCCGCCAGAGCATCTTCTCGCGGGCCCGCCCCCACAGGTCCTCCCGGTTGCAGAGGAACAGGCCTCCCTGCGGGCCGAACAGGGACTTGTGCGTGCTCCCGACGAGGAGGTCCGCGCCCTCCGGCAGCGGCCGCTGGAAGGCGCCCCCTGCGATCAGGCCGAGGACGTGCGACCCGTCGTAGCCGATCAGCGCGTCCGCGTCCGTGGCGGCGTCGCGGAGCGGGGCCATGTCGTACGGGAACAGGAGGAAGCTCGCCCCGAGGAGGACGAGGTCGGGCTTCGCGGCGCGGACCTTCCGCACGGCCTTGGCGGTGTCGACCCGCCAGGCGTCCTCCTGGAACGGGAGGAAGTCGATTTTCAAGCCCAGGCCAAGGATGGATGGGATGTACTCGGGCATGTAGCCGTCATATCCGCCGTGTGCTGCGTCCACGATGAGGACCTTCGACCCTTTCTTACACGCGGCGAGGAGGAGGAGCATCCCCGCGACGTGGCCGGAGAGGGGCCGCAGACTCGCGTGCTCCGCCTCGAACAGGCGGCCGGCGAGGGCCTCCCCCGCGAGCTCGATCTCGTCGAGGTATCGGGTGCCCCCGTACGCGTTCTCAACGCGAGCGCCGTGGATGTCCCCCTTCCAGGGGAGGGTGTATCGGCCGGCGAGGTCGGACCCCAGGGCGCGCTTGACCTGCGGGCTCACGAGGTTTTCCGACGGCTGGAGGTTCAGGCACGACTCCGCCCGCCACCGCTCATGGCGGTCCACGAGGGAGGGGATGTCGACCATGCGGCCCGGGCGATGCCGGTGGGCCTATAAAACGAGGGGGATGGCGCGCCCCGGTCGTCGGAAGCGCAGGCGCGAGACGTTCAGTTGTACATGCCGTGGTTGTCGTCGCGCGGCACGGCGTCGACGTCCTCGTCGGAGTCCTCGAACACCGCGTTGAACAACGCGTTCACAATCTCGCGGAGCTGCTGGATTTCCGTGCGAAGCCGCCGCACCTCCTGGTGCAGCTCTTCGGTAGAAGACCCCTTAGGAGAATCCATCCGAACCTTACCTCCGTATAGAAACCGCTCGCTTAAAGGCTTTTGCACCCGCGTGCCCCTGGTGATTCCTCCCCATGATTCCCAGGGTGCGGATGCACAAACGGACGCACCAATCGCCTGATGTACTTCCACAAACGCCGCTCCAATCATCTCATCGTCGCGGCGACGATTCATCGGTCATGCGTCCGCGGCTCGCCACCCTCCTCGCCCGGTCGCACCGAGAGCGCCTCGCGTTCTGGATCGGGTTGGATGCCGCATACGCGACGATCGTCCTCCTCGCGGCGAGCGACGGGATCGGCTACACCCTGCGCCTGGAGGCGATCGGTCCCCGCGAGTTCCTTGCGGTCCCGGAGTACAACCCGGTCCTCTGGCTCCCGGCGGTCCTCGGCGCCGGCGCTTGGGGTCCCGCGGCGTGGGTGAACACGATCTATTGGCTCAGCGCCGCCACTCTCGCCGGTCTCGGCCTCGCCCGCCTCGTCCGCCGCGCTCCGGGCGGCCCCCGCCTCGACCGCGAGGAGGCCCCCGACCCCGGCCCCGTTCCTCCCGCTCGGGACCCACCCGCTCCCGCCGCGGACCCTCCGGCTCCGGCTCGGACGCGATTGGGAGAGTGAGCTCCGGGTCTCCGTAGTCCGCCGCCAGCTTCCGGTGA
>Ga0209341_10000795_pt1 | contig 32148 bp, 36 predicted proteins | sample RifCSP13_2_FD_184020 | JGI IMG/M metagenome (GOLD analysis project Ga0209341, IMG submission 184020) | Soil microbial communities from Rifle, Colorado - Rifle CSP2_sed 13_2 (SPAdes) (version 2) | ecosystem: Environmental > Terrestrial > Deep subsurface > Rock core/Sediment | place: Rifle... | reverse complement strand
GACTGCTTCGGGACTCCGACCTTCAGCGTGGTGCCCGTCGCGTACTCGTTCTTCGGGAGGAGGACGTTCCGCCCGTCGTGGAGGTTCAGCTGGAACTTCCCGCCCCTCAGGGTCGTCTTGTCCTCGACCCGGCAGAGCTTCCAGGCCGCCTGGTCCGCGGGGATCGGCACGAGGTGGAGCCGGCCGAGCGTGTCGACGAGCACGCGGTAGTGCTCCTTCGACGCCGTCAGCGCGAGGACGTCCATCAGCCCGATCGCGAACTTCGGGTCCGTGACGACGCGGCCGTCGACCTCGACCGTGCGGCCCCCCAGGATCGCGCGGGCCTCCCGGGCCGTGTCGCAATGGTGGAGCATGTCCCGGAGCACGCTCCCGAGGGTCACGCTCTCCGCGAGGGGGTGGGGGCCCGGGGCGGGCTTCGTCGCCCACTTCGACCGCTTCCGCTCGATCCTCCAGGAGCGCGGGGCCGGCAACCGCTTCAGGTGCTTCTTCACTCCTTCACCTCGGTCAGCTTCTTCCGCCGCCGCGGGTCCGACTCGTCGAGCCCGACGATGATTAGGTTCGACGGGTGGAGGGGGCGGGCGACCTCTTTCTCGTCCGTCTTCTTGATCTTCACGCCCTCGACGGTGACCGTGCCCTTCGGCACGTCCACGCCGATGATCTTTCCCTTCCGGCCGCGGAAGCTCCCGCGGGCGATGAGGACCTCGTCCCCCTTCCGGAGCGGGAGGGACCGGGGCAGGCTCCACTTGTACTTCTTCCGGAGCTCCGGGTCCACGTGGGCCGCGAGCGCCTTGTGCTTCACGTGCCACGGCGCCTGCGCCGCCCTCTTCCGCTGCTTCCTGGGTAGTGAACTCGCCATCGTCCCACCTCACACGATTATGCTCGCGGTCGCCGCGATCCGGGGCCACCGCTCCGCGGCCTCCCGCGCGACCGGCCCCTTGATGTCGGAGCCTTTCGTCTCCCCCTCCGGCGTCGTGAGGACGCAGGCGTTGTCCTCGAACCGGACCATCGTGCCGTCGGGCCGCCGGAACGGGCGGCGCTGCCGGACGATCACCGCGTTCACGACCTGCTTCCGCATCTCCGGGGTGCCCTTCTTCACTGCGACGACGAGGAGGTCGCCGATCCCCGCGGACGCGAGGCGCCGGCGGACCCCCTTGTAGCCCTTCACGCTGATGATCTCGACGACCTTCGCCCCCGTGTTGTCGATGCACTCGAGGCGGGCGCCCGTCGGGAGCCCTCGCATCTGCCGTCCGGGAAGGCCCTTCACCCGCCGACCCCCCGGTTCTGGATCACGACGAACGACACGGTCTTGCTGAGCGGGCGGCACTCCATCAGCGTCACCCGCGCCCCGGCCGCGAGCCCGAGGCAGGGCGGCGCGTGGGCGAGCATCCGGCGGGTCCGCTTCTCGTACCGCTCGAACTTCTGGATGTACCGCAGGTAGTTCCGCTCCACGACGACCGTGCGCTGCATGCGCGTCGTGACGACGACGCCGTCGATCGCCTGGCCCCGGACGCTGAGCTTCCCGTGGAACGGGCAGTGCTGGTCCTCGCACGACTGCGGGGGGGCGGGGACGTCGATGCCGATGTCCCGCGGCTTGGCGGGCGCCTTCGGGGCGGCGGGCGCGCGGGCCACGGGGGCCGGGGCCACCCGCTTCGGCTTCAGCGCGGGGGCGGGCGCCTTCGCCGGCGCGGCCGCCTTCGCTTCCTCCTTCTTCTCCGCCATCGCCCTCACCGTCCCTTCTTCACGCGGTCTTCGGGCCGGAACAGGATCTCCGTCCCGTCGAGCTCGACGCCGCCCTGGACCTCGAACCGGAAGCGGCTGCCCTCCTTCGGGACCTTCTTCTCCCGCCCCGCGGACTCGACGACGAGGAGGTTGCGGGTCTCGTCCACGACGTGCCCCCGGACCCCGACGAGGCTCGGGTCCGTCGCGGAGACGATGGAGACCTCGAGCCCGATCAGCTCGTGCTTCCGCAGGTTCACGCCTTCTCCCCCTTCGGCTTCGTCGCGGCCGCGGCGCGGGCCTTCGCTCTCTCCTCCTCTCCAATGATCGTCAGGATCCTGGCGATGTTCCGCCGGACCGCGCGGATCTTGCCCGGCGACGGCGGCGCGCCGCCCATCGCGGCCACGCCGCGCTCGTGCATGAGTTCGTTCCGGAGCTCCTTGAGCTTCTCCGCGCGCGCTTTCTCGTCCATTCCGCGGATCTCCTTCGTCCGGAGGAGCGGCATCTACTTCTTCGCCTCCTTCACGTCCACGTCGACGTCGACCTCCTCGCCGAGCTCCTTCGCTTCCTTGAGGACCTTCTTGAGCTTCTTCTCCGCGACCTTGGAGACCTTCAGCCTCTCCGGGAGCATCTCGTCTTCGGGCGCGGGCAGGTCCTCGACGGGGGCCGTCGGCCCCGGGACGGGCGCCGGGGCCGAGGGCGCCTCCTCCGGCGGGGCCAGCGCCGCGAGGGCCGCAGCCTCCGCCGCCTCCCGGGCCGCCGCCGCGGCCGCGATCGACTCCGGCGTCGGCGGCCGGACGACGATGTCGTCGGGCAGCTTCGCGTCCGGGTCCATGATCCCGACGGTGACGCCGATCACGCCGGGCTTGAGCTTCGCGACCGCGAAACCCTTCCGCATCCACGTGTTCCGCGGCTCCCCGCAGTACTTGATGTGGCCCGCCTTGAACTTCTGGCGGCGGTGCCGCTGGCCCGTGAGCTTCCCCGCCACGACGACGAGGCAGCCCTTCGCGCCCGCCTCCATGATCCGGCGGACCGTGGAGTGGCCTGCGCGCCGGAAGTGCCAGCCTCGCTCGAGCGCGTTCGCGAGCTTCTCCGCCATGATCTGCGCGTTCAGGGAGGGGTTCGCGACCTCCTGGACCTCGATCTGCGGGTTGTCGAAGCTGAAATCCCGCTCCACAGCCTCCGTCAGGGCCTTGATCGCCGCGCCCTTCCGGCCGATCACGAGCCCGGGCCGCTCCGCGATCAGGGTGACGCGGGTGCCCATCGGCGTCCGCTGGATGTCGAGCCCGCCGAAGCCCGCCCGATGGGTCTCCTTCATCAGGTACTCCTTGAGGAGCATCCGGCGGACGTTCTCGATCACGATCCGCCGGTCCTTGCGGCGCTCCGCCTTTCCCGCCCTCGCGGCCATCTACTCGACCTCCTCGAGAACGACCTCGAGGTTCACGGTCTCCTGGTTCCACGGGGTGCTCCGCCCCTGTGCCCGCCGGGCGATGCCCTTGTTCGTCGTGCCCTTGTGGGCGTTGATCGTCCGGATCACCATGCCCTCGGGCTCCGTGCGGCCGAGGTACTCCGCGTTCGACACCGCGGACTCCAGGACCTTTCGGAAGTACCGCGCGGCCTTCACCGGGTACCGGGCGGGGCCGTACCCGCTCTTGTGGGCGACCCACCGGTTGTACCGCCGGAACCGCACCGGCTGCTTCAGCGCGATCACGTTGTCTAGGTACTCGAGGGCCCTCTCGACCTTCTTCCCGCGAATCTCGCGGGCGAGCTCGACCGCCTTCTTCCAGGCGATCGGGAGCTCCCGGCCGTAGGCCCGCGCCATCGTCTCGGCCTTGACTTCCACCGTGTACCCGAACTTCGCCATCCGACACCTACTTCAGCGGCATGAACTTCGACGACCGCGTCGCGCCGACGCCCGGCCCGCTGTGCTTCACGGGCTTCCGGGTCATCGCGAACTCCCCCAGGTAGTGGCCGATCATCTCCGGCTTGATCTCGACCGTCTGGAACTCCTTCCCGTTGTGGATCGCGACCTTCTTCCCGATGAAGTCCGGGAGAATCGGGACGTCCCGGCAGTGCGTCCGGAGGGCGGACGTGTCCCAGGGCGCGGCCCGGAACCGCTCCACGAAAATCGACTGCTGCTCGTCCAGGCCCCGGATGTACGTGCGCCGCGGGCGGGCGGGGAGCAGCTCGATGATCTCCTGGACCGTCATCGCCTTCATCTCCTCGAGGGTGTAGCCGCGGTACGTGAACTCCTTCCGGCGGCGGACCTCCATGCCCGCCGCGCGCTTCCGGAGCTTCCTCCGCGCCGCCTTCGCCAGACCGCCCATCTTCTTCGCCATGCGCACCTACCTCCGTCGATCCCGTTCCTTGATCCGCTTCGGCTTCGGCGACAGCCGCCCGACCTTCCGGCCCGGGGACGCGTGCCACGACACGGTGGACGGCCGCCCCACGTGCTGGTGCGCCCCGCCGCCGTGCGGGTGGTCCACCGGGTTCATCGCGACGCCCCGCACCCAGAGCGGGGGCTTGCTGAAGGACCGGTACCCCAGGACCTTCTTCCCCGCCTTCGCAAACGGCTTGTCGCCCCGCCCCGCGCCCGCCACGACGCCGATCGTCGCGCGGCACTTCGGGTCGAACGTCCGGAACTGCCCGCTCGGGAGCTGAAGGACCGTCCGGTCTGCCTGGCTCACGACGATCGCGGTCGTCCCCGCCGCGCGGACGAACTTCCCGCCGTCGCCGGGGGACGATTCGACGTTGTACACGAGGGTCCCCTCGGGGATCGAGCCCAGGGGAAGCGTGTTCCCGCGGTCGATGTTGTACGCGCCCACGGTCACGCTCTGCCCGACCTGGAGCCCGTCCGGCGCGATCATCAGGACCTCGCGGCCCCCGTAGAGGACCCGCGCAATCGGCGCGGTCCGCCCGGGGGAGTGCTCGATTGTGAGGACGACGCCCGCCCCCGTGAGCTTCGGGTGGGACGGCACGCCGGGGTGGCGGTGGCTCGGGGAGCGGTACGTGGGCGACGTGCCGCGTCCGCGGCGCTGCTGCGGAAGGTTCTTTCCCATCAGTACACCCCGATCCGCAGGGCGACGTCCTCCGCGCGGAAGTCCTTGCGGAGCTTGATAATCGCGTGCTTCCCGTCCCCGTGGATGTACGTGTTCACCTTCTCCACCTTCACCTCGAACAGCACCTCGAAGGCCTCCTTGATCTGGGGCTTCGTGGCCTCCCGCCGCACGATGAACTCGAGGCGGTTCCCGTCCTTCTGGCCCTGCACGGGCGTCCCCTCCAGGAAGTTCATCGTCTTCTCCGTCACGTACGGATGAAGCAGAATCTTGTAGGGGTCCACGGTCACGGCCTCCACCCCCGGAGCGCCTCGAGCGCCCTTTCCGTGAAGATCGCGAGGCGGCCCGGGTCCCCGCCGGGCGCGAGAATCTCCGCGTCCAGGAGGGCGGGGGACACGACCTCGACGCCCGCGAGGTTCCGGAAGCACCGCTCGATGCCGTCCAGTTTCGCAGCGACGAGGAGGACGGACCGCGGCGTGCGGTACCGGCGGCCCCGCATCTTCCCCCGGCCCGCGCGGATGTGCGTCCCGCGGATCGCCCGCTCGACGTCCGCGTAGACGCCGAGCGCCCGGAGGATCTCCACGCCCCGCTTCGTCGCGTGCTCGAGGTCGTTCACGTCGATCTCCTCGAGGCCGTTCTCGACAACGATCGGGAGGGTCCGGCCCGCCTCGAACCTGTGGCCGCGCCGGGAGACGAGTTCCGCCTGGTGGAGCGCGGCGATCGCGGAATTGCGCGCTTTCACCCGCTCCTTCGCGTTGATCTTCTTGGACCAGTCCGCCCAGGGCTTCGGGCCATGGCCCTTCCGCCCGCCGCGGGTGCCCGGGGCCTGCGCGCCAATCATCGTCCCGCGAATCCGCGGGACCCGGGACACGCCGTGCCCCTTCCCGGACCACCGCACGGAGTGGCGCATCCCCGCCTTCCGGTTCGGGCCGTACGGCTGGCGGCGGTTCGCCTGGAACGCGGTCACCGCCCGCCGGATCAGGTCGAGCCGGAGGGGCGCGCCGAACACGGCGGGGAGCTCCACCTTCCCCGCGACCTCGCCGTCGAGGGAGTACACGTGGACCTCGTTCTCCTTAAGCGGGGCCTTCGGCCGCTTCGCGGCCGTCTTCGGCTCCTCCTTCGCGGGCTTCTTCCCGCGCGCCCGCTTCGGCTTCGCGGCGGGCTTCGGCTCCGGCTGCTCCTTGGGGGTGGGCTCGGGGGCCTCCTCCGGTTCGGGTTTCTCGGGGGACGCGTCCTCGAGCTTCTTCTTCGCCATCGTTAGGCCCCCTGCTTCGAGGCCTTGGAGAGGTACGTGAGCTCCGGCGCCTTCTCGAGGTGGACGTACCCGCCGCGGGCCGCGTCCCGGAACCGGATCAGCCGCTTCGTCGGGCCCGGGATCGATCCGTGGACGAGGACGTACGACGTCCGGACGGGACCGTAGTGCAGGAACCCGCCGTCCGGCGTGATGTCCTTCCCGTCCTCGCCGATCCTCAGGACCCGCTTGTTGTACTCCGTGCGCTGGTGGTACCCCATCTGCCCGCTCTGCGGGACCGTGGGGCGCACGTACCCGGGCTGGAAGTTCCCGAGCGTGCCGATGTTCCGGCGGAACTTCGAGTTCTTGTGGGAGAGGAGCTTCGTGCCCCAGCGGGTGTGGTGCCCCTGCCACCCCTTCCCCTTCGTGATCGCCGCGACGTCGACCATCGAGCCCTCCCGGCAGAAGTCGGAGACGCGGACCTCGCGCCCCAGGAGCGTCCTTGCGTAGGCGAGCCGCTCCGGGAGCGTGCCTCCGCCGATCCGCTGCTCCATCAGCTCCGGCACCTTCTTCGGCACGCCCGTGACCAGTGTGGGCTGGGTGTGCGTGATCACGCGGACGTCGTCGATCTCCGCGGCGTCGATCTTCCCGAGGGCGTCCGAGCCGTCGTGCTTCTTCGGGGTCGGGAACAGGCGCCGCAGCTCCTTGTCGATCTTCTCCGCCCACAGCTCCCCCGCGACCTCGAGACCCGCGTGGCCCCGGCGGTACACCCGCACGGCCGCGACGCGCATCGGGGGCGTCTCGATCACGGTGACGGGGATCTGGACCTCCTGGCCGGAGGTCGTCGACGTCGGGCGGTAGTCCACGACGAACGCGTGGGTCATCCCCGCCTTGTAGCCCGCGAACCCTTGGAGCTTCGGGCCCGTCTCAATCTCCGGCCAGCTGGAGAAGTGGGGGACCGGGCTCTCGCTCCTCTTGCGGGGCGAGAAGCCCATGGAACCGTGACGGGGTCTGTGCTCCTTCGGCATCGGTGCGGTCCTCCAACGAGGGCCTCCTGTCGAGCGCGGCCCGACGCCGCGCGGCCTGCAACCCGCCCGTGACGCCGCCTGCGGGGCCAGAACGAGTCAGGCCCCGCATTCTCGGGATCCGTAGGGAGAGCCCGGATGCGTCTGGTTCGCGTTGCGACCGCTCGCAATAAGCGAGCCCTATATAACCCTTCGTCCGGGCCGGAGCCTTCGGCTCACCCGCTGGGCCAATCGCGCGGCCGGACGCGGGGCGCTCACCGCGCGAGCATCGGGCGCCCGCGGCGCTTCTCCTCGACGAGAGGTGTGGGCGGGAGGATGACGGGCTCCGGCTTGTCCTCGATCGCATCCTCAATCGGATTCTCGTCGTCGCCGACCTCGCCGGGCCACGGCTCCTCGAGCGCCAGGATCTTTCGCCGCCTCGCGAGCTCCCACTCCCAGTAGTCCTCGCACATGCTCCTTCGCGGCTCCCCAGGATCGACGACGGGCGTTAGATGGGTTCGCCTGCGCGGGTATGGACCCGTGTTCCGGCGTGCTCACTGCGATGGCGAACGCCTTAAGATACCGAGGTTGATAACGTGCCGAGAACGTTTATAAGTGACGTGCCGGGTGCGACTCATCATCTCGGCAGGAGTCCCCATGGAAGTCCGGCGGATGAAGATGAAAATCTGCCTCGTGGGCGAGGCGGCGGTCGGGAAGACCTCCCTGATCCGGCGGTTCGTCCTGGATGACTTCGACGACAAGTACATCCAAACCCTCGGGACGAAGGTCTCGAAGAAGGAGCTCTCCCTCGCGAACCCGGTCGGCGGCTCGGAGCTCAAGGTCGACATGACGATCTGGGACATCATGGGCCAGAAGGGGTTCCGCGAGCTCCTCAAGGAGGCGTACTTCTACGGCGCGAAGGGGATCATCGCCGTGTGCGACGTGACCCGCCGCTCCACGCTCGACGACCTCGACGACTGGATCGAGGGCGTGTACAGCGTGACCGGGAAGGTCCCGATCCAGTTCCTCGCGAACAAGGTCGACCTCAAGGACAAGACGGAGTTCGGTGACTCCGAGATCCAGCAGGCGATCCGGGCGTACGACTCCCCGTCATTCTTCACCAGCGCGAAGACCGGGGAGAACGTCGAGGCGGGATTCCAAAGCCTCGCGGAGCGGGTCGCGAAGGAGCGGCTCTCGAAGACGGCGCCCGAGGATTGAGCCGATTTTTATCACGGCTGATACGGTGAGCGGAAGGCTATAAGCGACTTCCGCGAATCGCGCCGTCCCGCCATGCAGAGCCAGGTCGCCCCCGAGAAGCACATCAAGGCGAAGGTGTGCCTCGTGGGCGAGGTCGCCGTCGGGAAGACATCCCTCGTGAAGCGCTTCGTCCTGGACACGTTCGACGACCGCTACATCGCGACCGTGGGGACGAAGGTGACGAAGAAGACGGTCCCGGTCCTGTGGCGGGGCGTGCCCGCGCGGATGGACCTCATGGTGTGGGACATCATGGGGGAGAAGGGCTTCCGGGCCCTCCTCAAGGAGGCGTACTTCGAGGGGTGCCAGGGCGTGCTCGCGGTGTGCGACGTGACCCGCAAGGAGACCCTGTACGACCTGAACAACTGGATCCAGCTCACGAAGAAGCAGGTCGGGAACGTGCCGATTGTGTTCCTCGGGAACAAGATCGACCTCGAGGACCGCGTCGCGGTCACCGAGGAGGACCTCGACCGCCTCGCGGGCATCCACTCCGCGCCCCGCCATTCCACGAGCGCGAAGACCGGGGCAGGCGTGGAGGCCTCGTTCCGTGCCCTCGCGTCCGCGATCGCGGAGCGGCACAACGGAGAGCTGTGAGGCCCGCGGATTCCTCCGGACGGCCGGGGCATTATCCGAAAGGATAATCACGAGGATACCCCTTTATAGGCTCGCGCGGGTTCGTCGGAAAGACGCCCCGGTGTCTGAGGGTTGTATCATGGCCGAACGCCAGAAGATGAAGGTCAAGGTGTGCCTCGTCGGGGAAGGCGCCGTGGGGAAGACCTGCCTGATCCGCCGGTTCATCCACGACCAGTTCGACGACCGGTACATCTCTACGCTCGGCGCGAAGGTCTCCAAGAAGGAGGTCGTCGTGGCGAGCCCGAAGGGGGACGGCGAGATCGCGATCGACATGACGATCTGGGACATCATGGGGGAGAAGGGCTTCCGGGAGCTGCTCAAGGAAGCGTACTTCCACGGGGCCCAGGGCATCCTCGCGGTCTGCGACATCACCCGGAAGGACAGCCTCCACGAGCTGAACGACTGGATCGCGGCCGTGAACCGCGTCACGGGGAACATCCCAGTCCATTTCCTCGCGAACAAGGCGGACCTGAAGGACCAGGCGAAGGTCAACGAGACGGACGTGAAGCAGGTCGCGGAGGCCCACAAGTCGCCGTTCCTGTTCACGAGCGCGAAGACCGGCGAGAACGTCGAGGCGGGCTTCCTCCGGCTCGCGGAGATGATCGCGTCCCGCTCCGCGTGAGCCCCGGCGGCTCCCGCCGCCCGCTCCTTCCCGTTCCTTTCCCCTTTTCGCTGCCTAACCTTCATGGCGAAAAGGTTTAATTCGCGAACGCGCGTATTCGAGGCCTACACGAAGGGATTGTGGGACCGGGGCGAAATGGCGGATACGCTTTCTGGACCGGACGACATCGACACGGTGGACGCCTGGATCCGGGGTCAGGAGTTCCGCAGCACGACGGAGGTCAAGATCCCGGAGCGACTCGTCGACCAGGTGATCGGCCAGGAGTCCGCGGTCGAGGTAATCCGCAAGGCCGCGGAGCAGAAGCGGCACGTGCTCCTGATTGGGGACCCCGGGACGGGGAAGTCGATGCTCGCCCGCTCGATGACCGAGCTCCTCCCGCGGGACGAGCTGCAGGACATCATCGTCTATCACAACCCGGAGGACCCGAACGAGCCGAAGATCCGCGTCGTCCCCGCCAGCAAGGGGCGGGAGATCGTGAACGCGCAGAAGGCGGAGGCGGCGCAGCGGCGGGAGCAGAAAGCCTCCATGATGATGACGATCCTGTTCTTCATCGTCGGCCTAAGCGTCCTCCTCTCGATTCAGTGGACGAACCCGCCGACGTTCCGCGCCGAAATCCTCCTGTTCGGAATCCTCGTCGCGGGGATCATATGGATGGCGACCCGGTACACGGGCCACCGCCAGGAAAACGTCCTCGTCCCGAAGCTCCTCGTGACCCACACGCCGGACGAGTTCCCGCCGTTCATCGACGCGACGGGCAGCCACGCGGGCGCGCTCCTCGGGGACGTGAAGCACGACCCGTTCCAGAGCGGCGGCCTCGAGACTCCCGCGCACGAGCGGGTCGAAGCGGGCGCGATCCACAAGGCCCACAGGGGCGTCCTGTTCGTCGACGAGATCAACTTGCTCCGGATCGAGAGCCAGCAGAGCCTCCTCACGGCCCTGCAGGAGAAGAAGTTCTCGATCGTCGGCCAGAGCGAGCGGTCCAGCGGGGCGATGGTGAAGACGGAGGCGGTCCCGTGCGACTTCATCCTCGTCGCGGCGGGGAACCTGGACGCGGTCCAAGGGATGCACCCCGCCCTGCGGTCCCGGGTCCGCGGCTACGGGTACGAGATTTACATGAAGGCCACGATGCCGGACACGCAGGACAACCGCCAGAAGCTCATCCGGTTCGTCGCGCAGGAGGTCGCGAAGGACAAGAAGATCCCGCACTTCGACCGCGGGGCCGTCCTCGAGATCCTCCGCGAGGCCCAGCGCCGCGCGGGCCGCCGGGGCCAGCTCACCCTCCGCCTCCGGGAGCTCGGGGGCCTCATCCGCGTGGCGGGCGACATCGCGCAGGAGCAGGGCGCGCCCCTCGTGACCGCGGCCCACGTCGTCCAGGCGAAGCGGATCGCCCGGTCCCTCGAACAGCAGGTCGCGGACCGGATCATCGAGCGGGGCAAGGAGTACAGGACGTTCGTGACGGAGGGCGGGATCATGGGCGTCGTGAACGGCCTCGCCGTGTACTCCGGCGACTCGACGATGGCGGAGTTCAGCGGCATCATCCTCCCGATCGCGGCGGAGGTGACGCCCGCCCAGGTGAAGAGCGGCGGGAAGATCATCGCGACGGGCCGCCTCGGGGAGATCGCGAAGGAGGCGGTCGAGAACGTCGCGGCCCTGATCAAGAAGTACACGGGCGAGGACATCTCGAACCACGACATCCACGTCCAGTTCGTCGGCTCCCGGGAGGGCACGGAGGGGGACAGCGCGTCCATCTCCGTCGCGACGGCGGTGATCAGCGCCCTCGAGGGCGTCGAGGTGGACCAGAGCGTCGCGATGACGGGGTCCCTGAGCGTCCGCGGGCAGGTCCTCCCCGTCGGCGGGGTGACCGCGAAGATCGAGGCGGCCGCCGAGATGGGGATCCGGAAGGTCCTCATCCCCCGGTCGAACATGAAGGATGTCCTCCTGGAGGACCGGTACGTGGGGAAGATCGAGATCGTCCCCGTGGAGAACCTGAAGGAGGTCCTCGAGCACGCCCTGATCGGCGGGCCGAAGAAGCAGGGCCTGCTCGGGAAGCTCGCGGCGATCGTCCCGAAGGCCCCGTCGTACCCGGGCCTGCCCGGGGGCGCGGTCCCGCACTGACCGCTGGGGGTTCGTGGGATGGAGGACGAGGCGGTCGAGGACGAGTTCATCGGATTCCCCTGCTTCGAGTTCAACACCGCCCTCGCGCCGGAGCGGGACGACACCCGCTGCATCCACTGCCGGAAGTACCTGACCGTCGCCTGCGAGTACCTGGACGACTTTTTCGAGGACGGCGGGGATGAGTACTAGCCGCGCGCTCCTCATCGGGAGGTTCCAGCCGTTCCACAACGGCCACCTCGCGATGGTCCGGAAGGTCCTGGAGAACCACGACGAGCTGATCATCGGCATCGGGTCCGCCCAGTACAGCCACACGGGGGAGAACCCGTTTACAGCGGGGGAGCGGTTCGAGATGATCCACCGCGCCCTCGACGCCGACGGCATCCACAACTACCACATCGTGCCGATCCCGGACACGCACGTCCACAGCGTGTGGGTCGGGCACGTCCTCTCCCTGATTCCGACGTTCGACGCGGTGTACACGAACTCCGCGCTCGTCATCCGGCTGTTCAAGGAGCGGGGGATCAAGGTCGTCTCCCTCCCGATGGTGGAGCGCGATGCACTGAGCGGGACGGAGGTCCGGAAGAGGATGTTCAGCGGCGGGGACTGGGAGCACCTCGTGCCCGCGGTCGTCGCCGCGTACATCAAGGAGATCGACGGGATCCAGCGGATCAAGGAGACGTACCGCTACAGCACCCCGTACGGGACCCGCGAGAACTCCGAGGACTGAGCGGGTCACGCGAGGCCCAGGTACAGCAGGACCACGGGGACGATCAGGCACCCCATCAGGTGGACCCGCTTCACGCCCGCGAACGGCGCTCCGAGCCCGAGGACGCCCGCCACGACCGCGATCATCAGCCCCGCAGCGCCCGCCAGGACGAGGATCAGGACCGCGAGGAGGGCGAGGATGCCCCGCGCGAGGAGGTCGTACCGCACCCGGTGGATGCGGCGGGCCGCGAGCCGGCTGCACCGGATTGTGACCGGGTACGCGACGAGGGCCGCGAGGACCGCGGACGCGACGAGGACGAGGAGCAGGCCCGGCGGCGCCGAGACCGGCTCCCACGGCGGGACGGAGCCCGCGCTCAGCGCGCGGATCGCGACCGCGGCGCCGCTGCGGGCCCGGTCGATGATGAATAGGACCGCCACCGTGAAGACGGAGGTGGCGGTGCTCACGGACCCGAGGGCGAGCATGAACTCCTTCTGGGCGTCCGGGTGGGACTCGTCCCCGCGGCCCCGGGAGAGGAGCTGCGCGAGCGCGGTGGCGGCGCCGGAGCTCAGGCCCGGCAGCCACGAGACCAGGGCGCCCGCCACGGAACCCGAAAGGACCCCGCGGGCGAGGGGACGGCGGGCGAGGCCCGCCTTCGCGCCGAGGTCCTGGGGCGGGACGACCGCGCGGCTCCGCGAGGAAAGGGCGAGCGTGCCGAACCCGAAGAGCCCCGTGAACAGCGGGAAGAGCACGAGGGTCCCGAAGTCGTCCGAGAGCGGTCCGAGAGGGAACCAGTTCCAGCCCGTGAGCCAGGGCGTGTCGAGCAGGGCGAAGCCCAGGGCGCCGGAGGCCAGGAACAGAAGACCGGCGACCGCCCGCTGGCGGGCCCTCGAGGCGACGACGCGCTCCCGCCCCGCGCGGCCCCGGACCCGGCGCTCCTTCTCCGAGAGGATGAGCAAGACCTCGATCCCGATGAGGACGAAGGCGATCCCGCCCTTCGCGCGCTCGTACGCGTCCACTGGGGAGCCGAGGAAGAGCCGCAGGGGGACGAGGAGGAGGACCGATAGCCCGACGCCGAAAAGGGCCCCCGCCGCCGCGAGGCGGACGGCGAGGTGGCCCTCGCCCGCGAGGAGCATCCGGTGCCCCGGCAGCACGCCGAGGGCGGTCTTCTCGTCCGGCGCGCCGAGGTAGACGGAGGGGACGAAGTCGAGGAAACTGTGGCCCATCACGGTCCCCATCACGAAGCTGGAGAGGACCGCGACCGTCTCGTCCGGGCCCGCCGCGGGGAAGATCGCGATAACGAGGGCCTCGAAGGCGGGCCGGGAGGCCAGCAGGAGAACGGCGACGTTGTTCACGTGGAGACCGGGCGCGAGCCCGGTGCCGACCCCCGCGGCGAGGCCGAGCAGGGTGAACAGCGCGATCGCCAGCCCGAGGGAGACGGGGTCCATGGACGAGGCATCCGACGATGCCCGTCGTGTCCCTGGCGGCTACATGTAGCGTACCCCGGCGCCAGAACCGCGAAATAGGCATTCCGCGATGGAGACGCGAGGGATGCCGTGGTCCCGCAACCGCCTCCGCAACCGGGTTCCGCGCCGCTCCCGCCGCCGCCATATCCGTACGGGGCGTACCCTCCGTACTATCCGGTGCCCTATCCACCACCGTCGCCACGGAGAGGACGCGGTCTGCAGGTGGTGGTGGGTGCAATCGTGGTGGCCGCCGTCGTCGTCACCGCGGCCGTCGGCCTGCTCCTCCGCGTCAACGACGCCATCGTCCCTCCCGGCACAGGCGGGCCCCTGCGGATCGGCACCGTCCTGTCGATCACGGGCGGGCTCGCCGCCTTCGGCGGGAAGAACCGTCAGGGCGTGATCATGGCGGTCGAGGAGATCAACGCCGCAGGAGGCGTCCTCGGCCAACCCATCCAGCTCTTCCACCAGAATGACGACACGAAGCCCGAGACCGCCCGCTCCGCCGCCGCGACCCTCGTGTCCCAGAACCACGTGGACGCGATTGTCGGGGCGACCGGCTCCGGCCAGTGCGCGACCGTCATCGAGGTCGCGAAGGCGAACGGCGTCTTCGAGATCTCCGGCTCCTGCACGTCGCCGCGGTTCTCGAACGCGACCGTCGGAGGCGGGTGGTGGGCCCGGACGGTCCCCTCCGATGCGCTCCAGGGTGTCGTCGCCGCGAGCTACGCGCTCCGCAACCTCACGTATTCCCGGGCCGCGGTGATCGCGGTCCGTACCGTGTACGGCCTCGGCGTCGTGGAGATGTTCGCCGACTCCTTCATCCGGTTCGGGGGAACGCTGACGACGCCGTTGAGGTCCATCGACGAGATCGTCAGCCCACCGACGAGTTACTCGGTGGACCTCCAGGCGGTCCTGAACACGAACCCGCCGCCCCAGCTCCTGTACGTCGTCGCCTATCCGCCCGAGGGCGTCCAGCTCGTCCGGGACTTCGAGGCAGGCAAGAGTGCGAACCCGCAGTGGGCGAACGTCCGGCTGATGTTCTCGGAGGGTGTCTTCGACCAGGCGAGCTTCGTGGACGTCCTCCGGAACCCCCCGAACAACATCGACACGTCGGGCTTCCTGGGGACGGCCCCCGCGGCGTATGCGGGCATTGTGGGGCCGGGCCACGCCGCGTGGGCGGACGCCTACGCGGCCCGATGGGGATCGCAACCCGGCATGTTCGACGACAACAACTACGACGCGGCGTACGTCCTCGCCCTGGCGGCAGAGGCGGCGGGGGATTCGTCCGGGGCCGCGATCCGATCCAAAATCCGCGATGTCACGAACGCGCCCGGGACCCGCATCCATGCCGGGGAGTGGGCAAAGGCCCGTGCGGAGATCGCATCGGGCCACGACATCGACTACGAGGGCGCCTCGGGCAGCGTCGAACTCGACGCGGTGGGCGACCCGACGGGCGCCTACGCGATCTGGGGCGTCGACGGGGCCGGACGGCTCGAGACGCGGGATGTCTTCCCCGAGAGCTTGGTCATCGCGCTCCTCCCAACACCCCCCATGCCTGCGCCCCCGATCGCCCCGACGCGCGGTCGACACTGAGGGCAGGGGGCCCCAACGCGCTCTGTTCGGCGCCATGCGGCTCCGGGTCCCGGCCCTCGAATGCGGCGAGGAGGGTGCGGGCCCTCAGGGCGCGCGCGGGGCATCCCCTCGGAACTCGTAAATAGGCGTCGACCGGTGGAGGCCCGAGAGGGATCCCATGCAGCCCCGACCGCCTCAGCCGCCTCCGATGCCCCCGTATCCTCCGCCCCAGGTCGCCTACCCGTACCCGCCGCCGTACTACGTGCCGCCCCGGAGGGACGACACCCGGCTCATCCTGATCGTCGTGGTCGTCGTAATCATCATCGCAATCGTCGTCCCGATCGTCATCGCCGCGGCCCTGTACGTGATGGTCTCGGGTCTCATCGGAGGCCCGGACGGCGGGCCCCAGATGCTGGGCATGTCGATCAGCCTCTCAGGCTCGAACTGGACGTTGACCGTTTCGTTCGTACCTTCCGGGCTGACACCGGCGAACACGTTCCTCCAGATCCTCGACACCTCGGGGAGGACCGTGCTCGCACAGATCTCATGGTCCAGCCTCACGCCCGGGACCTGGGCCATCCACCGCGCGGCGTACCAAGACGGGAACCCGGGGACCGCGGAGATCGCGGCAGGCGACGCGCTGTTCCTCGATCGCGGCACGTATCCCGCTGGGGACGTCGTCCAGGTCAGCAGCGCCACGTCGATCCTGTGGGTCGGGACCCTGGCCTAGGGCAGCTCTGGAAGGACTGCCCGTCGTCGTGGGCACTGCGGCCGTCGCCTCTCCGCGGCGGGCGGACCCGTCCGCAACCCGGCGCGCCAGTCGTGACGTCGCCTCGATTCGGAAAAATGGACAGCCCGCCGGGCGGTGGGCGGCCCGGCGGGGGAATGGGGTGGATCGTCAGTTCTCTCGGAGGGTCCCGGCCATGTACTGCGCGTACCCCTCCAGGTCGAGGAGCCCGTGGCCGCTGAAGTTGAACGCGATCACCCGCTCCTCGCCCGCCCACTTCGCCTCGAGCGCGAGCTCGATCGCTCCCTTGATCGCGTGGCACGTCTCCGGCGCGGGGACCACGCCCTCCGTCCGCGCGAACATCTCTCCCGCCTCGAACGTGCTGAGCTGGTTGAACGCGCGGGCCTCGACAATCCCCTCGTGCAGGAGCAGGCTGACGATCGGGGCGGCCCCGTGGTACCGGAGCCCACCCGCGTGGATCGACGGCGGCACGAACGCGTGGCCGAGCGTGTACATCTTCAGGAGCGGGGTCATCTCGCCGGTGTCCGCGAAGTCGTAGTCGTACGCGCCCTTCGTGAGGGACGGGATCGACTCCGGCTCCACCGCGACGAACCGCGTGTCGAGCTTGCCCTTCAGCCGCTCCCGGATCGCGGGGAACGTGAAGCCCGCGAAGTTCGACCCGCCGCCCACGGACCCGATCATGACGTCCGGGGTCTCGTCGATGATCTCGAGCTGCTTCAGCGTCTCCTGGCCGATCACGGTCTGGTGCATCAGGACGTGGTTCAGCACGGACCCGAGGGAGTACTTCGTGTTCGTCCCGGTCACTGCGGTCTCGAGCGCCTCCGAGATCGCGATCCCGAGGGACCCGGGGTTGTGGCCGTTGTTCTCGAGCAGCTTCCGGCCGTACCCCGTCCGGTCGCTCGGGGACGGGAACACCTCCGCGCCGAACAGGTGCATCAGGTGCCTCCGGTACGGCTTCTGGTCGTAGCTCACGCGGACCATGAAGACGGTGCACTTCATCCCGAAGTAGTTCGTCGCGTACGCGAGGGCGGAGCCCCACTGGCCCGCCCCGGTCTCCGTGGAGAGCCGTTCGACGCCCTCCCGCATCGCGAAGAACGCCTGGGCGATCGCAGTGTTCGGCTTGTGGCTCCCGACCGGGTTCAGGTCCTCCCGCTTGTAGTAGATCCGGGCGGGGGTGCCGAGGAACTTCTCCAGCCGTTTCGCCCGGAACAGGGGCGTGGGCCGGCCTAGCCGGATGTAGGCCTCCCGGAGCTCCTCCGGGATTGGTTCCTCGCGGTTCCGGGAGACCTCCTGCCGGATGATCTCCCTCGGGAAAATGGGAGCCAGGGCCTCGGGCCCGATCGGCTCCCGGGTGGCTGGATTCAGAGGAGGAGGCAGCGGACTGGGGAGATCCGGCAGGATGTTGTAGTACGCCTTCGGCAGATTGTCCACGTCGAGCAGCACCCTTATCGAGCCGTTCTTCATTTTCGGGCCCCCTTTCTCATGTGTATTTTCTGCGCACTAGATATATTTTATGTTCATCGACGCTGTTTATTATACATTGAAAGGCAGTACCGTTAAGCGCCCGTGTATCCTTCCATACATTGGCGGTGCGATGTGGGCCAAACTCCGGTCGTTCTTCGACCGGTACCCGGCACAGGAGAAGGTCGCGCAGCTCATGGTCCTCCACGGGTTCCGGGTCCACGACAACCGCATCTACGCGGCCGCGGTAGAACTCAGTGACACCGCGATTGCCCGGGCGGCGGGCGTCGACCGCCGGGTCGTCACCGCGACGACCCGGACGATCATGCGGAACCCGGAGCTGCTGAGGTTCTTCGAGCGGCTGGAGCCCGTGTGCCATCTGCGCGAGGTCGCCACCCTCATGGGCTGGGGCGCGATCGAGATCATCCCGACGTCCGCATCGAAGCCGGGCATCCTGGCGGGCGTCGCGACCGCAATCGCGGAGGCGGGCGTGAGCATCCGCCAGGTCATCGTGGACGACCCGGAGATCACGGACGACCCCCATGCGTTCATCATCACGGAGCAGCCGGTCCCGGAGCGGCTCCTCCCGAAGATCAAGGCCGTCGAGGGCGTGAAGAGCGTCGTCCTCCATTAGGCGGGGTTACCCGGGGCCGAAGAGGCGCAGGTGCTCCGTTCGCATGCACCGGCTCTGAACCACGGTGAGGCCGGCCGCCTCCGCCTTCTTCGCGGCCTCCTCGTGCCGGATCCCCAGCTGGGTCCAGATTACCTTCGCCCGCCCGTCCCGGATCGCCTCGTCGACGATCGCGGGGACGTCCGCGCTCGGCCGGAAGACGTCCACGACGTCGAAGCCGCCCGGAATCGAAGAGAGGTCCGGGTACGCCTTCCGGCCCAGGATCTCCGTGGCCGTCGGGTTCACGGGAATCACCTCGTACCCACGCTCGAGCAGGTACTTCGGCACCGTCTGGGCGTCCTTGAGGGGGTCCTTCGACATCCCGACCACCGCGATTCGCCTGTACGTACCGAGAATCTCTCGGAGGAGCGCGTCGTCCGTCATCCGCGCCATCCAAGGCGGACCCGCCCTTAACCCTTGGCAAGCCCCGGCGCGGGACGTGCACGATGGACGCTGCCCACGAGCCCCTTTTGGCCCCCCTCAAGGCGGGGCGCCTCCTCCCTTAAGAGGCACTATCCGTCGATAAATATATTAACCCGCTATTTTATGCGGGGGCAGGGTGCACTCTGATGATGCAAGCGCCACCGCCACAGATGATGATGGCCGCCGAGGAGTCGAAGCGGCGGACGATGAACATGGTGATGACCCTGTTTTTGATGTTGGGACTGCTCCTGCTGGCCGTCGGGGCCGCCGTGTACGCCTTCGGGAACATGGCCGGCACGACAGATGACAACAAGCAGAACCTCCAGGGGGTCTACGCGCCGGTCCTGTGGGACTTCGGGATCTTCCTCCTGATCCTGGCGATCTTCGGGATGGCCCTGATGCGTCAGGACCTCGACCCGCTCGCCCGCCTCCTGATGTACCTCGTCGCGTTCATCTTGGTCCTGCTGATCTTCACCGCCCCGTACCTGATGTTCAGCGCGCCCTCGCTCCGGTAGGACGGATGTCCATGTCGGCCGATCTTTCCCAATCCTGGCTGGCCCAGGTGGGCCGGTCCTCGATGCGCGACGGCCTGCTCATTGTCGGGCTGCTCTCGATCACGGGCGGCGCGATCATCGTGGGCCTGCTCCCCCTGGTGGCGGGCGCCGCCGGGCCGGCCCTCGTCTTCATCGGGCGGGCCCTGACGGCGGTCGGCGGGTTCTTCCTCGCCGTCCCCCTGTTCCTCGGGGCGACCGGCGAGGACCGATGGTCGAGCGGGCTCCGGATTGCGGGCCTCGTCGTGGGCTTCCTCATCATCCTGGTCACCCTGATCCGAATTTAGAGCGGGTTCCGAGTCCCGAGCGTCCCCGCCCCACGCGGGGCGCTCCCCCCGGACCCGCCCCCGGGATTCCGTCCCGGCCTCAGGGCACGACCGAGAACCCGAAGTCCTTCGTGTTCGGGTCCGAGCCGTCGAACGTCCCGTCGCTGTTCGAGTCGAACCAGACCTGGGCGGTGACCATATACCGCCCCGGCGACGCGGGCAGCGTGCCGGACAGCACGACGATCCCGTCCACGGCGATCACCGTCGCGCCGCTCTCAATGGCGGCCACGAACACCCCCGCGCTCGTGTACACCGTGAACACGATTTTCGCGTTCACGGGCCCGGCCCCGGCGTTGTGCACCTTCGCGAGGAGCGTCTGGGTCGGCCCCGCCCTCGAGATCACGAAGTGGTGGTGGATTGGCCACGCGCTCCGGCCCACGAGCTCCGCCGCCAGGTTCCCCGGCGGGGGCGGCGGGGGCGACTGGACCGTCACCGTGCCGTCCGTCATCTCGTTGTCCGAGAGGTCTGTCTCGCCGGTGACCTGGGAGGCCGTCGCCTTCACCAGATAGCTGCCCACCGAGACGCCCGTCGTGTCCCACGAGAACGTCAGGGTCTGGCTCCCGCCCGCCGCGAGCGTCACGGTCTGGCTCCCGATCGTAATCGCGCCCGCGTAGGCGGTCACCGTCGTCGTGTCGGAGACGGTCCCCTGGTTCGCGACCACGGCCGTGACTGTCACGGCCTGCCCCACGGTCACCGTCAGGGGGCTCGCGGACACCGAGGTAATCGCGACGTCATGGACATCGGCGGGTGCGTTCGTCTTCCAGGTCCCGTACATCATCGTCGGGTGGATCGTGCAGCGGTAGAGGAACGTGCCCGACGTGCCGGCCGTGAACGTGTACGTGAGGGGCGTCGTCGGCGAGCTGAAGATCCCTGAGTAGGGCTCCCCCGTGTCCACCGCCCCGTCGCTGTCGTAGTCGATGTGGAACGTGTGCGGAAGGCTGTCCGCACTGTACAGGGTCATCGTCACCGTGTCGCCCTGGTCCACCGTAATCGTCGGCCCCGGGCTCGTCATCGACCCGGACGTGAAGCCCCAGCCGTCGATCCCGTCGCCGTACAGCGTGAACGACTTCGCGGCGGCCCGCGCGGGCGTGGCCCCGAGAAGAAGCGATCCCATCATCAGTCCCACAGCTAGCAGCACCACTGGCAGTCTCCCCATGCCCCCTCAACCCCTTACTATTGCGGTAATAATTGCGGGTAGAAATACCTTGGCCCACCTCGCCGCCCGGCGGTGCCGCCCGGCGACCCCTCGCAAAGCTTCATGGCCCACGCCCGCCCATCGGAAGGCCGGATGGAGGCCCAGGCCCAGCAGATCGCGGAACGGCTCCGGAAGGCGGGGCGGGTCGGCGTGTACTGCCACATCGACGCGGACGGCGTCTCGGGCGGGGCGATCGCCTCCGAGGCCCTGTCCCGGGCGGGGATCGAGCACGACGTCTCGTTCCTGAAGAAGCTGGACGAGGCGTCGATCCGCGTGATCGAGCGGGAGGCCCCGCCCGTCGCGTGGTTCGTGGACTTCGGGGCGGGCCAGCTCCACCTCATGGACCGGCTGGACGCGGTCGTCACGGACCACCACGTGCCCACCGCGCGAGAGGTTCCGAGGGAGAGCCGGCGGGACCTCGTCCGGTTCGCGGAGGACGCCGGCCGCGTGCTGATGCTGAACCCGCACCTGGAGGGCCAGGGCTCGGACGTGGTGAGCGGGGCGGGCCTCGCGTACACGGTCGCGAAGGCGCTGGACCCGCGGAACACGGACCTGGCGGCGGTCGCGGTCGTGGGGGCCGTGGGGGACGTCCAGGACCAGGAGTTCCGGCGGCTCCGGGGGTTCAACCGCACGATCCTCGAAGACGGCATCGCGGCGGGCGTCCTGCAGGCCTCCACGGACCTGCGGCTCTTCGGGCGCGAGACCCGCCCCATCCACAAGATGCTCGAGTATTCCTCGGACCCGTGGATCCCGCGGCTCAGCGGGAACGGGGAGGCGTGCATCTCCTTCCTCTTGGAAATCGGGATCGACCTGAAGGTCGAGGACACCTGGCGCACATGGTCCGAACTCGACGCGGGGGAGAAGCGGCGGATCATCTCCGAACTCGTGTCGCACATGCTCGCGCGCGGGTGCGGATGGCGGGAGGCGGAGCGACTCGTCGGCGAGGTCTACACCCTCATCCGGGAGCCTGTCGGGAGCCCGACGCGGGACGCGAAGGAGTTCGGCACGCTGATCAACGCGTGCGGGCGGTACGACGCCGCCGAGGTCGCGTACCGGATCTGCCGCGGGGACCGCGGGGAGGCGCTGGAGTCCGCCCTGCGGCTACTGGCGGGCCACCGGGAGCACCTCGTCTCGTCTCTGGAGTGGATCGAGCAGGTCGGGCTCGCGAAGCTCGAGGCGATCCAGTACTTCCACGCGGAGGACAAGATCCGGGACACCGTCGTCGGCATCGCGGCGGGGATCGCGCTCCAGGCGAGCGGGAACCGCCAGATGCCCCTGATCGCGTTCGCGTACGCGCCGGATGGCGTGAAGGTGAGCGCGCGGGCCCCGCGCGAACTCGTCGCGCGCGGGCTGGACCTCGCGGCGGTGATGCGTGAGGCCTCGAGGCAGTTCGGCGGGGAGGGCGGGGGGCACCACGCCGCAGCGGGCGCGACGATCCCAAGGGGCAGCGAGGAGGCGTTCGCGAAGGCGGTCGACGCCCTCGTGAAGGGGCAACTCTCCGGCACCGCCTCGCCCGGGTGAGCCGCTCGCCGCCCGCCGGAGAGCCGCCGACCAGTATTCTCTTTACCGGTATGTTCGCCATCCCTAAGAGACGCCGCCCCTTTCAAGCATCGCGCGAGGGAGGAGGTGCGCATGTTGTCAAGAAAGCAGCAGGTGTACATGGTGAGCCTCGCAGTGGTGGGCGTGCTCGTGGCCGCAGCAGTCCCCCTGGCGAGCATGCAGTCCGGGGGGGCCGGGCCGCCGGCGAAGGAGCGCCACTACTACGTCGCAATCGATGAGGTGGAGTGGGACTACGCGCCGTTCGGGTACGACCCGATTACGGGGGAACCGTTCGGGGATGCGGAGAACGTCTTCGTCGCCCCGGGGCCCGACCGCATCGGGAGCGTCTACCTCAAGGCCCTCTACAGGGAGTACATGGACGCGACGTTCACGACCCTGAAGCCTAGGCCCCCGGAATGGGAGCACCTCGGGGCGCTGGGGCCGCTCGTCAGGGCCGAGGTCGGGGACACCATTGTCGTCCACGCGAAGAACAACGCACGGTTCGACTTCAGCTTCCACCCGCACGGGGTGTTCTACGACAAGAACTCCGAGGGGGCACCGTACAGCGACCGCACGGACCTGAAGGCGGACGACACGATTCCTCCTGGCGGGACGCACACGTACGTGTGGCCGGTGCCTGAGCGGGCGGGTCCGGGACCGATGGACGGAAGTTCCGTGATGTGGATGTACCACTCCCACGTGGACGAGCCCGGGGACACGAACGCGGGCCTCATCGGTCCGATCGTCATCACGGGGAAGGGGATGGGCGGGGTGGACCTCGTGCCGACGGACGTGGACCGGGAGTTCGTCACGATGTTCACTGTGTTCGACGAGAACCGCAGCCCGTACATCGACTACAACATCATCACGCACATCGGAGGGAAGTACGCGACGAGCCCGTCCCAGCGGGAGGCCCTGAAGGCGGACGACGACTTCATCGAGAGCAACCTGATGCACTCAATCAACGGCTTCGTCTTTGGGAATCTGGACCTCAACGACCTGACGATGTACGTCGGCGAACGCGTCCGGTGGTACCTCCTGGGCATGGGGACCGAAGTGGACCTGCACACGCCGCACTGGCACGGCCAGACGGTCCTTTGGGCGGGGATGAGGACGGACATCATCGAGCTCTTGCCCGCGAGCATGAAGGTCGCAGACATGGAGCCGGACAACCCGGGGATCTGGCTGTACCACTGCCACGTGAACGACCACATCGACGCGGGGATGATCGCCCGGTTCCAGGTGATGCCGTAGGCCGGAGCCGTGGGAGTAGACCAAACCAAGCGGGCGGGGCGTCTCCGGAAAGCGTCGTCCCGCCCTGATACCTTTATATCGCGCTCCAGATTTGCGAACGGGATGCCCGAGGGCGAGTACGAGGTCGAGCTGTTCCGCGCCCAGGGGTTTCGGCGGATCCAGTGCGCCTCGTGCGGGAAGTTCTTTTGGTCCCTCGGGGACCACTCTACCTGCGGCGAGACGCCGTGCCAGGAGTACGACTTCCTCGGGAACCCGCCGTTCAAGAAGCGCCTGACGCCGCGGGCGATGCGGGAGGACTTCCTCTCGTTCATGGAGTCGAACGGCCACACCCGCGTGCGGCGGTACCCGATCGTCGCCCGGTGGCGGGACGACGTGTTCTTCACGCAGGCGAGCGTGTACCCGTTCCAACCGTGGGTGATCAGCGGGGAGGCGAGCCCGCCCGCGAACCCCCTCGCGATCTCCCAGCCGTGCGTGCGGTTCAACGACATCGACAACGTCGGGAAGACGGGCCAGCACTTCACGATGTTCGAGATGATGGCCCACCACGCGTTCAACTTCCCCGGCAAGCCCGTGTACTGGAAGGACCGGACCGTGGAGCTGTGCCACCGGTTCCTCACGGAGCGGCTCGGGATGGACCCGAAGCTCGTCCGATACAAGGAGAGCTGGTGGGAGGGCGGCGGGAACTCCGGGCCGTGCCTCGAGGTCGTCTTCAGCGGCGCGGAGGCCGCGACGCTCGTGTTCATGCAGAACCGGGACACGAACGGCCACCGCGTGCCGATGGACACGACCGTCGTGGACACCGGCTACGGGCTCGAGCGGCTCGTGTGGCTCTCCCAGGGCACGACATCCGCGTACGAGGCCGTCTTCGGCGAGGCCCTCGCGTACCTGAAGCGCGCGACGGGCGCGAAGAAGGTGGACGACCGCGTCCTCACGGCGTACTCGAAGGTCGCGGGGATGACGAAGGTCGAGACGATGGCGGACATCCGCGCGATCCAGGCCCGGACCGCGGAACGAATCGGGATCCCCGTCGAGGACCTCGTCGCCCAGCTCGCGCCCCTCGAGGCGCTGTACGTGATCTGCGACCACGCGCGGGCCCTCATGTTCCTCCTTGGGGACGGCGTCGTGCCGTCGAACTCCCGCGAGGGGTACTTCGCCCGCCTCCTCGTGCGGCGGGGCCTGCGGACCCTCCGGAACCTGAACATCGCGTACACGCTCGCGGACACCGTGAGCTTCCTGATCGACCAGTCCCGCGACGACTACCCGGAGCTGTTCTTCAACAAGGGGGACATCCTCAAGCTCCTGAAGGTGGAGGAGGAGCGGTACCGGGGGACGCTCGAGAAGGGCCGGGCGACGGTCCAGCGGGTGGAGGCGGAGGTCCGCGCCCAGGGCGGGGACCGGATCGGCCTCGAGGCGATGCTCGAACTGTACGACAGCCACGGCCTCACGCCGGACGTCGTGCGGGAGTTCAGCGCGATGCCCGTTGAGGTCCCGGACGACTTCTTCGGACAGGTCGCGCTCCGCCATCTGCAGCCCGTCGCGGAGGCGGGTCGGAGGGCGGTCGACGTGCCGTCGGGGCTGCCGCCGACCCGCCTGCGGGTGTACGAGAACCGGCGGAAGCAGAAGTTCCGCGCGAAGGTCGTCGGCATCCACGGCAACGCCGTCCTGCTAGACCAGACGTACTTCTACCCGGAGGGCGGGGGCCAGGAGGCGGACCACGGCCGGATCGGGGACGCGGAGGTCGTGGACGTCCAGCGCGTCGGGAGCGTCGTGCTGCACTTCGTGAAGGGCGAGCCGAAGCTCGCGATCGGGAAGCCTGCGACGTGCGAGATCGACTGGGCCCGCCGCGAGAACCTGATGCGGAACCACAGCGCCACGCACATCGTCCTCGGCGCCGCGCGGAAGGTCCTAGGGAACCACGTGTGGCAGACCGGCGCCCACAAGGCGGAGGACCTCGCCCGCCTCGACATCACCCACTATGACTCCCTCTCGGACGCGGAGATGGAGCGAATCGAGCAGCTCGCGAACGAGATCGTCCTCAGCGCCGCGCCCGTGCGGATCCGGAACCTGCCTCGGGAGCAGGCGGAGTCGAAGTACGGGTTCCGGCTGTACCAAGGCGGGGCCGTGCCGGGCGGGACGCTGCGGGTCGTCGAGATCCCGAAGTGGGACATCGAGGCGTGCGGCGGGACCCACGTCGCGCGGACGAGCGACGTCGGCGTCGTGAAGCTCCTCCGGTCGAAGCGGATCCAGGACGGCGTCGTGCGGCTCGAGTACGTGGCGGGGAAGCCCGCCCTCGCGGAGATCCGGAGGATTAACGCGGCCCTCGTGAAGGTCGGCGCGACCCTGAGTGTCCCCGTGGAGCAGGTCCCGCAGGCCGTCGACCGGTTCTTCGAGGAGTGGCGGTCGATGCGGAGGGAGCTCGAGAAGGCCCGCGCCGCGGAGGCGGGGACCGCGGTGGTGGATCTGGTCGCCGGGGCCGAGGAGGTCCACGGCGTGCGGGTCGTCGTCCACCGGATCGGGGGCGGGATGAAGGACCTCCTGCCGCTTTCGAAGCGGCTCGCGGAGTCTGCGAACGTCGTGGCGATCCTCGGGGCGGCGGGGGACGCCGCGAGCGTCGTCGTCGCGCGGGGGAGGGACGGCCGGGTGGACGCCGGCGCCGTGATCCAGGCGGCCCTCGCGGTGCTCGGGGGGAAGGGCGGGGGGAAGCCGGACTTCGCGCAGGGCGCGGGCCCGAAGGTCGAGGCCCTGGACGAGGCCCTGCAGGCTGCGAGACGCGAGGTGCTCTCCTCCCTGGGCGCGAGCGTGTAGGATGGCGGCCCTCCAGTCGTGGCGGGAGTGGTGGCGGGAGCTGGACGAGGTCACGGACATAGGACCGATCGTCCGCCGGTACTTCGTGATCGGCGCGTTCGACGGGGCGCTCACGGTCCTCGGGATCGTGATTGGCGCCGCGGCGACCCTCGGGGACACCGCCGCAAGCAAGGCCCTCGTCCTCGCGGTGAGCGCGAGCGCGGCGATCGCCCTCGCGATCAGCTCCGCGGTCGGCGCGTACGAGGCGGAGCGGGTCGAGAAGAAGCTGCACCGCCACAGCATCGAGCGCGCGATGCTCGTAGAGCTGAGCGAGGAGCACCGGTCCGCGTTCCGCGCTGCGGCCCTCGTCAGCGCGGGGGTCCACGGGGTCGCGCCCATGATCGCGGCCTTGATCCCGGTCGTGCCGTTCCTCGTGATGGGCTTCTGGCCCGCCACGGTGACCGGCGCCGTCCTCACGCTGGCGTTCCTGTTCGGGCTCGGCGCGTACCTCGGTTCCCTCGTACGGGAGCGGATCGTCGTCACGGGCCTGCGGTTCGCCGCGACGGGGGTCGGGACCGCCATCCTGCTGTGGGCCCTGGGGCGGCTCGGGCTCGCGTTCGTCCCCTAGGGACGTGACCGAGGGTTTTTATGGCGAACCCACGTAAACCGAGACGCCCATGATGGGAGCGGACGCCGAGATCGAGGCGCTGCGGGCGGCGGTCTCGCGGCACTTCACCGTGTCGCAGATCACGGTGAACCCGTTCGCAGTCGCGTTCCACGTGATTGTGGACCCGAACCGCCTCGACGCGAGCTTCGACGCGCTCCGGAGGGACCTCGTCCCGCGGAACTACGTCCCGACGATCGTCGCCGAGCCGACGGGCACCGTGATCCACGTCCAGAAGACCCCGGAACGGAAGTTCCGGGGGACCCACGTGAACCTCCTCCTCCTGGTCGCGACGATTGGCACGACGTGGGTCGCGGGCGCCGTGAACTGGGAGCTGTACGCGGACGTCCCGTGGTACACGTTGGACGCGCTCGTCCTCGGGTTCGTCAGCTTCACGGTGCCCCTCCTCCTGATCCTGGGAGCCCACGAGATGGGCCACTACCTCGTCGCGAAGCGCCACGCGGTGCGGGCGTCCTTCCCGTTCTTCATCCCGTCGATCCCGATTCTCGGCACGTTCGGCGCGTTCATCTCGATGCGGGACCCGATCCCGAACCGGAAGGCCCTCCTGGAGATCGGCCTCGCGGGCCCGCTGATCGGCTTCGCCCTCGCGGTCCCGATCACGGTCCTCGGCTTGTTCCTCGGCACGCAGGACGTCCGGCCGCCCGCCCTGAACGGGGGCGGGGAGATCACGATGCCGTCCCTGATGTACGGGTGGATCCAGTCCTTCTTCCCCGCGACGATGATCGACCCGTTCCGCCGCCACCCGACCGCGTTCGCAGGCTGGGTGGGGCTCTTCGTCACCGCGATCAATCTGCTCCCCGCGGGCCAGCTCGACGGCGGGCATGTAGCGCGCGCACTGTTCGGAGAGAACCACCGGTGGCTCTCGTACGGGGCGGTGCTGCTGCTCCTGGTCCTCGGGCTGTCGTTCCCGAGCTGGTTCCTGTTCGCGCTGATCATCATGCTCCTCGGGACGCGGCACCCGCCGCCCCTGAACGACATCACGAAGCTCGCGCCCTCCCGGAAGGCGCTGGGCGCCCTCGCGATCGCGATCCTCGTAGTCACGTTCGTCCCGACGCCGTTCGTCGAGGTGCCGACGGAGGCGTCCTTCGCGTTCGAGGCCGCAACGGCCCCGCATGTCGTCCTCACGGAGCTGAACCAGACGATCGCTGTCGGCGCGAGCGCGACGATCTCGCTGAACCTGAACAACACGGGCAACGTGATCGAGACGGTCCAGGTCCGCATCGTGCCGGAGAACCTCGACCGCTTCGGGTGGACGCTCACGATCCCGGACTTTACGCTGTACCCCGCGTCGGGCGGGTCCGTCCTGGTGCCGGTCGACAACCGGACGACCGCGATCCCGCTGAACGTCACGGACTATGCGACGATCCGGGTCCAGGTCGGCGTGCCCGCGGCCGCGAGCCCCGGCGTGTACAACTTCGCCGTCGAGGGCCGGATCGTGGACCCTGCGCGGCCCCGCCAGCCGTTCGTCATCCAGGTCCCGGTCCGGATCACGGTCCCCTGACGAACCCGCAGAACGTCCGCGTGAGGGTCGCGTGAACCCGGAGGGCGTGGGACTCCTCGAGGCGGAGGGACTCCTCGCCGATCGCGATCGCCCGATCGGAGGGCAGGACGACCGCTGCGTAGCCGCCCGGGCGGAGGAGCCGGGAGAACGTCTGGAACGCGCGGCGATAGAGCCGTTCGAGGGGCTCGCCCCGCGTCGTCGTCGACCGGCCGTAAGGCGGGTCCGTCGCGATCGCGTCCACCTCCCGGACCGTGGCGGGGACCTCGCTCACGTCGGCGCGGAACGTCGTCCCGCGGAGGCCGTAGTGCGCGAGCGTGGACGCGGTGCCCGCGACCATCTTCTCGGAGAGGTCGGACGCGAACACCCGCATCCCGAGGCGGGCCCCCTCGAGCGGGATCCCGCCCGTGCCGCAGAACGGGTCGAGGAGGACGCCGCCGGTCGGGCAGCGGGAGAGGTTCACGAGGGCCCTCGCGAACTTCGGATGGAGGGAGATCGGCTGGGTGAAGGGCCGCTTCGCGACCTTGCGGGCCTCGAGGGCGCTCCGCTCGACCTCGTGGAGGACTCCTCCCAGGAGGAATCCATCGCCTGACCGGAGCAGGCGGAAGTCCCGCTCAGGATCGTCGAGGTCCACCCGTCCCGAGGCGCCGAGGGCGCTCCCGACGGACCGCTCGAGGTCCCGCTTCTCCTCCGGGGTGAACGGGCCGTGGGCCCGGACGCGGAAGCTCCCGCCATGGAGATCGACCCGTCCCGCGGCCCGCAGGATCGCCCGCCATCGGCCCGTCGCCACGACCCGCTCGACGTAGCGGGAGAGGGCGACCCGCTCGAGGGCCCGCCGCGGCGGTCGGGCCGCGTCGACGATCAGCAGGCCCGGCTCGAAGGCCACCCCGCGGACCGCGACCCGCTCCGCCTCCAGGGCGGCGAGGGCCTCCGCCCGCGGGAGCGTGGGGTGCTCGCCGGAGAGCTCGAACGCGACCCGCATCCGTCCCGCCCATGGGCCGCGCCGCTTTGAACGCTCCGAATCCGTCACGTTCAAGCCGAGTCCCGACGTGCCCGGCGAGCGTGCCCCGGCTCCGGCCGTTCTCGCCGAACGACATCCCCGCCATCGCCGCGGTCGTGCGGGAGTCGCTCCGGGAGAACTACCCCGCCACGATCTACGTGGACATCCACAAGTGGTGGCGGGAGGGTTTCCTCGTGGCCGAGGAGGACAGCCGCATCGTGGGCTTCGTGGCGGGCGTGAGCAACGCACCGCAGAACGCGCGGATCCTGATGCTCGCGGTCCAGGAGCCGTACCGGCGGCGGGGGATCGGGTCCCTGCTGATGGACGCGTTCCTCCGCCAGTGCGCGATGCGGGCGATGCGGACCGTTGAATTGGAAGTGCGGGTGAGCAACGTGAACGCGGTCCAATTCTACCAGCGGTACGGGTTCCAGATCGCGGGCCTCGTTCCGAAGTTCTACACGGACGGGGAGGACGGCTACAAGATGATGCGGCACCTGTGACCGCCGAGGGTTCCGACTACCCGTATCCCTGCACGTCGTCGCTCGGATGGACGTTCCAGTAGTGGTAGGGAGATGTCTCCCTCTGGGCCTGCGAGATGTCGGAGCCGACGCCCGCGGTGTACGAGCCGTATCGCTCCCGGATCTGCTCCTCGATCGTCCGCGAGCGCTTGATCGCCCGCTTGATGTGGTCCGCCTCGATCACCGGGCTCCGCTCCGTGACCGCGAGGTCCCCCGCGGCCCGGATCAGCCCGCCGAGCTCCCGCAGCCGGAGCGTGAGGGACTTCTCCTTCTTGTCGCCCTCCCGGGCCCGCCGCTTCGACTCCTCGATGATCGCGAGCACGGCCTCCCGCGTGGCGGGCGGGATGCGCTTGTCAACCGCGATCTCCTGGGCCACGAACTGCGCCATCTTCGTGCGGTTCTCCTCGGTGTCCGGCATCGCCGTCTCGACGAGGACCTCGTACCCGGACCCGGTGATCCTCGACCGCAGTGGGGAGAGGATGTGCGGGAGGTCCTGGATGTTGCACGCGCCCACGAAGATGAAGTCGCACGGGACGTTGTCCACCCGGACGCTCGCGCCCGCGCTCTGCGGGTTCCGGCCCGAAATCGGGAACCGCTTCTCCTGCATCGCGGTGAGGATGAAGCGCTGCAGGTGGCCGAGCTGGGGTAGCTCGTCGATGAACAGGACGCCCTGGTGGGCCTCGTGGATCGAGCCGGCGACGACGCGGTCGTAGGGCTGCGTGCCGAGCTGCGGGTGGCCGCCGTACGGGTCGTGGCGGACGTCCCCGAGCAGCTCCGTCTCGCTCGCGCCCGTCGCGAGCACGAAGGGCCGGCGGTTCACGGGGACGAGGACCTTCCGGGGGCTCGTCTTCTCCATCTCCCTCCGCTTCTCGAGGGCCTTCTGGTCGAGGACGCGGATCATCTCGCCCGCCCGCTCGTACACGACGACCTCCTCGTTGCCGAACTGCCGGCGGGTCGTCGTCACGCGGTCCCGCCCGCCCATCTGGCCGAACGTGACCTCGAAGATCCCGCCGAGGAGGTCTTGGAACGGGTTCTGGGCCTGGCCCGCCTGGGGCGACGTCTTCGGGCGGCTGCACTTCGGGCACATGCGGTCCCGCGGCGACGAGTACGTGCCGCAGTTCACGCACTTGAACCCGAGCCGCTCCGCGACGTTCACGGGGGCCTCCTTCGCGTCGATCAGGTCGCCCTCTGCGCCTTCCCGCACGATGTTCTCCTTCACGACCTCGTCCCGCTTCTTCACCTCGACGGACGGTCGCTCCGGGTTTTCCGGGTTGTGGACGATCCGGAGCTCCTCGTCGGGGGGCGGCATGTGGAGGGCGAGGGCCTGGGCGATCATCGACTTCCCCGTGCCCGGCGGGCCGACGAGGAGGAAGTGCCGGCGCTGCATCGCCGCCAAGCGGGCGAGGCCGACCGCCTCGTCCTGGCCGATCACGCGGGCGAGCGGGTCCGCGGGGATCTTGACCTGCGCGGTCGTCTCCATCTCCTGGAGGGCGAACCCCTCCCCGATGCTGAGCGCCTTCTCCTTCGCGATGGCCGATCCCTCACGCGTTGACCAGGTCCGTCTTCGTGTACACCTCGATGCCGGACGGCTGCTTCGTGATCGTGCCCATCTTCATGCCGACCACGCTCCGTACGCCGATCTCGGAGGCGATGTCGAGGATCCTCTGGGTGATGATCCCGTCGAACACGACCGCCCGCGCGGAGCGGTTCGTCTTCAGCGTCTCGACGAGGTTCCGCACGGGGACCTCGGCGGCGACGCTGTCGTTCTCGCTCAGGATCTTCGCCTTCGAGGAGCCGCTCATCTGGACGAGCATCTCCCGGTACTTGTCGAGCTTCGGGTTCGCGGCCCTCGGGCCGACCGGGGCTGGCGCGGGCTCGCGGAACGCGGGCTCGAACTTCGGCTCCGCGACGGGCGCGGGGCGGGGCTCGGGCCGCACCTCGGGCCTCGGCTCCGGCCGCGGCTCGGGGCGGCGCTCGGGGGCGGGGCCCGCCTCCCGCGCGGGCGGCTCGGGCCGCTCCTCCTCCGGCTTGTACACCTGGCCCGTGAGCCCGTACATCTCGATGAACTGCTCTGCGGGGATCTTGTTCCGGAGGGACTTCACGATCTGCTTCTGGGTGAGTTCTTCG
>Ga0209341_10000792_pt1 | contig 32215 bp, 32 predicted proteins | sample RifCSP13_2_FD_184020 | JGI IMG/M metagenome (GOLD analysis project Ga0209341, IMG submission 184020) | Soil microbial communities from Rifle, Colorado - Rifle CSP2_sed 13_2 (SPAdes) (version 2) | ecosystem: Environmental > Terrestrial > Deep subsurface > Rock core/Sediment | place: Rifle... | reverse complement strand
GCATGGCCGTACGCGTGCCCGTTCGGGTTCGCGTCGACGCTGGTCGTGCACGTTCCGCGGTACCAGTTCGCTCCCTGGTACTGCGAGACGCCGTTCCCCGCGTGGTTCTTCTCGGGCAGGCAGACCGCATGCTTCGGCCCATGGCTGTTCTCGCCATGGAGCTTCGGCGGCCTCACGTGGGGCGTCGGGGCGCTCCCGCCGCCTCCCGCCTGCGTGCCTCCGCCGCCCGCGGTGTCGGACCCGCCGTTCGTCGGGCTCTGCGGCTCATTCGTCACGACGTTGGCCGTGTTCGGCCCCGTCTTGGGAATGAGCACGTAGACCGCGAGGGCCGCCACGAGGGCGACGGCCAGGCTCACGCCCACGATCTTTCTCAGGTTTCCCATGTGCTTCGCCTCACGTCGTCTCGCCCGGCCCCGGAGCCGTGCGCGGACCGCTCGGCCGGTCGGGCATGGCGGCGATGGCGCGAAGAAGGAGCCGTGTTCCAGGGAGGCCGCGGAACGGACTCCCGTCCCATCCCTTCGTGCGCGCGCATCTCATCCGCACAAGCTCACCTCACGCGCTCCCACGCGATTTAAGCGTTCCCGCGTCCGACGCGGTCGGCTTGACAACGTCTCGCGCGCGCGATGGGACGCGGCCGTCCGACGCGTCCGACGTGCGCATGCGCCTTGACAATGCGGGAACCGTGAAATAGCGTCCCGCCGGTAGCGGGGCCGATGGCAAAGATGGTGGACATCGGCGCGAAGCCCGACGTGAGGCGCCGGGCCGTCGCCTGCGGGGCGATTCATCTGAGGCCCGCGACGGTGCGGGCGATCCGCGCGGGGCGTGTGGAGAAGGGCGATCCCCTCGCCGCGGCGGAGGTCGCCGGGCTCCAGGCGATCAAGTCGACCTGGCAGGCCCTCCCCCACTGCCATCCCATCCCGCTCACGTCCGCAGGTGTCGAGCTCGACGTGCGTGCCGGCCGCGTGATCGCCACGGCCACGGTCGAGGCGACGTACAAGACCGGGGTGGAGATGGAGGCCCTCTACGGCGTGAGCGTCGCGCTGCTTACGGTGTGGGACATGGTCAAGTCCCTCGAGAAAGATACGCAGGGCCAGTATCCCACTGCGCGGATCGAGGGTGTCCGTCTCATCTCGAAAAGGAAAGGTCGCCACAGACGATAGTGCCTACGGCGCTTGTTGTGGTAATAGAAAGAGACATCTCCCAAACCTCCATTTCGGATACGAGGGTTTGGCATGGCGGCTGCGAAGGCAGATCGGAAGAGAGTCTTGGCAGCGGAGATGAGGAAGACGATTGCGACGTCGCTGGCGGCGGCCTTCGGCTTCGTGATCGCGCTGTTGTGGAATACGGTCGTGCAGTCGGGCTTCGCGACGGCAGGGATTCCGTTGGGCACGAACGCGACACCAGGCGACTGGGGTGGTTGGGGATATTTCGTCGTCAGCGTCGTCGTCATCACGGTGGTGATGGTCATCTTCATCGTCCTCGTGAGCCGCCTCGCCGGCAAGGAAGCTGCGAAGGAGTAGACGGTCTTCCGGCCGACGGGGCGAAGCCCTTTTATCGCCAGGGCGGCATGGATTCCGGCCCATGAAGGTCGTGATCCTGGACGGCTACGTGGACGAGCCGTCCAACTTCGGCGTGCCGCCCTACATCTCCCCGTACCCACGGTACCTCGCGGGCGCCGTTCGGGAAGCGGGCCACGACTGGGAGTACATCACGATCGACCAAGTGCGCGCGGGCCAGTCGCCGAAGGGTGACCTCCTCGCGGTCATCTCGGGCCCAATCGTTCCCGGCAAGTACCTCCGTGGGCTGCCCGTCAGCGAGAGGGAGATCATCCACCACGCGAGCGCGTTCGGCGGCCCCCGAGTCTTCGGCGGCCCCCTCGCGCGGTTCCGTTACTTCGATGAGACGCTGACCGAACCCTTCGACCACGTCGCCGTGCGGGATCTCGATGCATGCGTGTACGACCACCTCACCGCAGGCGATTGGGCGGACCGTGACCGGACGATGGCCGAGTGGGACCGGTGGGGGCTCCTCGGCGCGGACGTAGTCCGCCGCCATCCCGACTACCCGGAGCCTCTCATCGTCGAGCTGGACACGTCGAAGGGATGCGTCCGGTACGTGAACGGCGGATGCAGCTTCTGCGTCGAACCACAATATGGGATCACAAAGTTCCGCCCGGTGGCGGGCATCCTCGCCGAAGTGCGCAGACTCGCGGAGCTAGGCGCGGTGAACTTCCGCCTCGGTGGCCAGGCGGACTTCTTCAGCTACCAAGCCCTCGGCCTCGGGGCCTCGCCGACTCCGCGGATCAACGTCCCCGCGCTGCGGCTACTCCTCGAAGGCATCCATGCCGCCGCGCCGAGCCTGAAAATCCTCCATACGGACAACGGCGATCCCGCGATGATGATCGCGCATCCCAACGAAGCGATGGAAGGCCTACGGCTACTGGTCCGATACACCTCCCCCGGAAACCTACTCTCCTTCGGCCTCGAGTCCGCAGATCCCGCGGTCACGGAGGCGAACAACCTGAACATCGATGCGGGCGGATGTCTCGAGGCCATCCGCATGGTGAACGCCGTCGGCCGCGAGCGTGGCGAGAACGGGATGCCGCGACTCCTGCCCGGTCTCAACTTCGTCGCAGGTCTGTCGGGCGAAACGAAGAAGAGCTTCAATCTGAACCTCGCCTTCCTGAAGCGTCTCCTCGAAGAGGATCTCTGGGTGCGGCGGATTAACATCCGCCAGGTGCGCCCCGTGCGGCAGGAGTTCGAGCCCACGGGGCTGCGTTCCGAGTTCCGGCGGTTCAAAGAGTCCGTGCGGGCCGGTATCGACCATGAAATGCTCCGCCGCGTCCTCCCTGAGGGGACGGTCCTGCGTGACGTGTATCTTGAGATTCGAGACGGGCACGTGACGTACGGGCGCCAGATCGGAACCTATCCAATCCTTGTTGGCCTGCCTTACGACCTGAGTGTCACTCGGTTCGTGGACGTGAAGATCACGAGCCACGGCGAGCGGTCCGTGACCGGCGTGGAGTTCCCGCTTGACGTGAATCGCGCCTCGTTGAGGGCCCTTGAGGCCCTGCCCGGCGTCGGGGCCAAGCGCGCTGCGCGCATCGTGCGGCGACGACCGTTTGCGACCTTAGTCGAATTCGCCGCCGCCCTCGACGATCCCGCTGTGGCGGAACGCGTTGGATCGTTTATCGGTCTTGCCTCTTGATCGCATCGGTCGCCGCCCGACGCGACGCTTTTCCCTGCGATGGCCATCCCCTGCCTTCCATGCCTTGATTCTCTCAAGGACGAAACTGATGGTGGTGAAGAACCCAGCGTCCAGGCCGAGCAACGTCCGAGTATCCATGAACGTGAATCGGCAGAGAGGTGAAGACGCATTCGTTCCTCACCGGCGAAATGCGATTGTGAGTGGCTTTGTGGTGCTAGGTTGGCGCATACCTTCTAAACCCCACCCATCGCTATCTTGGTCGAGGAATGGATGCCGCGCTCGGACTATGGCAGTGGGTCGGTTCGTTTCGAGATCCCGGACATGGCACAGCTGGAGAAGGAGGGACTCTCCGCCGTCGACATGCACTTCCACACAGACCACTCGGACGGCCATGCCCGGGTGCGTGATGTGCTGGCGAGAATCCGCCTGCACGATTTCGGGGTGGCCATCACCGATCACAACGTCATCTCCGGCTCTCTGCAAGCCTTCAGGGACCGGGGGGACCTGCTGGTGGCCCCGGGCATGGAGGTCAGTGCCTTCGACGGCCCCCATATCCTCACCTACTTCTATTCGCCCCGCGACCTAGAGGACTATTTCAAGCGCCACATCGAACCGAACCGACAGGGCAGCCCCTGGCTGGCCATCAAGCTAGGCACACAGGAGATTATCGACCGCGCCGAGGAGTACAATTGCGTCACCATCGCGGCGCACCCCTATGGCTATCTGATCTTTAACAAGGGTCTGCTGAAGAGCATTGGCGCGAAGTACCTGGCGCCAGAAATCATGAAGCGCTTCGATGGCCTGGAGGTGATATCCGGCGGCATGGCGCACTCGCAGAACCTCAAGGCGATGCGGTTGGCGCATGAAAGGACGCTGGCCTTCACCGGCGGCACGGACGGACACATGCTGTCGGACGTGGGGGGCGTCGTCACCTGCGCTCACGAGACGACATTGGAGGGTTTCCTGGACGCGATTGCGGCCCGCCGGAACTTGGTCATAGGATGCGAAAAGGGGCCACTGCAGAAACTGGCCACGGGCATGGTGATGATGGCCAAGCACAGCCGCTACTTCCTGCCCGCCATGGCCATAAACTACCAGCAAAACGCCCCGCGGTTCAAGCACTACTTCCGCCGGGTGCGGAACGAGCTGAACCAGGAAAGGCCCAAGTGATCAGGCGATGGGCGTGTAGAGGCGCGAGATGGCCTCCTTGAACTTGACCCAACTTCCGCGCTGGGCGTACGATTCCTTGGTCAGCTCGTCGCTGTGGTTGGCGACATCGTCAAGGAACTTGTCACGGATGGCGGCCGCGACATCGGCATCGTAGATGACGGCGTTGGTCTCGAAGTTAAGCTCGAAGCTCCTCACATCGAAGTTGGCGCTTCCCACGCTGGCGACCTGGTCATCGATCATGCATATCTTTGCATGGATGAACCCGGGTCGGAACTTGTAGACATGCACTCCCGACCTCAGTAGCTCGCCTGCGTTATAGGTAGTGGCCCAGAACACGAAGGGATGGTCCGGCTTGCTGGGGATCATGAGCTTGACCTCGACCCCCGACTCGGCCGCCATTCTCAGGGCGGTGGCGATGGGGTCTTCTGGGACGAAGTAGGGCGTCTGGATGTAGACCTTCTTCGTGGCGGAGGTGATCATCTTCAGATAGTGATGATTGATGGGGCTGTACTCCGTGTCCGGCCCTCCCGAGACGATCTGCACCTGGCTCTTGCCGGGGCCCGGACCATCGGGCAGATACGGCGTGATTGTGATGTTGTCCTTGGCCGCGAAGTTCCAGTCCTGGATGAAACGCGCCTCCAGCGCCATGGTCGATCCGCCCTTGAGGAAGACCGCGTCGTCTCGCCACGGGCCCAGCGGGCCTCGGCCGATGTACTCGATGCCGATGTTGAAGCCGCTGCAGAAGCCCTCCTCGCCGTCCACGATCATCAGCTTGCGGTGGTTGCGGTTGTTGAAGCGAGTGTTGACGGCCCGGATCCAGGAGGGGAAGAACTCGGCCGTCTTGCCGCCCGCGTCCCGCAGCTCCTGGAAGAACCTGCGCGGCAGCTTGTGCGAGCCCACCGCGTCCACCAGTAGCCTGACCTCCACGCCCTCCTTGGCCTTCAGGGCCAGCTCATGCGCCAGCTTCCTGCCGAGCTCGTCGTCGCGCACGATATACATCTCGAGGTGGATGAAGTGCTTCGCCCCGCGGATCTGCGCGAACATGGCCTCGAAGAACTCGTTGCCGTCGTTGACGTAGCGCACCTCGTTGTCCGAAGTCACGAAGCTGCGGTTGGTGTTGAGCAGCATCCTCGCCAGCCACATGTTCTCGTGCAGCGTGTTCTCGTAGGTCTCACTGGTGAAGGCCAGCGTCTTCCGCTGCTGCCGGAGCAGCTCCACCACTTGGACATCGCTCACTCCCTTGTTCCTGAAGACCTGGCGGTGATGGTAGTCACGGCCGAAGAAGACGTAGAATATCAGAACGAAGACCACAGGCAGGACCAGGAAGGCAGCGATCCAGAGATAGACCGAGGTCACCTTCCTGGGTTTTATGAAGATGATGGTGATGATGATGAGTGCCGCGTTAATCCAGAGGAAGATCTTCAGAGGGTCGCCCAGTATGAAGTTCCAGACGTCCACCAAGGCCATACAAGTGGTATGAGTGAAGCGGTCTAAATACAGATACGCATGAAGAGAGGCCCGGAAGGTCCAATCGGGGAAGAACGCATACGACTGAACAGAGGACCGTGACGGTCTACCTCCCGACCTCCGACGTGTTCGAGGAGTGGGAGGCGGAGGCCGCTCTCCACGGCGCTTCCGTGTCGCGATTCATCTACGAACTCGTCGACAACGCGACAAGTGAGAGCACCGCCGGGGTGACGCCTCCTGGCGGGACGCAATGGATCGTTTGTGGATCTCGCCTCCTAATCGCATCCGTCGCCGCTCGGCGTGACGGTCTTCCTTGCACTGGTCCTCCCCTGCTTTCCATACCTGGACGCAGAAGGGATTGCCGCGATCCGGTCCTCCAGTGATGGCGGGCGCGCGCAACGTGCTTCCTGGTCTCCCCCGACCTGCGGGAGACTCTCCGTCAAAGGCGGTCCGCCGGTCTTCCTAGTGAAGGAGTGTGCAGGCTAGGATGCCGGCGTCGACGACCGTTTCCCGATCTCCTCGTCAAGCCATTCCTGGACGTGGATATGTTCCACGTCGATGTTCGATCGGACCTCCTTGACGCCCTCCAGCTTCCCCACCCACTGCGAGATCTCCTGCACCTCGGACGCATTGGAGCAGTGGACGACGATAAGGGAGTACTCCTGCGGTGCGGTGTGGGTCGAGATGATCCTTGGGAGTCCGGACAAAATCATCTGGTCGACGGCTTCCTTCTTATTCGCTTCGCAGACGACCCAGAGTCGGCATCTCACGCCGCCGACCTTCCCCAAGTCCAAGACGGGATCGAGGTAGAACGCATTCCCTTCGACCAAGTGTTGCAGGTGCCTCTTGACCGTCCGAGTCGAGATCCGCAGGTCGCGGGAGACGTCGGACAGCCTCCCTCTCGCATTCTGTCGCAGGGCCTGGATGATCCGCCAATCCGTCCTGGTGGGCGTCAGATCGCAGGGAGGGAAGCCGAGCTTCCACCAAACCGGGGTACGCCAATCGCACAGGGAGGCAATCAGTTGGACCTGTCTCTCCAGCGTCCCCACGTTCACGTACAAGACTTGGACGGCGAGCTTGTTGCCATAGAAGTCATCGATGAGCGTCACGCTCTCTAGGAGTCTGAGTCGTGAAATCGCTCTGGGCTTCGATTCCGGGGCGTTGACCCCCAGCTCCACCATTGCGGCTTTTCGGCCAAGCATACTCGGGTTGAGAACGAGCTGCCATCCCTGCAGGAACCCCACCTCATTCATGCGTCTCAGCCGATTCCTGACCGTCTCTTCGTCGAGGGCGAGCCGCTTGGCCACGTTAGCAAAGGAAATCCGGACGTCCCACTGAAATGAGTGGGGGGAAGCCAGCGCCCTGATGATACGAATGTCTTGGTTATCTGGTGACCACATAAACCAGAGCCGTTGGGGGAATCGGACACGAACCTAATAAACTTGTCCGAGGGCCGCGTGGGCCCGAGGGGGGATGCCAATCGTGGAGTGGCGACTCTGGTTATCGGAGAAGGTAATAATCATGGCGAAGAAGAGCCGAGGCGGCAGAATGACCGCGGCCAAGAGGCGGGCTGCGAAGTCCCCGGGTGGACGTGGTCGTGTCCGAAAGCGCAAAGCCGGCCGAGACATCATGAAGACCTAGGAAGGGGTGGAGATGGCCATAACAATCGGGGGATACACGGTGCCAGGGTCGCTTCTCGGGACCGTGGTCTTCTTCGTCATCGGATGGATTATCTCGGCGATCATCATCTACGTGGTCACGAAGCTGTTCGGGGAGAAGGAAGGGATAGGAACGGCCGTGTTGGCCGCCCTCGTGGGGGCCATCATTTACGCCTTGGCGTACTTCTTCCTGGGTCAGGGGCTCTTCGCGGGCTTGATCGCTGGGTTCGTTTGGCTGCTGGCCCTCGGGGGCCTATACAGCATGGGCTGGCTCAAGGCACTCGTTGTCGCGGTCATCGTGTGGATTGTCGCTGCAATCGTGGGCTTCGTCCTGCCCACCGTCGTAGGTCCTCTGTGAGGTGGGATGCATGGCAGTAACCGTGCAATGGTCTCACATTGGACTGGGCTCAGTGGTGGCATTCTTGATCGGCTGGTTTTTGCTAGGTCTTCTTGGTGCGGTAGTGATCGCTGTTGTAGTCTTGGTGCTAATGGGGGTCATAAAGCTCAGGTAGAGGTGACGTAAGAACGGCAACGAAGAGCCGAGGTGGCAGAATGACCGCGGCCAAGAGGTGTGCCGCCAGCTCGGCGGTGGCCGCGGTCGTATCCGCAAACGCCCAGCAGGCCGAACACTCATGAAGCCGTGAGAACACACTGCGGTGATGGAAATGTCGGTATCGCTTGCTGCGGCGTTGGTCTCTTGATCGGGCGCGGAGGCGAGTGTGCCGTTGCTTATCGTTTCCAAGCTCCGCCTCACCCTTGCGATCCTCACAATAGGGTTCGCCATCGAAGGGGCGATGGAGGGGTACACGTACCTGAGCCGTAGCTATCGGTTGCCCTACGCGGCTTTGATCTTCATCCTGGGACCTTTCGTCACCTTGGTCGGAATGCTCGTCCTCTGGATGGGACGCCACCAGTGGAATGATCTCCTCAGTCGGCGATTCCGACATGCGCATCGGACGTTCGGGGTCAGCCTCGTAGCTCTCGTGGTGGGCGCCGCATTGCTGGTCTGGTACAGCTACGACTTGGCCGTGCCGATATCTTGGTGGGCGTCCTGGGTGTTCGGCGCGGCGCTCATGGCTTCACTGCTGCTCACCTTCGCGACGTATGTGTTGCTTGCCCTGCCCGCAACGGCAAGGCTCGGTAAAGCCCTCCTCCTCGCCCTTGGTTGGGCCGCGGTCGTTTCCTTCTGGATTGGGCAAACCCTTGCCCAGGAATTCGGCGCGATTGTCATAGTCCTCCGGACTCGCACGCTCGGCGACATACCCCTCAGCGCACCGATTGCCGGTTTTGAATCCTATCTCGCGCTGACGTACGCTCTACTTATAATCGCCTATGTCGACGCCTTCCGCAGAGTCCCTGCGGTATCCCCGAAATCTATTCTGGCTTCCGTTGCACCACCGGCCGCCTAGCCTCCGAAAGACGAGCGATGCTCAACGCATGTTCCCCAGCCAGTGTATCGCGAACGTGGACAACGGGTTCGACGCGGGATACCTGGCGGTGACGATCAACGTGACCTAGAAGACTGCGAGCACGCAGCCCCCGAGGCCCAGTGTCAAGAGCGCCACGACCGATGCGGCCCACACCGCCTTGCTGGGCGCCAGAATCAGGAACCCGTCACTCGCGGGAAGTGTCACCTTCACAGGGAGTCTCCCGGCGATCATCCGATGGAAGGCGATGGGCGGGACCGGGATCAGGTTGAACCCCGCCAGGAGCAGGTTCACGAAGGCAAGGGTGCCGATGAAGATCGGGATAGGCTCCCGGAACCGGCCGGGAGTCGTGCCGAGCGCGATTGAGAGGCCGATGAACACGGCCGCGAAGGCGAGGTTCACCGCGGGGCCCGCCACGCTGATTCGCACTTGGTGTCGAGGGGTGATGCGTCCGGAAATGACCACGGCCCCCGGCATCGCGAGCATCCAGCCCATGGAGGCGGTGACGAGCCCTACAAGGAGGCCCGTGGGAGAGTACCGATATTCCGCGACGGCGCCGTATCGCTGGGCGACCGCCTTGTGCGCAAGCTCGTGGAGGAAGAACGCGGTCACGACCGCGACGAAGGAGCCGGTGAGGACGAGCAGGACCAGAAGGCCGCCACCGAGGCGGAAGTAGATCTCGAGATTCCGTGCGCCGCCGATGTAAGCGGTCGCAAATGCGAACGTCATCACCGCCACACCAATCCAGACCTGCGTGGCCTCGACCCGACTGAATCCCAATCCAAAGTCTTGAATGGGCATGATTCGCTTGTCAGGGGGCACGTGACGGGCAAAAGTCGTTATCTACAAAAATGCTAGCGCGGTTGGTGCCTCGTGGACCTCTCGCCTTGTCGGCGCTCGACGAGGTCGCCGCGGTAGCGGCGCGGGATCCGCCGCCAATCAACCGAGAGGAAGCTGAGGCCGGTCTCCAAATCACGGACACCGCCGTAACCCCGTGAAAGGTTAATCCAAACCTCCGACCATCGCCCGGAATAGTGCGGGTGGCTCGTGGATGAGCTCGACGCCCGATCCGACGAGAGGACCTGTTGTGTACGCCATTGGCGACACTCACCCCGGGCTCCGTGAATGGGGTCCCAATGGCCATCGAGAGCGGCCGCTCCTCGTGGCGGATTTCCTTCGCTGGCTCAGCGCCCTAGGCGGGCACCGCTCGGGCGCCGACAAGATGCCTCTACACCAGGTCATTCCGGAAGAGTCGGGGAGAAATTCTCGTTAACCTTAAACAAGGCTAACTTGCGGGGCGAACCTTTTGACCTGGGCTGGTCTTCTCCTCCTGCCCATGCCCGTGCACCAGGACCACAAGGACCATGCGCCCGCCTCCGTCAAGTGCGGGATCGTCACGAGCTCCGACAGCCGCTCGGAGGCGACGGACGACTCGGGCCACCTCATCCGAGATCTCCTGCTGAAGGCGGGCCACAAGGTGCTCTTCTACGCGGTCGTGAAGGACGAGGCGAAGGTGATCGCGGACGCGGTCGAGCAGGCCTCGTGGACCTGCGACGCGGTCATCACGAACGGCGGCACCGGGCTCTCGCGCCGCGACGTCACGATCCCCACCCTGGCCCCGCTCCTCGAGCGCACCCTGCCGGGGTTCGGCGAGATCTTCCGCCGGCTCTCCTACGACGAGATCGGGAGCGCCTCCATGTTGTCCGGCGCGATGGCGGGCGTCTACCACGGCCGGATCGTCTTCTGCCTCCCGGGCTCTCCGGATGCCTGCCGCCTCGCGATGGAGAAGCTCATCCTCCCGGAGCTCAGCCACGCGGTCGGGGTGATGACCCGATGACGGCCCACGCGCACGATGAAGAGCGCAAGCATGGCATGCGTCCGCTCAAGGCCCTCATCTCCCTCGACGAGGCCCTCACGATGGTCGTGGACCTCGTGCGGCCCGTGGACCGAACGGAGGCGGTGCCGCTCCTCGATTCCCTGCGCCGCATTGTCGCGGAAGACGTGACCTCCACTCTGGACGTTCCGCTGACGGACCGCGCGGCCATGGACGGATACGCGGTCCTCGCGAAGGACACCTTCCCGGCGGGGAAGTTCAAGCCGGCCCAGCTCCATGTCCTCGAGACGCTGTACGCGGACAGCGTGCCGACGAAACGCGTGACGAAAGGGCGCTGCACCGAGGTGGCCACGGGGTCCACGCTCCCCAACGGGGCCGACGCGGTCGTCATGGTCGAGGACACGGAGCGCGAGCGCGACGCCGTGAAGATCTACAAACCCGTCCACCCGGGCGAGCACGTCTCCCGCCAGGGCGAGGACATCCGCAAGGGATCGATTGTCGTACGCACGGGGGAATGGATCACTCCCGCGAAGTTGGGTGCCCTTGCGGCGATCGGCCGGGACCGCGTGACGGTCTTCGCGAAGCCGCGCGTCGCGGTCCTCTCGACCGGCGACGAGGTCGTGCCGCCCGGCAAGCCGATTCGCCCGGGGCAGGTGTACGACATCAACTCGAACACGATGGCCTCCGTGGTCCGGGAGAACGGCGGCGAGCCGCTCCTGCTCGGCCGCGTGGCCGACCGCATGGAGACGCTGCGGGCCGCCGTGCGCAAGGCCATCGCCGCGGACCTCGTCGTCTTCTCCGGCGGGTCCAGCGTCGGGGAGAAGGACATGATCATCGACGTGCTGCGCTCCATGGGGGACCTCCTGTTCCACGGGATCGCGGTGAAGCCCGGCAAGCCCACGGTCCTCGGCCGTGTGCGTGGGAAGGCGGTCCTCGGAATGCCCGGCTACCCGACCTCCTGCCTGAGCAACTGCTACCTGCTCCTCGTGCCCATGCTGCGGAAGATGGCCCGCCTGCCGCCTCCCCTCGAGCGCGTGGTCGAGGCGCCGATGGCCAAGCGCCTCGTGAGCGTGATTGGGCGCGTGGAGTTCCACACGGTGCGCCTCGAGGACGGCTTGGCGGTGCCCGCGTACAAGGAGAGTGGCGCGATCACCTCCATGGCCCACGCGGACGGCTACATCGAGATTCCCGCGAACGTCGACCTGGTGGAGAGGGGCGAGACCGTCCGGGTCGTCCTCTTCTGATTCGCGGCGCGCAATCCTTATACGGCCGTCAGGACTCGCGGGCGGCCAATGGTCCTCATCGAGCGTGCGGTGCCTCCCGACCGCTTGGATGTCGAGCGGCTCATCGCCGCCTACCACGCCTCGGAGGGCGTCACGCCGAAGCCGGAACGGATCACCTGGGCCGTGGACCAGATTCTGAAGAACCGGGTCGGGGGCGTCATCCTCGTGGCCCGCGAAAGGCGCGCGATCGTCGGCGTCGTCCTCGCCGTGTACCAGCCCTCCGCGGAGCTCGGTCGCATGCTCGTCGTGAACGACTTCTTCGTGGACCCCGCGACCCGGAGGAAGGGTGTCGGTCGGGCGCTCGCGACGAAGCTCCTCGAGGAGGCGAAGGCGATGCACGTGGACCGCATCGACCTGGAGATCCTCCCGTCGAACGCGCCCGCGGCCGCCTTCTGGAAGTCCCTCGGCTTCCGCACCCAGGGACGGACCGTGTACAGCCGGGAGCTCCTCTAGCGCCCGTGCACGACGACGCGATGGGCGCGGTACGCCTCCTGGCCGAACTCCTTGCCGCACTCGGGGCAGCGCACGCGAGGCCGCGACCGCTCCGGGTCCTGGCCGTGGAGCGCGCCGAGGAGCGCCGCCATCTCGTAGGCGATCGCCTCGGATTCCGCCTCGCTCCCGTGATATCGCTTCGTCTCCAGGAGGAAGTCCACGTGGAGGTCGAGCTCTGCGCCCCGGGGCACGGTCTCCAGGCCGTGGGTCTCCAGGCGCATGTGGAACCGGCGCCCCTTCTGCAGCGGCCTGAAGGCGACGAGGTCAAAGGGCTCCCGCTCCACGCGATAGCCGAGGGTCAGGCACGCGGCCTCGATCGCGTGGAGCGTCATCCGCCGCGGGAGGGACGCCTTCATCGCCCCGTCCTCACGGCGCGTAGCCCACGCGGACGGGCGCGATGTCGTAGCCCAGGGGACAGTCGAGCTCCCGGCCCACCTCGAGGATCGTGAGGCGCATCCCGGGCTCGATCCCGATCGGGTGGCAGATGCGGTAGTTCGGGCAGGCGGCGTTCGCGCAGACGAGCCGTTCGTAGGTGAGGACGGCGCCCTCGACCGCCGCGCGCACGGGGACGCTGCACTTCGGCGGCGCGGGCTCGACCTCGACCACGCGGGCGCGCTCCTCGTTGAGAAGGCAGGGGTGGGTCACGTCCCTCACGCCGACGATCCGGTAGCGCATCCCGAGATCCTGGTTCAGGCACGCGGCCTTGACCTTGCACTCCCGGCATTCGGGCTGCGGGCCCCGGTACACGAACTCGTGGCCCACCGCGGCCTGCCGCTCCCCGACCAAGGTGACGTGGGCCACGGTCTCCCCGGGGCACCCAAGGCGACGGTCGGCTTAAGACTCTGCCCGCCCGGCGCGCCTCGGCGGCAGCTTCATATCGGCGTGCCCGTATCGGCGCTCCGGTCGAGAGGACCAGGAGGTTCCCGGCGATGATGTCCGAAATCGTTTTCCGAGCTGCGCCGGGAGCCGCGTGAGATCCGCGTTCGGCGTACCGGCGTTGCGTGAGCCTATCGTGCGAACGCCATCGTCGAAGAACCCCGGGAATGCCGAACCATCCCTATCTCGACGCCAGCGTGGCCTGGCGGATCAAGGCGGGAGCCCTCGACCTCCACGAGGCCGGGTACCGCTCGACCGTGGAGGCCATCCTCTCGTCCGGCCTCGCGACGGAGGTCGTCGGGCTCATCAGCTCGGGCAAGGAGGCCGACGTCTACCTGGCCCGGTACCGCGGGGCGCCGATCGCGATCAAGGCGTACCGCCTCTACCGCACGTCCCACCGCGGCGGTCGTCCCGTGAAGCTCGACTCCATGGGCTGGCTCGCCGCCACGGAGTTCGAGATGACCCACCTCGCCTGGAAGGGCGGGGCCCGCGTGCCTACGCCGGCCCGGCGCGTCGAGAACATGTTCTCCATGCGCTACCTCGGCGATGACGACGGACCCGCCCCGCGCCTGCACGATCTGCGGCTCGCGGATCCTGAATCCTTCCTCGCGAAGGTCCTCGCCGGCGTCGAGGCCCTGGCCCGGGCGGGCGTCGTGCACGGGGACCTGAGCGCGTTCAACATCCTCGTCTACCAGGACGAGACCTGGTTCATCGATCTGTCCGAGGCGCTCCGCGTGGATCGCACGGGAGGGATCCCCTGGATTCGGCTCGAGCAGGCATCGCAGGCGCTCCGGCTCGGGATGAACGCCCTCCAGGCTTACTTCCGAAAGTACGACGTCGTCATCGAGTCCGATTCGTTCGTCGAACGGATCGTGGCGTCCCTCGACACGTTCGGGGTCCTCAGATGACCTTCGTGATCCGCGCGAGACGCTCCGCGGCCTCTTCCGTCAGGCCCGTGTCGCCGAGGACCGTGTAGCGGTCCTTCGCGATCTCGTGGGCGTGGACGAGGGCCTCGACCACCTCGTCGTCCGTGACGCCGAGGGCGCGCGCGGTCGTCGGCGCGCCGATCGCCAGGAGCGCCTCGCGCACTTCCTCCCAGTTCCCCGAGTGAAGGTACATCATCATGATCGTGCCGACGCCGCACTGCTCCCCGTGAAGCGCGGGCTTCTTCGCCACGCGGTCGAGGGCGTGGGAGAACTTGTGTTCGCTCCCCGACGCCGGGCGGGAGGACCCGGCGATGGACATCGCCACGCCGCTGGACACGAGGGCCTTGCACACGAACCAGGCGCTCTCCTCGAGGCGCGGCTTGATCGTGGACGCGTTCTCGATTACGAGGCGCGCAGCGAGCTCACTGAGCGCGGCCGCGTACGAGGAGTAGTATTCATTCCGGAGGTTCCGCGCGAGGGCCCAGTCCTTGACCGCGGTCAGGTTCGAGATGATGTCGCCGCAGCCGGCGGCCAGGAGCCGGAAGGGCGACTCTGCGATGATCCCCGTGTCCATGATCACCGCGATCGGTGTCTGGGCCGCGAGGCTCACCTTCTCCCCGCCCTTCGTGATCGACGCGCGCGAGGACACCACGCCGTCATGGCTGGCGGCGGTGGGCACGCTGACGAAAGGCACTCCGGCGTTGAAGGACGCGCACTTCGCCACGTCGATCGAGCGGCCTCCGCCGACGCCGAGAGCGAACTCCGCGGCCCCCTTGCGGATCCGCTCCTCGGCCCCGCGGACCTCCTGCCACGTCGCGTCGGGGATGAGGAACACCTCGACCTTGATCTTCTTCTTGGAGAGCTGCGTCTCCACCGTCGCCCCGGCGATCTTCATCGTCGTCTCGTCGGCCACGAGGAGCGCGCGCTTCCCGAGCTTGAGGGACGAGCACACGTCGCCGACCTGCATCAACGCGTCGTGCCCGACGACCACGTTGCGCGGCAGCTCCATGGCCTTCGTTTTGGAGAAGGACTCGATATCGAAGGTGGTCACGAGGCCAACCCGGACGGGGACCAAACACCTGACCGTACTTAAATCTGAGGCCGCATCCCCGGAGGACGCTCTCATCGGTGACTCCGGCCGCGCAACCTTTAAGGGCGTTCCTCCGGTTCGATGCGCCGATGGCCCTCCCCCTGGCCTTCGTCGTCGCCACCTCGCCCGGGAAGGACCTCGCCCGCGGCGAGGCGGAGTTCCTGCGCGGGAACGGGCTGTGCGACGAGCACCGGTTCGAGGACGCCCTGGAGGCGTTCGACAAGGCGCTCGCCCTGGGCTACGAGGACCACGTCCTGTGGAACAACCGCGGCGTCGCCCTCGACGGGCTTGGGCAGCACGAAGCGTCGGTCCGGGCGTACACGCGCGCCCTCGAGCTCACCCCGGGCTACGAGATCGCCTGGTACAACCTCGGCAACGCCCACGTGGAGCTGGGCGCATTCGGCAAGGCCCTTGCGGCCTACGACAAGGCCCTCGGTCTCCAGCCGCGGTACGAGGACGCCCTCGTCGGGAAGGCGACGACCCTGGCCCGGCTCGGGCGCACGAAGGCGGCCCTCGCCCTCTACGACGACATCGTCAAGGAGGACCCGAAGAACGCGGCGGCGTGGGCCCACCGCGGTCAGCTCCTCGCGGACCTGGGGAAGGCCGCGGACGCGGCGGAGGCGTTCAAGGCCGCCGCCACCCTTGCGGCGGACGACCCGATCATGTGGACCGCCCTGGGCGACGCCCTGTACGCCCAGGAGCGGTACGAGGAGGCGATCGAGGCCTACGACAAGGCGATCGCCCTCCGCCCGGACGACGTGGAGGCATGGAACAACAAGGGCTTCACCTTCTTCATGCTCGGGATTCACGACGAGGCCCTGCGCTGCTACGACCGCGCGATTGGGATCGACCCGCGGTACAAGCAGGCCTGGTACAACAAGGGCTACACCCTGCACGGGATCGACCGCCTGGAGGAGGCCGTGGAGTGCTACAAGAAGGCCCTCGAGTTCGACGTGGGGGACGAGGTGCTCTGGAACAACCTCGGAAACGCGCTCTACAACCTCGGCCGCTACGAGGAATCGATCCCCTACTTCGAGAAGGCGATCGAGGTCAACCCGGAGTACGAGATCGCGTGGAACAACATCGGGAACGCGCTGAACAAGATGAGCCGCCACGCGGATTCCGTCAAGTTCCACGACAAGTCCCTGGAGATCAAACCCGACTTCGACTACGCCCTGTACGCGAAGGGCGAGAGCCTGGACAAGCTCGGACGCCACGAGGAGGGGCTCGAGCTGATCACCCAGAGCCTCGAGCTCAACCCGAACTACGACCACGCGTGGATGGCGAAGGCGGAGGCCCTCCACGCCCTCGGCCGCCTCGAGGAGTGCCGGGACGCGCTCAACAACGCGCTCATCCTTAGCCCCGCGTACGAGGACGCGTGGATCTTCCGCGGCCGCGTCCTGGAGGAGATGGGGAACGCCCTCGAGGCGGAGCGCTGCTACGAGGAGGCCCTCCGCTGCTTCAACGAGGGCCTCGCCCTCGAGGCGGAGAACCCGGACATCGCCTTGGCGAAGGGCAGGCTGCTTGACGACCTCGAGCGCACGGAGGAGGCCGTCGAGGCGTACGCCGCGGCCGCCGCCCACGCGCGATCCGCGGACCCCTTCGCCCGGCTCGCGTCCGCACTTCGCCGCGCGGGCCGTCCCGCGGACGCGCTCGCGCCCGCGGACGATGGGTGCGCGCGCTTCCCGAAGGATGCGCGCGTGAGGGCCGAGGCGGGGCGCGCGCGGCTCGACCTGGGCCGTCCCATGGAGGCCCTCCCACACCTGCAGGAATCCCTCGCCCTCCACGAGGACCCAGACGTGCGGCGGGACCTCGCGCGGGCCCTCGTCGCCCTCGACCGCAGGGAGGACGCCCTCCGCGAGCTCGGGGCGGTGAAGGATCCGGAGTCCCTGCTGATCCGCGCGGACCTCCTCGCCTCCCTCGGTCGCGGGGAGGAAGGCCTGGCCGCATGCGACGCGGCGACCCGTGCGTCCCCGGAGGCCGCGGCCGTCGCCTATCAGCGGAAGGGGAACCTCCTCCTGGCGCTGGGTCGCCCGAAGGAGGCCGTGGCCGCCTTCGACGCCGCCCTGGGCCTGAACCCCCGGGACGCGGCCCTGTGGTGCGACGCCGCCCTGGCCTGGCAGCGGTCGGGGCAGGAGGCGAAGGCCCTCCGATTGCTGGATCGCGCCCTCGCGATCGACCCCGCGTTCGAGCGCGCGCTCCGGCTGCGGGATGCCGCGGCCCCGTGAGCTATTTCCATAGTGATATGTGGATAAATGTCGGCTCGAGGGCGGGGCGGCCAAGGGTTATGTCCTTCCGGTCCATGTCACCCGTCCGATGGTCCTCAAGGTCCGGCACCGCACGCGGCTCCGGCGGAAGGAGTCCGCCCAATGGTTCGCCCGACTGGCCTCGGAGTTCGGGATGGCCCTGCCCGAAGACGACGAACCCGTGGACGAGGCGGCCGCGGGGGAGATGCGCCTCCTCTTCCGCAAGGGCGAGGCGATCGCGCTCGTCCTGGGGGACACGATCGCCCCCACGGTCCGCGGGCTGCTCGCCTTCCCCGCGGAGAAGCGCGCGGTGACCGTCGACATGGGCGCCGTGCCATACGTTTACAATGGCGCCGATGTGATGGCTCCGGGGATCGTCGACGCGGACCCGGGGATCCGCCCCGGGGACTTCGTCTGGGTGAGGGACGAGCGGAACCGCCGCCCGCTCGCCGTGGGCCGCGCGATCATGGACGGGCCGACGATGGCGCGCGAGGAGAAGGGCAAGGCCGTCGAGACGATTCATCACGTGGGCGACGACCTGTGGAGCCTGGACGAGGAAGACGCCTGAGCCGCGCGCGGACGCCTCACGCCCAGTACGGGGCCTTGAGGTACTTGTAGACCGACATGACCGCGGTCACCGCCTCGCCGCACGCGGTCACGATCCGCTTGTCCTTGCCCGGGTAGGAGACGATGTCGCCGCAGGCGTAGATGCCCGCGACCGACGTCGACATGTCCATCTTGACTTGGATGAGCCGCTCCCCCTCGAGCGCGATTCCCCACTTCGGGAGCGGGGTGGTCTTCGGCTCGAAGCCGATGTTGATGATCACCGCGTCCACGTCCAGGATGGACTTCCTCAGGGTGCGGTTGTCGTACACGACCGCGCGCCGCGCGCGGTCGTCCCCTTCGATGCTCGTGAGCTCGGCGTTGAAGAGGACCTTGATCGGGGCCTTCCGGACCGCCTCCACGTTCTTCTCCATGGCCCGGAACTCCTCCCGGCGGTGGACGAGGGTCACGTTCTTCGCGGCCGCGACGATCTCCAGGGCGAACTCGAGGGCGCTGTCCCCACCGCCCACGATGAGCACGCGCTTGTCCTTGTACTCCCGGCGGTCCTTCACGTTGTACGTGACGCCGTGGCCCTCGAACTCCGCCTCTCCGGGCACGTCGAGCCTCTTCGGCTCGAAGAGGCCCATGCCCATCGCGAGGATGATCGCCCGGGACTCGAAGCTGCGACCGTCCCGCGTGCGGAGGACGAAGGCCCCGTGGTCCCGCTGGACGTCGACGACCTCCCCCGCGGCCATCTCCGCGCCGCTCTCCCGCGCGTGCAGGGTGAAGAGCTGGCCGAGCTCGCCGCCCTCGATCGCGATGTAGCTCGGGTAGTCGTAGACGGACTTCGTGGGGTAGAGCCAGCTGAGCTGCCCGCCCATCTCCTGGGCCTCCAGGATCAGGGTTGACAAGCTTCGGGCGCGGGCGTAGATCCCCGCGGTCAGGCCCGCCGGTCCGCCGCCCACGACGACCACGTCGTAGACCATGGCGCTGGGCGACAAAGTCCCCTCCCTTAAGAACATTATGACCTGAGTGTTGCCGCATCCCCAGCGTGGCACTCCGGCACACAGTTATTATACAGCTATTCCGATGCTCCTATCCTCCTTGTCAACCCGGGCGTCGACCTCCGCGATAGCTTTAAATTCGTGGTCTCGGATATGTGAGGCACCAGAAGGGATTCGGGATGGCGTTCATCAAAAAGCCATTCAGGCGCTTAGCGGAAGGCGGGTCCGCCGCCGAGGCCGACACGTACATCGACCTGGGCGAGCTGACCTTCGACGGCGAGGGCGGTGCCCTCGGGGAGCCCGTGGAACACCTCGTCAAGGTCGCGGAGGTCTACCGGTACGAGGACATCAGCGACCTCACGACGCACGTGTACAACGGGAACATCCTGGTGATCGACTACACGAGCCTGTCGTCCGACGAGCTCGCCCTGAAACGGATCACCGCGGAGCTCAAGAGTGCCGTGCGGGACGCCGGCGGCGACGTCGCCGTGATCGGGAAGAACCTCCTCATGGCCACGCCCGCGGGGATCAAGATCGACCGAGCGAAGATCAAGGGCAGCCTCTAATCCCGATCACGCCCGCCGCCCGAAGCGCCTCGGCTTCAGGACCTGGTAGGGCTCGGCCGTGAATCCTTTCGGCCCGTAGGCGAGCACGAAGTAGTCCCTCGAGTGGTTCGTGTGGCGCATCTTCGCGATCCGCACGAGGAGGCGCACCTTCCCCTCGCCGACGCCGCTGAAACGTAGCTCGAGGAGGCCGTCCCCCAGGAAGGCCACGTCGTGGTCTACGCCCGGCCGGAGGGGATCCTGCTCCGCGACGACGAAGGTCGTCACCCCGAGGTTCCGCAGGAAATGGAAGAAGTGGAACAGCTCGTTCCGCACATCCTGCAGGTGGGACAGGGAGGCGAGGGCGTCGAGGGAGTCGATCACGACGACGCCGAGGGGCTCGCGGTCCTTCCGCCGCACGAGGTAGTCCTGGAGCACGCGGACCCAGTCCCGGATCTCCTCCGCGCCTGCGCGCTCGAGTCGCAGGCGGCCGATGTCCACGACGAAGTCCTCGGAGTCGCCGAGGCCGAGGCGCTTCATCGTCCGAAGGATCGAATCGCGGCTCTCCTCGATCGTCACGTACACGCCGCGCGTCCCCGCCGCGCGGTTCTTCGTCAGGATGGAGAGGGCGAGGGATGTCTTCATCGCGCCGCCGGGTCCGACGATCCCGACGACGTGGCCACGGGGGACGCCGCCCTCGAGGGCGGCGTCGAGGCCGCTGACGAACGTCGGGATGCGCCGATCGTCGTCCTTCGTGCGGGCGGCAAGGGCCGCGACCTGCTCCCGCAGGCGGCGCACCTCGTCCCGCAGCAGGCGGATCTCCTCGTCCCCGGGCGAGGCGCCCGGGGACGGCCCTCCGGGTAAGCCCTCCGGCGTCGGCGCCTCCACCTCGGCCCAGTCGGCCCCCTGGGACATCCGGAGAGGGACATGGGCGGCGACCGTTTTTACGCTTTGGACACCAGCTTCGGGTATTCTCGAATCCGAGAAGGACGTGAGAATCAGCCGCGCGGGCCACGGACAGAACCCTTAAATAACTCCTGGGCCCCATGGTTCCCCTCCGAGGCGACCCATGTCGGTGAAGGCCAAGCCGGAGCGCGGTCCCGCAGGCACGCTGACCGTGGACGACCTCACCCGGGCGATCAAGAACTCGATCGACCGGACGGGGATGAAGGAGGAGGAGGCCCGGGCGATGGCCCAGCACGTCCTCAACTTCTTCGGATACTCCGAGCGGATCATCGACAACGTGCTCGAGCCGGAGGACCGGGACGCCTTCTACATGCTCGAGGACTCCGGCATCCTGACGACGGAGAGGGAGGAGACGACCCTCTACGACGGCCGGGAGTGGCGGATCCACTACTGGATGTTCCGGAAGGACCGGATCCACGAGCTCGTCGAGGCCCAGCGGGCCAAGGAAGAGGCCCAGGCCGGCGACTCGATTTACGACGAGACGCTGAACGAGGACTTCTGGGCCGCGCGGCGCGAGAAGCCCGCGGACGCGCCCAAGTGATCCCTCGCCTCAGCCGAAGGCGAGCTGCAGGGTCCCTCCGCTTCGACGCACGAGGTCGACGGCGAGGGAGTGCGGCAGGTACATCCTCCCCTCCCGGAAGGGGAACGCCGGGCCGAAACCCTCGAGGGCCCGCAGGGCCTTCGCCGCGAGCTCCTCCGCCAGGTAGGCGCTGTCCTCCAGAGCCCCCGCGACAAACAGGGTGATCGGCAGGCGGAGGGCCGCCTGCTCCGGCTCCGTGAGGACGCGCGCGAGGCGGTCCAGGGCGGGACGCTCGAACGGATGCTCGTCCCCCTCCCGGGTCCGGCAGGCGGGCCGAGGTTCGGCGAGGAGCTCTGCGAGGCTCTTCTTCTCGACGACGAGGCCGGCGTTGAGGCGGCCCAGCTCGAAGGAGATCCAGCGGTCGATCCCGCCCGGGGTCGCCATCCTGCGGACGGAGCGCGACGGGACCGGATAAACCCTGAGTCCGAAACCTATTTCCATCTTGCGGGCCTTCTGTCGGTCGGAGGGTTTGGACTGGCGACCTCTTCCGTGTGTCCGAAGTGCGGGTTCTCGAACCAACCGGGCTTCGCGTTCTGCTCGAACTGCGGGAGCCCCCTGGCGGCTGCGGGGGCCCCCGCAGGAGGAGCGCCGGCCTATGGAGCGCCGTACGGGGCGCCGCCCATGCCCGCCTACACCTATGGCGGCGGTCTGTGGGCGTACGCGCGGACGAAGGAGATTGACCGCACGAAGACGGGGATCCTCCTTCTCCTGATCGGGACCCTCCTCTCCTGGATCCCCTACGGCATCGCGTTCATCGGCTACATCCTGCTCCTCGTCGGCGCGATCCTCGTGATCCTCGGCCGCAAGGCGTTCGGGCCCGCGCATTCGCGGAACGTCGTACTCGCGATCGTCTTCTTCTTCGTGGGGGTGATCGGCATCGTCGTCCTCACGCTCTGGATCATCTTCGCCGCGGTCGCCGCAGGGATCAGCGGCAACTTCGCGGGGCTCATCTCCCTCCTCAACACGTATTTCATCGCCCTGATCATCCTGGCGGCGATTACGGGCCTCGCGTCTGTGTTCTTCACGTACGCGCTCCAGAACGAGATGGGGAAGATCCTCCTCTGGGCGGGATACGGCGCGAACCTCGCTCTCAACGTGGCCGTCTGGATTATCATCAACCCCATGATCACGACCGTCGCGGATCCGGACGTGCTCCTCGCGCAGGCGGACAGCCTGTCCCTCCTCGCCGTGGTCCCCTCGGCCCTCTTCGCCGCCGCGGACTACCTCGTATGGACGCGGATCAGCCGAGGGGAGATCCCTGCGCCGACCCCGGCGGCCCCGATGCCTCCGCAGGCCGCGCCCGCGTGGAACCCGCCGTCCCCGCCGACGCCCCCGGCGAGCCCGCCCCCGAGCGGCCCCGCTCCCCCGATCAACCCGCAATAAGGCCACGCACGCGGCGGGGCGAGTGCCTCGCCGCCCTTCACTTCTTCTTCGAGATGACGTGGGTCACGAAGAACTTCTCGCCGTCGTGGTTCAGCGCGAGGGCGTTGTGGTCCACGTTCATCCAGCGCATCTTCACGCACCGCAGGCGCAGCTGGACCTCCGTCTCGCCGACCTCGACCTGCCGGAGGTTCAGGATGCCGTCGGCCAGGAAGTCTTCCCCCCACTGGGAGAGCCGGTTGGATCCGAACGGGGTCTCCGCGATCAGGAACGTCGTCAGGCCGAGCTCCCGCAGGCCGCTCAGGAAGTGGAACATCTCCCGTCGCGGGGCCTTCATCTCCGTGAGGGCGTAGAGGGCCTCGAGGCTGTCCAGGGCGAGGACCTCGTACCCGGTCGAGCTCACGGCCTCCTTGATGATCTCCAAGAGGATCGTGATCCAGTCCTTCGTCGCCTCGGACCGCTCCATCCCCCGCCGGAGCTGCCCCATGTCCAGGATGTACACGTGGGACTCGTGGAGCTCCTTCATCCCCATCAGCGCCGCGCCGGCGCGGAGGCTCTCGACCCCCTGCTCCAGGCTCACGTAGAGGGCCTTCGTCCCGTTCGCGCGGGCGTTCTCGTGCATCATCCAGAGGATGAGCGAGGTCTTCATCGTGCCTGGCGTACCGGCGACGAGGACGGTGCTGCCCCGGGGGATCCCGCCGCCCAGGGCCCGGTCCAGGCCCTCCACGTACGTGTGGAAAAGGGGGACCTCGACGTCCATCGGAGCCTGCGGACGAAGTCCTCGTTATAAAGGGATGGCGTCCCCGTTATCGCCCAGGATAGCCATCCGTCGGACGCCCCGCGCCAGGGAAGGAATCCTTTTGTAGCGAGAGCCCTCTTCGGGGCGAGAAGGGATGGCGAAGCGCGACGAGGCAGCCCTGAAGCTTCTCCGCTGGGAGCTCGAGGGACATGGCGACGCGGTCAAGGAAGCGATGCTCCGCCACCCCGACAAGAGCCTCGCCGACGCCGTCGAGCTGATCGAACAGGAGGTCCCGAGCTTGTCCCCCCGCCCCGACGCCCCGAACCCTGCGCCGACCTCCGCGAGAGCGCGACCGAGCTCGGAGCTGGACGCCCTGGACCAGGAGTTCCAGACCTTCCGTCATCTCCTCGGGCCGAGGGAGGCGAAGGCGGTCGAGCTCGAGCTGCGGGAGCTCTCGAAGACGCGGGACCGGGAGGCGATCAACGCCCTCCGGCGCCGGCTGCGATCCCTGTCCCTCCAGGCCTCCTTCTGGTCCGACCTCGCCGCGCGCGACCGGGAGTCGAACGTGATCGCCCTCGTGATCCTCCAGCGCGGGAAGGCCGTGCTCGCGAAGTCCGGGGAGACGGCGTACCTGGACGACCCCGAGATCGCGGAATCGATCCGGAAGGAGAGCGCCCGCCAGGGCAAGGGAACCTACGTGATGCACCTGCCCGTGGGCCGGCTCGTGATCCTGAACGGGGAGGGCGCGGCGATCGCGGCCCTCTTCCGCCGCGCGCCGGGGAAGGACGTCGTCTCCGTGCTCACGAAGACGGTCGAGGCAATCGAGGAGAACAAGGCCGCGGCCACGCGCACGTTCGGGAACGAGGCCCTCGCCGCGCGCTACGCCGGCGCCCTCCTCAAGCTCCTCCAGAGGACGTCACTTTGAGATCAGGCGCGTGATCGCGAACCTCTCGCCCGAGCGGACAAGGGCGTAGTCGCCGTGCTCGTGCCGCGAGCGGCGCATCTTCACGCACCGGATCCGCAGCTGCACATCCGTCTCGCCGATCGGCGCGTGCTTGAGGTGCAGGATGCCGTCGGCCAGGAACTCCTCGTCGTACCGGCCGTAGTGAGTCTCCCCTCCGGAGGGCATCTCGCTGATCAGGAACGACGTCGCGTCGAGGGAGCGCAGGAACCCGAAGAAGTGGAACAGGTCGCGGCGGGGGTTCTCGAGGCGGCTCAGGCTGTACAGGGCCTCGAGGCTGTCCAGGGCGATCAGGTCGAAATGGTTCACGCGGACGCGCTGCTCGATGTACTTCTGGAGCACGTCGAGCCAGTTCTTCGAGAGCTCCTCCTCCTTGTGCTCCAGGCGGATGCGCCCGATGTCCAGGATGTAGAGCTCCAGGTCGTCCAAGCCCGTCATCCCGAGGTCCTGCATCGCGCCCCGCAGCTCCTCCTGGCTCTCCTCGAGGGAGATGTACAAGGCCCGCGAGCCCGCCTTCACGTTCTCGTAGAGGATCGAGAAGGTGAGGGCCGTCTTCATCGTCCCCGGCGTGCCGGCGACGAGGACGACGGAGCCGCTGGGGATACCGCCGCCCAGGGCATCGTCGAAGCCCTCCACGTACGTCTGCACGCGATCCATGGAACCGACGGCGGAACGAGCCGCCTTGCGCTATAAAGGCGTGGTGCGGAAATTATCAGGGTCGAAAACAGGCCACGCCGGGCCGGAGCAGTTTCCCCCACCCCGGCGAAGGCCGGATAGGGGTCATGCGACTTACCTCTGGATAGAGGCAAGTCCGGACGGTGGGTTCGTGCAGGTGGGCAGCGGTCTCCGGTTGCGCCTGATCGGGAACTTCGAGTTCCTCTACGTTTGGCACTACGAGCGGGAGGGCGGGCGCAGCCGCCGGCGGAAGGACTACGTCGGTCCCGCGCGGCAGCCTCGCACCCGCCAGGAGGCCCAAAGGAAGATTCTCGCCTACTGCCGCAGGGTCGAGGCCGAGCTCGCGTCGCGGATCGCGAGGCTCGAGAAGCTCGCGGAGGCCGTGAGGATCCGCATGACGCCGAGCCCGCGCTTGCCTCAACGTGGAGGTAGGAGCCCGCGCGCAAATCGCGGCCCGGGGCCGTGGCTTATATGCGTTCATCCCCTTCGCCGCGGCGATGGCCCTAGAGGCGATTCCCCAGGCCCTCTGGTTCTTCCTCCCCGCCTTCGTGGCGAACCCCATGGCCGTCGTGTGGGGCGGCGGCACGCCGATCGACTTCGGGCGGACCCTCCGGGACGGACAGCGCCTCTTCGGCGACGGGAAGACGTGGCGCGGCCTCGTGGGTGGCACCGCCTCGGGTGCCCTCCTGGGACTCTTCCTCACCCTCCCCTTCGCCTTCGCCGCGCCGACCTCCGCGTGGTCCTTCGGATCGCCGCCCGAGGCCCTCGGCGCCTCCGCGATCCTCGCCCTGGGCGCCCTCCTCGGCGACCTTGCCGGTGCCTTCGTCAAGCGGCGGATGGGCAAGCCCCGTGGCGCCAAGGCGCCCGGCCTCGACCAGTACGATTTCGTCGCGGTCGGGCTCCTCCTGAGCCTCCTCGTCCCCGCGTGGTCCGTCCCGCGATTCTTTTCCGGCGACGCTCTGTACGGGCTGCTCGCCATCATCCTTATCACGCCGGCCCTGCATCGGGCCGTGAACATCCTCGGGTACCGCACGGGAAGGAAGCATGAGCCCTGGTGAGTTCGACCGGACGAGGTTCCTCGCGGACCTGAAGGCCTGCGGCGCCGTCGCCTTCGGGACCTTCACCCTCGCCTCCGGGAGGACGTCTTCGTACTACGTGGATATCAAGAAGGCCGTCACCCAGCCGGACCTCCTGCGGACGATCGCGGAGGGGATGGCTCCCTACGCGGGCAGCGCGGACCGCATCGCTGGCGTCGAGCTCGGCGCCGTGCCAATCGCCGCGGCCGTGAGCCTGGCGAGCGGGAAGCCGTACCTCATGGTCCGCAAATCCACGAAGGAGCACGGCACGAAGAAAGAGTTCGAGGGCGAGCTGAGGAAGGGCGAGAAGGTCCTCTTCGTCGAGGACGTCGTGACCACGGGCGGGACCCTCCGTGCCGCGATCGAGCGCCTGCGCGCGCAGGGTGCGGTCATCGACGACGTCGTGTGCGTCGTGGACCGGGAGGAGGGCGGCAAGATGGCCCTCGCGGAGATCACCGTCCGCCTGCACGCCCTCATCACGGCGAAGGTACTCCTCGCGGGCGCGTGACCCGCCGGAAATCAGTTTCGCCCATCCCCCGTCTCCCCGTTGATATAGGCACCCGCCCGTGGCGTCCTCCCACAGGCACGCGATGGGCGCAATCACGGTCTCCTCCGAATCGGATCCGCGAGCCCCGAAGGCCCTCACGGTCACCGAGCTCTCCCGCCTCCTGCGAGAGACCCTGCGTTCCAACCCGCTCCTCTCCCGCGTGCTCGTCCGCGGCGAGCTGGCCGACGTCTCCCGGACGCCGAACGGCCATCGGTTCTTCACCCTCCGCGACGAGGGGGCGCAGATCCCCTGCGCCCTCTTCCGAGAGGCCGGGGAGGGCCTGGGCTTCGAGCCCGAGGACGGCATGGAGGTCCTCGCCTCCGGGGACGTGGAGCTCTTCGCCCGGCGGGGCGAGGTGCAGCTCGTCGTCCGCGCCCTGACCCCGGCCGGGATCGGCGCCTTCTGGGCCTCCTTCCAGCGCACGCGCAGGACGCTCGAGGCGGAGGGCCTCCTCGATGCCGCGCGCAAGCGACCCCTCCCGCCGTTCCCCCGGAGGATCGGCTTGGTCACGTCCGAGGCAGGCGCGGTCCTCCACGACGTCGTGACGATCCTCCGCCGCCGGTTCCCCCTGGCCGCCGTGGTCCTTTCCCCCGCGACCGTCCAGGGGCCCGAGGCCGCCGCGAGCCTGCGGGACGCGCTCCTGCGCGTCCAGGACCGGGCGGACCTGGTGATTCTCGCGCGGGGCGGCGGGTCCCTCGAGGACCTCGCGGCCTTCAACGAGGAGGGCCTCGCCCGGGCCATCGCCGCATGCCCCGTGCCCGTCGTGAGCGCGGTCGGCCATGAGACCGACGTGACGATCGCCGATTTCGTCGCCGACGTGCGGGCGGCCACCCCGAGCGCGGCCGCGGAGCTCGTCTCCCCGGACGCCCACGAACTGTCCGCCCAGGTCGCATCCTTCGGGGCGGCCCTCACGGATTCCGCCCGCACCGTGCTCCGCGAGCGGCGGACGGGCCTCGCGGCCGCGGGCCACAGGCTGTCCCCGCGCTCGTTCCTCCGGGACCTCCAGGCCGCCCGCGAGCGGCTCGCGCGGGGCGGGGCGGATCTCCTGGACACCGCGCACCGCCGGCTCAAGGAAGGGCGCGACGCCGTCGCCTCCCTCGCCGGGCGCCTGGACGCGGTGAGCCCCTTCGCGACCTTGCGTCGCGGGTACGCGATCGCGGAGCGCGCGGACGGCGGACTCGTCACGCGGATCGAGGACACATCCCCCGGGGACGGGATCCTCGTCCGCCTGCAGGACGGGCGGCTTCACGTTCACGTCGAATCCAAGGAGGAAGACCCATGACCGAACCGAAATCGTTCGAGGACGCCCTCGCGGCCCTCGAGGCGAAGGTGGAGGAGCTCGCCCGCGGCGACGTGCCGCTGGACCGTGCCTTGGCCGCCTTCGAGGAGGGCCTCGCCCTGTACCGCACGTGCCACGAGATGCTGGACCGGGCGGAACAGCGCGTGACCAAACTCGTTGCCGCGACGGACGGCCTCAAGGAAGAACCGTTCCCCGTCCCGTGAACCCACGTATCCATCGTCGGCGCTTCACGCCTCGTCCGGAATCTCCGCGGGCTCGCCTTCGACATCCTGGACGTTCCACCGGTGGGCATACCCGACGCCGCCTCGGGCCTGGCTGTGGCTCGCGCCCATCACGCTCTCGTGGGCCTCGATCTCCTTCGCCTTCGCGGGCGTCGTGACGTCGGAGAGATCGCGGCACATCTCGGCGAGCTTCTCCTCCGTGTAGCCGAAGGGCGCGAGGAGGGTCTGCCCGGAGCGGCACAGGAGCCGGACGTACTCCCACGCGTCGACCTCCTCGTCCCCCCGGAGGAACTCGGCCACGCGGACCTTCCGCTCCGAGTCCCGGGCGCGCATGTCCAGGAGGACGTAGCGGACGGAATCGCCCGGCTCTACGGAGAAGCCCCGCTTCTCCATCTGCTTGAGGGCTGCCGCGGTCGCCGTGAGGACGACGTACTCCGGAAGGGCGCGGCTCACGCTCTTCGTGAGGAGGAACTGGTGCACGGGGATTGCGCGGTCCAGGACGCGCTTCGCGGTCCACCGCAGGACGTTCACCGCGCGAGGGATGCGCTCCCGGAACTCCGCGGCGTCGTTCGCGTAGCTCAGCTCCCCGAGCATGGCCTCCTGGCAGATGTTGATGAACTCCGGGGTGTCGTGCTTGCGCAGCTCGATCCCGCGGAGCTTGAACTCGTCGTGATCGTAGAGGCCGTAGTACCGGTTCAGCGCGCCCACGCCCGTGGTCTTGCACGGGAGGAACACGATCCACTTGTAGCGGCCCTCGAGCTCGATGGGGAGGCCGATGGAACCCGCGATGTGTTCCCGGACCTTCTCGATCGGGTCCGCGTCCGCTTTGGGTCGGAGCCACACGGAGTCCACGATGCCGTGGACGACCTCGTGACGGTGCGATTCCGCGATTTCCATCGTGCGCACGAGGATGTCCCGCGCGTACGCGTTGATCGCCTCGTGACACTCGATGCGACCGTAGCGCGCATTCCGGTAACCTTGGTATCCGAAACTATTCGCGACAAAAAGGTTGCCTTGCGTGAGGAATCCATTGAGTTCCTCTTCTGTTTCAAAACAGTAAACGAAATCGGTTTGAGGAGCTACCTGCTCGATTTGTCGAACGCGTAGGAAGGTAAGCCTAGTCTGAGCGAGCCTCTCCAGGTTCCGAATGACTCTTCGGTCGGACTGAGGAATTTGCGGATGTTTCTTCTTGATTCGTTCGATTCGTCGCAGGACGTTCGCTGCGGATACGAAATGATTCGGACCTCCTGGCAGACTGTGAGTCACGTGATACTTCGCGCAGAGCGCGAAGAGACCGCTTTCGAGAACAGGTACCTTTCCAGAGCGTTTCAAGTCCCTCGTGACGTATCGGTTTGATTTCTTTCGATGGCCGATCTTCATCCAGATCTTCTGCGGGAGTTCCCTCAATCGGAATCCAACACTGTACAGAGGCGGACGGTTCGACGGCGGATATCGGATGACATATTTCAGGCCTAGACCCGCAAGCAGGAGACCGATTGAATCGGCGAATTCCCGATTGGCGGTGTGGATTAGCGCCCAATCCCGAGCGGGAGTGATGCTTCCGTCGCTTGCGAGCAATCCTTCGACAAAACCCAACTGGACATCCCGTTCACCGTTCAGAATGATCGAGGGAACAACGAGTTTCCCTGAGTCGGCGGAGCCACCCATTTCAAAGACAGATTCCAGGATTCTCCTGAGCGCTCCACTGTTGAACTGCAGAACCCACATCCGCGCATACGTCTCCTTCCGCACGCTTCCGAGCTGTTTGAACTTCCGGTCCACGCAGTTCATCATCTTACCCAGAATTTCCGGCTCCGTCATTCCAATGGCAAAGCGGACCATATTCGATCTGCCGTTGCCATCGCCGGCATAGAATCCCAGGAAGAATCCCAACTCTCTGTCCACTTCGATTCGGCACGGTAGGAAATTGATCTTGCCACCATTGAGTCTCGTCCTTCCGATTTCCAAGCCATCGACCGTTTCGGTAGATAGGTGAAGCAAGGGGAGAAAGGCGAGCGGCAGCATCCCTCTCTCCCGCCACAGGCGGATCGTCCGATAGGTAAAGCCCCGGTCCCGTCCGGCCTTCAAGATTGCATCATAATGAATCGAGATAGCTTTCCGTAGCGCGTCTCCCCGAATTCTCCATGCGAAGAGTTCGTCTCCAGTCAGTTTCTCACCCAGAACAACTGCCAGGTTTACACTGTGAACCCGCTGGCAATCCTGTGGGAGATCGGTCGCAATCGGGAGATAATCCCCCACCCGCAACTTGTCCGCTCTCTTGACGTCCAAGTCACCTTGTCCGTTGAGGACGAAGAACCGGTGGTTCGGTGTGGCGGTGATCTCCCGTCCTTTTCGAAGCCGAATTCGGAACATGGTGGGCGGGCTTCGGGCTTTCAGCATCTTGGATGCCTTCTTCTCCGTCAGGCGCAAGTTCGAATCGAATCCAAATAGCCGCAGGCTGCCTGGAGAATCTGCCATGCCACCTTCTGGCAGGAGGGGGTCTATGATCTCGGAGATTGGTCTCAGACCTAGCCGATCGGCCATTTTGTAAGGGATCACCGTACGTCCGTCGAGGCAGGTTACCAACGTCCACTTGAGAATCGTGTCGCGCTCGCGGTAAACTTCCTGCAAGGGCCCCGGCTCTTTCTTCATCTTCTTGTAATACCTGCGTCGCTCCAAGATTGGCTTGAGGACCTTCGCGACCAGGCCGGTCCGCCGCGTGCACATATGGTACTTAAGTTCCGGCACCGCGATGCCATCATCCACGCAGCAGGCGCAGTCCAGCGTTTCCGCGGAGATGTTGTACTTCACCATGATGCTCGGATAGAGGGCGAAGAAGTCGAGTTCGTAGAGGCCCTCATGCAACCCGACCTCGGGCTCGAAGATGAATCCGCCGCGGTCGCCGCGGAGGAGGTCCTCGCTGCTCTTGAAATCCTCCGGGCGGTTCTTCTTCCAGATGACGAGGCATCCGTCTTGGCTCGCGAGGTTCACCTGCATCGCGGTGAAGGCGGTCCCGGGTGTGAGCCGCGCCTGCTCCTGCGGCGTCAACGCAGACAGGCGGGACAGCTCCGCGAGGCCCGCGAGTCCGCTCTCCCGATACGCGAAATGCCCACGGTCCAGGTGCAGTCGTCCGCGCAGCAGATACTGCCCTGGCTTGTAGACGATCTTCCCGTACGTGAAGTAGGACTTCCCTTTCTTCTCCGTGAAGCGGTCTCGGTCCCGCCCGAGCTGCAGGTCCACGCCATTTTCCGCTGCCTTCCGAGCGAGGTAGGGCATCGCGAAGGCGTCGCCGTCCAGGGTCAGGAGCACGTCGGGATCCTTGGACCGTATCGCTTCCCCGATCCCACGGAGGATGTCCTCCTCGCTCCCGTCGAGCTCGACGTCGTCGATGCGCGCGCCGAGGAGCCGGTCGTCCAAGCGCGGGATGCCCAGGGGCGCGTCGACCCGGAGGTCCAGATCCGTCATCCGGAGCGGCGGCAGCGGATAGTCGAGGGCGAAGTGCTCCTCCTCCGCGGTCCACGTGCCGTTCGCGTGGCGCACGAGGCCCATGGGGAAGATGCCGTGCTCGATCGCGTAGCGCTGGCTGAATCTCACGTCCACGTTGAAGAGGCGATGGTCCACGTAGCCGCCGTTCGAATCGAGGATGCGGGCAACGCGCTGCAAATCGCGGTAGTGGCGGGGCACGATCTCCAGGACGGGCCACGGCTCGTCGTCCTCCAGGGCGATGCGGCGGGAGGCCTCTCGGACCTCCCGCACCCCGTCGAGGATCTCGATCCGCCGCCGGATCGCGGACAGCTCGCTTGGCGGCGCGTGCAGGAAGAACGTCGGCACGAACCGCGCGTCCTCGATGCGATGCGCGCCCTGCTCGTTCCAGAGCCAGAGGACCATCGCGTCCTTGTCGTAGTCCGCGTAGGCGTCGATAATCCAACCGTGCGTGCGTCTCCCCCGGTCCCTCCATCAGGGCCGAGGGGCCGCATCAGGCGATGCGGGGGAGGGGTCCGTGAA
>Ga0209341_10000791_pt1 | contig 32229 bp, 34 predicted proteins | sample RifCSP13_2_FD_184020 | JGI IMG/M metagenome (GOLD analysis project Ga0209341, IMG submission 184020) | Soil microbial communities from Rifle, Colorado - Rifle CSP2_sed 13_2 (SPAdes) (version 2) | ecosystem: Environmental > Terrestrial > Deep subsurface > Rock core/Sediment | place: Rifle... | reverse complement strand
TGACGTTAGAATATCTGCTTGACACATACGACATACCCGTGCCAATCCAGCTGCCTTTTGGCTTAGAACCAAGAGTAAATTCGTTACAGTCGCCGGAGCAACAGGAGTTCCTGCCGCCGACGCAGTAACTGCTGACCGGCGTGAGAAAAATTTAGGATGGCCCAAGACGACAAGATTCACGTGCTCATAGTGGATGATGTAGCGGAAACCCGCGAAAACATTCGTAAATTACTTCAGTTCGACGCTCAAGTCGAGGTGGTGGGGGCTGCGCGGACAGGCGCTGAAGCTGTGGAGCTAGCTATTGAATCCCAGCCCGATGTGGTTTTGATGGATATCAATATGCCCGATATGGACGGCATCAGCGCAACCGAATCGATCCGGAAGAAAGTGCCTTTCACTCAGATCATTATCCTCTCGGTCCAGGGGGATCCGAACTATATGCGCCGGGCCATGCTGGCTGGCGCCCGAGATTTCCTGACCAAACCCATCGACGTGGATGAACTGAGCGCGGCGATTAAGCGCGCCGGCCGTGTGGCAAGCAACGAGAAAGAGAAACTTTCCACAACGGTATTTGCGACGGCTGGGGGAGGAAGGCCAGGCAGCGGAACCTTACTCCCAGGTGACCAAGGTCATGTGGTCACCATTTTCAGTCCCAAGGGCGGCACGGGGAAGACCTCGCTCACCGCCAACCTGGCGGTAGCAATTCGAAAGTTGGGTAACGCGGTAGCGGCGTTAGACGGCAACCTTCAATTCGGCGATCTGTCATTCTTCTTCAATCAGCAAGCAAAAAACAGTGTGGCGGATCTGGCCACTCGTGCCCAAGAGTTGGATCGCGAGGTGGTTTCCGAAGTAATGATCCGCCATGAAGGCTCAGGTGTGCATATACTTGCGGCACCCATGCGCCCCGAATACGCAGATTCTGTCAGCGGTGAGCAGTTTGCTGATGTTGTGCGTTATATCAGTCGTATGTTTCCTTATGTGCTGGTGGACACAGGGTCGCTGCTTAACGATCTGACCTTGGCGGCACTTGACGTCGCGGACCTGGTGATCTTGATGATGACCCAGGATATCCCTTCGATTAAAAACGCGCGGCTTTTCCTCGATTTGGCTGACGGGTTAGGGATTTCGCGCAATCAGATCATGCTGGTTATGAACCGTTACGATAAACGCCGGAGCATCACCCCCGAAAGAGTCAAAGATAATTTCAAAAAAGACATCGATGCTATCATCCCCCTAGATGAAAAGCTGGTGGTGCCGGCAATGGACCGCGGGGAACCTTTCCTGTTGAGAAACAGCGCGAGTCCTACCGCCAAAGCGATATCGGATTTGGCTGAGTTAGTAATTACGAAACTGAAAGCAGCGATTCCTGCCCAAGTTGAAGCAAGATGAGGTATTAAGGTACTCCAATAATGTCACTGATGCGAAGGTTAGAACGTGGTCAAGCTGCGGAAGAGAAACCCGCACGACCATCCCTTGAAAAGAAAATCGACACAGATGATTTAGGTGGAAAATCGTCGGGTCTCTCCACAAGGAGAGGGGCTCCTCCTTCTGCGGCCGTGCGAAGTTCCTATATGGAGCTGAAGACCCGTGTCCAGAACCGCCTGTTGCAGGAATTAGATCCAGCCATGGATCTTAGTAAACTGGACGAAGTGCGCCAGACAATCAATAATTTATTTGAGCAAGTTCTGGTTGAAGAAAATATCGTTTTAACTCGGCCAGAGCGCCAACGCTTACTAGAAGCCATCACCGATGAGATCCTTGGCTTAGGCCCATTACAGCCTTTGCTGGAAGACCGCGGTGTGACTGAAATCATGGTCAATGGCGCCGAGGATGTGTACGTCGAACGCAGCGGCAAGATCTATCGCGCTCCGGTGAAATTCGAAAATGATGAGCATGTCATGCGAATTATCGACCGCATCGTTGCGCCGCTAGGCAGGCGCGTTGACGAAGCCAGTCCCTATGTTGACGCCCGCCTAGCCGATGGCTCGCGCGTAAACGCGGTCATTCCGCCGATTTCCCTGGTGGGTCCTGTGCTGACCATTCGTATGTTTTCCAAGGATCCAATTACGGTGGAACAGATGATTGAATGGGGAACGCTGAGCCAGGAAGCCATACTCTTCCTAAAGGCCTGTGTGCAGGCCAATATGAATATCATCATTTCTGGCGGCACTGGTTCAGGCAAGACCACCTTGCTAAACGTGCTTTCTGGTTTCATTCCAGGCGATCAACGAATTGTCACGATTGAAAATGCGGCGGAACTTCAATTGCGCCAGGAACATGTGGTTACCTTGGAAACCCGGCCGCCGAACATTGAGGGCAAAGGAGAGATCACAGCCCAGCAATTGGTGGTGAACTCGCTCCGTATGCGGCCCGATCGCATTATCGTGGGCGAGATCCGCGCCGGGGAGGCCTTGGATATGTTGCAGGCCATGAATACGGGTCACGAAGGCTCAATGACCACTGCCCATGCCAATAGTCCCCGCGATGTACTTTCCCGTATTGAGACGATGACACTTATGGCTGGTTACGACCTGCCGATTCGCGCTATTCGAGAACAAATTTCTTCAGCACTTGACCTAATTGTTCACGTGGACCGCATGCGCGACGGCACGCGAAAAGTGGTCAACTTAACGGAAGTTGCCGGAATGGAAGGTGAGATCATCACCTTGACCGATCTGTTTCAATTTGAACAGACAGGTTACGACAATGGGAGAATTGTCGGAGGCTTGCGCTCTACAGGTCTGCGCCCTGGATTTATGGATCGAATAGAAGCTGCAGGCGTCCAAGTGCCTCCATCCACATTTGGTATAGGGACGCGCCCGCGCTTCTAAGGAGCTCGATGCCGTTAATTCTTTGGATAGGCATCATCTCGGCAGTTGTTTTGTTGGTGGTGGGGCTGTTTGTCACGCTCACCGGCCAGCGGTCGCTGGTTGACCAGCGGCTCGAAGCCTACTTGCAGCAGGAGAAGGCGGGGGAAGCTGTCACTGAAGGAGAAGTTAAACAAGCCAGAGAGGCTTTACTCACTTCCTGGATTACGCGACAGGTAGAGCGTACAGACTATGGGGATAAAATCGCCCGCGAATTGGCCCGGGCGGACCTAAAACTGAAGACAGGTGAATATGTAGCGCTGATCATTATCTCAAGTGGTTTAACCGCGTTTTTCGGCTATTTCTTTGGTGGCCAATCGTTGTTGTTCGCCTTTATCGGTTTGGTACTGGGGCCCTTTATTCCTCGTTTTTTTGTGAAGCGCCAACAAGCCGTCCGCCTGCGTAAGTTTAATGACCAGTTGCCAGACATGCTGAATCTTATGGTCAACGGCTTGCGCACCGGGTTTTCCGCCCTGCAGGCCATGGAGGCCGTAAGCAGGGAGTTGCCTGCGCCAATTAGTGACGAATTTCGCCGTGTCGTACAAGAGATGCAATTAGGAGTGCCCATGGAGGGCGCGTTGGACAATCTGCAGCGACGCATTGCGAGTGACGACTTAGACTTGGCAGTCACTGCGATCAATATCCAGCGCGAAGTGGGTGGGAATCTCGCCGAAATCCTGGAAACGATTTCTTATACGATACGTGAGCGCGTACGAATAAAAGGGGAGGTAAGCGCCATCACGGCTCAAGTAGCCCTTTCGGGACGGTTCCTTTCATTAATGCCGATTTTCCTGGCGTTAATCCTTTGGGGCTTGAATCGTGATTACATGATGCAATTCTTTGAGCCACCTCTCACCTGCGGCCTGAGCATTTTGGGTTTGGCAGGGGTCATGCTGGTCTTTGGGTACTTCACCTTAAATCGATTAGGAAAAATTGAGATCTAAAAAACGGTAAGGCATCCAATGGTTTGGGTCGTCGGTCTCTTTTTATTCGTCTTTCTTGGCATTGCAGCAGCGCTGGTGGTTATCGGCTTGCGCGAGCGCGAGGGCGCGGATCCTTTGGCCAAGCGGCTGGCCGAATATGCCAGCCGGGGCGAAGTAGCCAGCCTGGAGGAAATTGAGCTGTCCCAACCCTTCATGGAGCGCGTGGTCTACCCAGCCGCCAAAAAGTTTGGCGACCTGGCACAGCGGTTCACTCCGCAAAATGCCATTGTCGAGACCCGTAAGAAACTTGATACCGCTGGCGCGCCGCGCTGGCTGGAGCCCACCCTGTTCTTGGGTTCACGAGTTGTTTTTGGTATTGGATTGGCCGCATTATTGGTGTTTGCCTTTTCCTTATCACCGACCTTCACTTTGTTTTCGCTCAACTCCATCTTGATCATCGCCGCCGCTGCCTTGTTTGGCTTTTTCCTTCCAACGTTGCTGCTTAATCGAAACATCCAGCGCAGGCAGCGTTCAGTAGTCAACTCCTTGCCTGACGCTTTGGACTTGTTGACCATCTGTGTAGAAGCTGGACTTGGCTTCGACGCGGCCGTAAAGAAAGTGGTTGAAAAATGGGACAACGCCTTATCGGCTGCCTTTTCCCGAGTCTTGCAGGAGATCCAATTGGGCAAGTTGCGGCGGGAGGCGCTGCGGGATATGGCGGACCGCCTGGGCGTCGTTGAACTGGAAAGCTTTGTCGCCGCGGTAATCCAAAGTGAGCAAATGGGCGTCAGCATGGCCAAGGTCTTACGGGTGCAGGCTGATGCCATGCGGATTAAACGCAGGCAAAGGGCTGAAGAAAACGCGCAACGTGCTCCGATCAAGATGCTGTTACCAATGGCTTTCCTGATCTTTCCGACGATTATGATGATCTTGCTTGGCCCGGCCGTGCTACAGATCATGAGATCTGGAATCTTCTAGACAATTCACCCTGCGTGATCTTCATGGGGTCAATTTCAAAATCAGCAAAAAGCATCCTTGGCAATTCCCTGGACTGGCTCTTCCCGCCGCGCTGCGCTGGATGCGGTCGGCTTGGAGAATTCTGGTGCCAATCTTGTCGAAGCCACATAAAGGTAATCCGTGAGCCCTATTGTGAGTTATGCGGTAGCCCCAAACCTCGCACGACGCCCTGTGTCAATTGCACCACCTGGGATTACAACTTTGACGCGGCACGCGCCTGGGGGCAGTATTTGGATGTGTTGCGTAAGGCGATTCTGAGTTTAAAAAGCCGACATAATGTGCAGCTTGGGTTTGCGTTAGCCGAATGCATGGGTACAGTGCTGGCTGCTCAGCCCTGGAAAATAGATTTTCTCGTTCCGGTGCCGTTGGCTCCTCAGCGTTTTGCTCAGCGAGGGTACAATCAGGCAGATCTACTTGCCCGACCATTGGCGGCCGCCAGCGGCTTGCGCTATGCCGATAATATTCTTTCCCGCAGCCATGAGACAGTTAAGCAATTTGAATTGCATGCTTCCCAGCGCTGGGAAAATCTGTTAGGCGCGTTCCAGGCTCAAGGCATAGAATTACAGAGCGCCAATATATTGCTGGTTGACGACATTATGACTACGGGGGCTACCTTGAATGCTGCCGCCCTTGCTTTAAAGAAGTCCGGCGCAAAGCGCGTCTACGCGTTGACCCTTGCCAAGACGTTGTTGGAGGAGAATGAACCTTGGTAAGATTGTTTTTCGATCTATTGTAGAAAAGGAGGTTGACCGTGATCCCAGTTCAAATCTTCGGGCGGGAAATGCAGGTAGATCCGACCTTGGAAGATTATGTGACAAAAAAAGCCTCCAAACTGGACAGGTATATCGATGGGGTTGAAGAAGCAAGAGTCGATCTCACTTTTAGAAAAGCGAGACGGGCGGCCGAGGATCGCTACAAGGCCCAGATCACATTGAAAGGTAAGAGGTTCACATTGCGCTCTGAGGAACGGACGGACCAGATTCATTCGGCATTCGACGCCGCCTTGGACAAGATGCAACGTCAAATCGAAAGGTACAAAGGGAAACACTATCGGGGTAAAGCCAGTGCCGCAGCGAAGAACGACATGGCCATGGAAGAGGTAATTGCGGCATTCCAGGCAGAGCCCGCTCCCCTCATTGCCAGGCGAAAACGCTTCTTGCTGCACCCCATGGACGAAGGTGAAGCTATTGAGCAGATGAAGCTGCTAGGGCACGACAATTTCTTTGTCTTCTACAACATGGATGCCAACTGCGTGAGCGTAATGTACCAGCGCGGTGATGGAACGTTTGGGCTGATCGATACTGAAGTTGCCTAGATGAGATGGGAGGTCGCTCCGATGACCGATAAAGTAAAAGTGTACGAAGCTGCTGAACTGTTAGGGACAGAAATTGACCACGCCGGGGTCGAGGAGGCGGTGAGCCAAATTCTACGCGCGGTGGGCGAAGATCCGACCAGGGAAGGGTTGCGAAACACACCCGAACGGATTGCTCGCTCGTATGACGAACTGCTGGCGGGTTACCGCATGGACCCGCTCGAACTGCTTAATGACGCCCTCTTCGATGTGGATTACGACGATATGGTTCTGGTCCGGGACATAGAATTTTTCAGCCTTTGCGAGCATCATATGCTGCCTTTTATGGGTCGGGCTCATATTGCCTATATTCCCCAGAGTAAAGTCGTTGGTCTTTCCAAGATCCCCCGCATTGTTGACCTGTTTTCCCGGCGTCTGCAGGTTCAAGAGCGGATGACCCGCCAAATTTCCGATTTCCTGTGCAGCGCGATCAATCCCCTTGGAGCAGGGGTCGTGGTCGAAGCGTTGCACATGTGTTCTATGATGCGGGGCGTGAAGAAGCATGATGCCCGGATGACTACTTCAACAATGGTAGGCAGCTTCAGGAGCAACCCGGCTACCCGGCAAGAGTTCCTGGACAGCATATCCCGAGGAGCAGAGCCCCTTCATTTTTAACTCCCCCTATCTTCCCATTGAAACTGGGGACCGGCCCATAGTAATATGAGGTGTCGTTAGCGGGTCGACCATGGAGGTCCAATGAAACCGCACCTTCTCCTAGATGGAGAGCGCGCCCAAGGGCTGTATGAATACGCCCTGATCATTTTATTTGTCGCTATTGTTCTAATTGTCGCGCTCAACATCCTGGGCACTGGAATTGTTGAAGGAATCTATCAAAACGTGATCAACCAAATCTAGAGCACTGCCCAGTTGACTGCAAATAACCGGCATTCGCCGGTTATTTGTTTAAGTTGCCCAAGTTCAGAGGCGTCCTCGAAATGTTAATGGCCTTTTTTAACTCGGAGGCGACCTGAGATATCATTTGTCCAGTAACGGGATTGACGAGTTCGGGATGGCAGTCCGCCAGAGGCACGGCCAGATGGGCGTAATCCCATATATGAGGATCGTCGATTAGGCCGTCGAATATCAGAATGTCCAGATCGATAGTCCGCGGAGTATTCTTGTCAGCGCCGCGTTCGCGGCCCAGGCTGGCCTCAATCGGACGCAGTACTCGATTTTTTAAATCCTCTGCAGAATAGCCCGTTTCGACCTTAATGACCGCGTTTAGGAAATCTGGTCCTTGGGTTCCCAGAGCAGGAGCCTGCCAGATTGTGGAAATGCAATAAACGCTGACATGCTGGCTGAGGGCGGCCACAGCACGCGGCAGATTGTTTTCGGGTTCGATGTTTGACCCGAGGCCGATGTAGACAACATGTTTGGCTGGCTTAACTTTCGCTGCTGCGCTCAATCTCTATACCCACAGACCTGGCAAACCGAACAGCCCCGGGTTTCTCCACCCGCACGCGAACCTTTTGGGCGCCGCGTTCCTTAAGGCAGATCGCGGCCAGATCCGCGGCAAGCGCTTCGACCGTGAGCCGCTTGGCGGTTTCAGTGTGCTCAATCACCCTTTTTGTCACGGTGCGGTAATTGATGCTTTCTTCGAGCTGGTCACTCGCGCCAGCCTGACTCAGGTCGGCTTCAATCTCGATATTGATCAGAATATCCTGTAGATTTTCGCGCTCCCAATCGTTGACACCGATAATGCCGCGCACCAACAAGTCTTTAATCAGTATCTTGTCCATCGTTTGCTACACGAGATGTCGGCCTCCGTCCATGTAGATAATTTCCCCCGTGATGAAACTGGGTCCGGCGAGAAGGAAAATAAGCGTCTCGCCGACTTCCTGCAGTGTGGCCCAGCGCCCGGCGGGAACTTTCTTGATGATTCCTGAAATATCGTCGTTATTTTTGGGAGGAAGAATAGCCCCGAACGCGATCCCGTTTACTGTGATTTGAGGTGCCATAGCGGCGGCCAGTGATTGAGTGAGGGCAGCCAGCGCGGCCTTGCTTATTGTGTAAGGTAGATGGTCAGGGCCGGGATGAAGCGCGCGCCAATCTAGGATGTTAACGATGCGGCCTTCGGCGCCTGTCTTTTTACAGGCGGACCAAAAAGCCTGGCTAAGTAAAAACGGCGCCGTAAGGTTGATATCCAGGTGCCGGCGCCAGCTGTCCATATCCGTATTGGCAAGGGTGCGGTCCTCGAAGATGGCGGCGCTGTTGACCAATCCGAACAACGGACCGAATTCCAGGGCGCGGTCGATAACGGCGTTCACCGCGTCTGGTTTGGACAAATCTGCTTGGAGCAAATGAGTCTGGCGATTAGCCTCTGCCAGCTCTGACTGCAACGACTTGGCTTCAGAAATGGAGGTGGAATAGTGAATGAGTGTAACGGCCCCAGCTGCCGCCACCGCCTTCGCCATAGCGCGGCCGACTCTGACGGCGGCCCCGGTAATCAATACATTCTTACCCTTGAGCTGCATTGCATTATTCTACTGTGGTTCGGTTTTATTAAGGTTGAGTGAGAGGGTTTTGTCTGCGCGTGCAATTGCAACGCTAAGCGGGTTATTATTTTCGAGTTCATGAGCAATCCCAGACCCGTATTTACCATGTTCTCCCAAGCAACGGTTCGACGGACATTGCCGATCCTTTCGTTGCTATTCTTGGCTGCCTGCTCGCAAGCACCAGACCCGCAAACCCCGCTTGCCGATCTGCAGGTCGGTTATGGTTCTGCTGAAGCCAGCGAGGATGGAGAATCGCCAGCCATCCCTGCAGAGAATTCCGAGGAGGCCAGTGAGAATGGCGAATTGCCAACCACTCTGCCCAGCGATTCCGCTGGGGCCAGCGGGGATGGTGAACTGCCTGCTATCGTGCCAGGCCGATCGGATTTCCATGCGACCGACCCGGCCACTGTGGTGTTGGCTTCCGGTCGAGTGCAATTCATTGAATTCTTCGCCTACTGGTGCTCGGTGTGCAAGGCTATGGCGCCAACCGTCCATGGATTGGAAAATATGTACCGCGAGCAGGTGGGTTTCATTTTTTTGGACCGCGACGATCCGGCAACCTTGCCTTTGCAGGAACAACTAGGTTATATCTACCAGCCGCATTTCTTTTTGCTGGACCCCGACGGCCAGGTTTTGGGGGAATGGCGTGGTTACGTTGATGGTTCTGTGTTGCAAACGGCTTTAGTGGAAGCCATCGATTAGTGTTTCAGCCCAAAGTCCCGTAAAAATCCCGGTCAAATGTCCCGGGATTTTTTGTTTTCCTTGACAAATAGGGAGTTCAGGGCTATCCTTTCTGGTATCCCTACCCCCAGGGGGAGGGTATGCTGGAGGATGTAATGAAGCACGCGGAAGAGGCTGCGAAAAGGCTCAGGACAATCGAAGGTCATATACGGGGCATCCAGAAGATGGTGGATAACGGAGAGTATTGCATCGACATCATCCGCCAAATTCAGGCTACCCAATCAGCGCTTAATAAGGTGAGTCAGCTGGTTCTTGAACAGCATATGCATGAATGCGTAATTACAGCCGTGCGTGGAGAAGATGCTAATGAGCGTGAACGTGTGCTCAGCGAGATTGCCGAGGTCTATGAAGCGGCCATGAAAGTATAAGACACTATTAGTGATAACTGTTAGTACGAAAAAAAAGGAGAAAAATGGATACCGTCGTTTACAGCATTCCCAAAATCCATTGCGAGCACTGCCTGCACACGATCGAAACTGAGCTGGCGGACCTGCAAGGTGTCGAGGCAGTGAAGGCCAGTCTCGGCGATAAGAAAGTGATGGTTCGCTTTGGCGAACCGGCCAACGAGGACCAGATCAAATCCGTGCTGGCTGAGATCGATTATCCTGCGGCCGCCTAGCGGAAGAAAGGAATCCAATGTTTGGAAACTATGGCTGGGGAATGATGGGTGGCTGGGGCATGTTGACCATGGCCCTGTTCTGGATTGGCTTTATCCTGCTGATCGTTTGGGTGGTTCGCGCTTTTATAGGCGCCAGTCCAAGCGGAAGCGGAGGTTCGTCCACTGCTAGGGAAATTTTGGACCAGCGCTATGCGCGTGGCGAGATCACGCGCAAGGAATATGATCAAATGAAGAAGGATATCGGAAGTTAGGCACGGAACCCAGGCCCTCGTTTGTCGCCAAGCGGGGCTCAAGCATCTCGCCAGGTAGTTAGGAAAAAGAGAATCGGCATGGAACACAAACACGAAAAGAACACCGGCGGCGATAAGCACGAACATATGGATCACGCGACGCATGATCAGGATCGGCATATAGACCGTGAACACGGTGGGTACATGCATCATGAGCATGCCATGCAAATGCCCGCGCGCGCCGCTCATGACGAGCACGCCCAGCATATACCTGTGAAAGCCAATCATGTCGGTCATGACCATGTAGATCACTCCGGCCACGAAGAAACCTTCCGCAAGCGTTTTTGGATTTCAACCCTTCTCTCTGTTCCCGTTCTCTTGTTCAGCGAAATGATCCAAGAGTGGGCGGGTTTTAGAATGCCCGTATTCCCTGGGGATGCCTGGGTTGCCCCGATATTTGCAGGCATTGTGTTTGTCTATGGCGGTTTTCCCTTCCTGGAAATGGCCATCCCGGAAATTCGCAAGAAACAGCCGGGCATGATGCTATTGATCAGCCTGGCAATTTCTGTGGCTCTCATCTACAGTCTGGCAGCGTTTCTATTTGGGCTGGGCGAAGGCTTCTACTGGGAGCTGGTTACACTGATCGACGTTATGCTGCTGGGTCATTGGATCGAAATGCGCAGCGTGCGCCAGGCCTCAAGTAGTCTGGATGAATTAGCCAAGCTGATGCCGGATGAGGCGGAGCGACTGCGCGATGACGGCAGTGCAGAAACAGTGCCAGTGACCTCACTGAAAGAAGGCGAGATCGTCCTGGTTAGGCCGGGTGCAAGCATTCCTGTCGACGGTGAAGTGGTGGAGGGCAAATCGTCGGTAAATGAAGCCTTGATCACTGGGGAATCCAAACCGGTTGACAAGGCTAACGGCGACAAAGTGATCGCCGGTGCGCTGAACGGCGATGGCAGTCTGCGTGTGCGGGTAACTGCCACGGGTGAAAGTACCGCCATGGCGGGAATCATGCGCTTGGTGAAAGAGGCGCAACAAAGTAAGTCGCGCACCCAGATCCTGGCAGATCGCGCCGCGGGGTGGCTCTTCTATGTGGCGTTGGCTGCCTCGGTGGTAACGGGTTTCGCCTGGGCCGTAGTGCAGGGATTCGATCTATTCGCCTTGGAGCGCGTGGTTACGGTGTTGGTGATTGCTTGCCCTCACGCGCTTGGGTTGGCGGTGCCCCTTGTCGTGGCTATTAGCACGACCCAGGCTGCTAAGAACGGCTTGCTCATTAAGAATCGGTTGGCTCTGGAGGAAGCGCGAGAAATCGATGTAGTTGTTTTTGATAAGACAGGCACTCTTACTACAGGAGAGCAGGGCGTGGTCGCTATCCAACCGTTCAAAGGGTGGAAGGAAGAACAGATATTGGCCCTGGCAGCGGCCGTCGAGGGTGATTCCGAGCACCCATTGGCCCTGGCGGTACGGCAAGCTGCCGCCAAGCAGCAGCTTAACCCACCCAATGTCAGCGACTTCGAAGCCATCAAGGGTCACGGTGTCCATGCCAGGAGTGATGGCAAGGATGTGTACCTGGGTGGACCGCGGCTGCTGGAACGCTTGCAAATCAAACCAGAAGAAGAGGTCGAGCAATTCGCTCGAACCGCCGGAGGCAAAGCTCAAACTGTGGTTTACCTTATTTCCGAGAAGAGCATCGAGGGTGCGATTGCACTGGCTGATGTAATTCGCCCAGAAAGCGCTGAGGTGGTGAAGCGATTGCAGGACCTGGGGAAAGAAGTGGCCATGATCACTGGAGACAGCGAAGACGTTGCGAAAGCGGTGGCCACAGAGTTGAAGATCGATCGCTATTTTGCCCAGGTGCTGCCTGAGAACAAGGATCAGAAGATCACCGAATTGAAGAATCAAGGCAAGCGGGTAGCCATGGTAGGGGATGGTGTGAACGATGCCCCGGCCATTGCCCGCGCCGATGTAGGCATTGCCATCGGCAGCGGAACAGATGTGGCTGTGGAATCTGCCGGGATTATCTTAGTTAACAGTAACCCCGTTGACGTGCTTAAAGTCTTCGAGTTGAGCCGGGCTACTTACCAGAAGATGATCCAAAACCTGGTTTGGGCAACGGGATACAACTTGTTCGCCATCCCGCTGGCAGCAGGCATTCTGACCTCCCTAGGCATTCTGTTGTCGCCCGCGCTTGGGGCGTTGCTTATGTCTGCCAGCACGGTAATCGTTGCCATCAACGCGCAGTTGCTGCGTGGCGTGAAGTTGGGAGTCTAGGGGTGGGCAAATTATTCGATCGCCTAGATGCATTCCTCACTGGCCTGATGGCAAAGTACGGCATTGTGCTTCTTAGGCTCAGCCTGGGGATCGTGTTTATGTGGTTCGGCGCGTTGAAATTCTTCCCGGGCCTGAGCCCCGCCGAGAACCTGGCGGCGCGCACGATTTCGCAAATCACCTTCGGTGTGCTGGCTCCTCAAACCGCCGTATTCATTTTGGCGGTTTGGGAAAGCCTGATCGGCATTGGATTGATCTTCAATTTATTTATGCGAGCTACCTTGCTCCTGCTTTGGGTCCAAATGTTGGGGACCATTACACCGATTTTGTTCTTTCCGGGAGAGGTATTCTCGGTCTTCCCTTATGCGCCAACGCTCGAAGGCCAGTACATTATCAAAAACATCGTGCTGGTGAGCGCTGGATTAGTGATTGGCGCAACGGTGCGCGGCGGGCGCGTGGTGGCCGATCCGGCGAAGATCAACGGGCAGACGTGACTGGTCCAAAGGTGGAGACATTTCTTTATTACTTGTACCAACTGTGAATTTCAACACAAAGAGCAGATGCCGATGGATGACCGCCAATATTTTTTCCAATCGCAATGCGATGTTGAGACTAAATCAGGCGATGGTTGCGTGTTCTGTTCCTGTGGAACAGCACGCCCCTAAAACAAATGGAGATAAATGACTGAGACTGCAACCAAACAATACAGCCTTCCCATCACAGGCATGACCTGCGCCAACTGCGTATCAACCGTTGAGCGCAACCTTAAGAAAGTGCCAGGAGTACGCTCAGCGCAGGTGAATTTGTCCAGCGAGCGCGCCGCGGTAGATTTCGATCCTGCGCAGGCAAATCTAGGATCTATGTTGGAACGTATCCGCCGCGCGGGTTACAACGTGGCCACTGGCGAAGCCGATTTGGCATTCACCAATTTGGACGATGTCAACGATGTAAAGCGGCTCGAAAAGGCACTGGACGCTTTAGATGGGGTACTGGAAGTCAATGCGAATGTCACCAGTGAGCGCGCCCGTGTGCGTTACATTCCAACCTTGGTCAACCAGGCCGATTTGCGTCACGCGGCCAAAGAAGCAGGCTTCAATCTTCTGGAGCAGGCCGGTGAAACGCAAGACGCTGAACGCGTCGCTCGTCAGGTAGAAATCCGTAAACAGCGCAAGTTGATGTGGTTAGGCGTGGCACTGAGTATACCGTTGCTGCTGCTCTCGATGTCCCGCGATCTGGGGTTGCTTCCCATGTCTTTGGCTATGGCACCTTGGATGGAGTGGCTGTTCTTCGCATTGGCCACGCCCGTCCAGTTCTATGTCGGTCTTAGTTATTACGTCAATGGATATAAGTCGCTGCGCAACGGTAGTGCCAATATGGATGTGCTAGTTGCAATGGGGTCTTCCGCGGCCTACTTCTATTCACTGGCTGCATTGCTGGGTTTGTTCCCCGGGCACGGTTATTTTGAAACCGCGGCTGTCATCATTACGCTGATCCGCGTCGGAAAGTATCTGGAGGCCGGCGCCAAAGGCCGTACGGGTGAATCGATCCGCAAACTGATGGGCTTGCGTCCTAAGCAAGCGCGGGTGTTGCGAAATGGCCAGGAGTTGGATCTCCCAAGCACCGACGTGCAAGTTGGCGATATGGTAGTGGTCCGCCCGGGGGAGAATTTCCCGGTCGATGGCGTCGTTGTCGAGGGGCGCAGCTCGGCGGACGAATCAATGATCACAGGTGAATCCCTGCCTGTGGAAAAAAGCGTAGGTGATACTGTCATTGGAGCCACACTTAATAAACAAGGTCGTCTGATATTCGAAGCAACAAAAGTAGGCAAAGATACCGCGCTGGCACAAATCATTCGCCTAGTTGAAGAAGCACAGGCCAGCCGCGCGCCTATTCAGAAACTTGGCGATCGGGTCTCAGCGGTTTTTGTGCCTTCCGTGATATTGATCGCAGCGGTGACTTTCGTTGTTTGGTGGCTTTTGGTTCCGTCTGCAAGTACGGCGATGGGTGATGCAGCCTTTACCCGCGGCCTGATCAACGCCGCCGCGGTTTTGCTCATTGCATGCCCTTGCGCCATGGGGTTGGCCACGCCGACCGCCGTCATGGTGGGAACTGGACGGGGCGCCGAAATGGGCGTGCTGGTCAAATCCGGCGAGGCGCTGGAACGCGCCTCAGGCATCAGCATGGTGCTGCTGGACAAGACTGGCACGGTAACACGCGGCCAACCCGCGGTAACCGACGTCGTTCTGGGAAATGGATCGATCAATGAAACTGAGTTGTTGCGGATTGCGGCCAGCGTTGAGGATGCCAGTGAACATCCTTTGGGTGAGGCCGTAGTGGCGGAGGCCAACCATCGGAAGATTCCACTAACCCGTCCAGATGTTTTTACAGCTGAAGCCGGGCGCGGTGTCTCCGCCCAGGTAGAAGGACACGAGGTGTTGGTGGGAAACACGCGTTTGATGAGGGAACGGGGCTTGGGACTGAACGGGCTTGGAGACGATGTGGATCGCCTAGAAGCGGCAGGTAAGACGGCCATTTTAGTTTCTGTGGATGGAGAGATGCGCGGATTGTTTGGGGTGGCGGATACGCTCAAAGAGCACTCCGTGGAGGCCGTAGCGGAACTGCATAAGATGGGATTGAAGGTCGGCATGATCACTGGCGACAACCGGGTTGTGGCCGCGGCCATGGCCAAGCAGTTGGGTTTAGACCACGTGGTTGCCGAAGTCCTTCCAGATCAGAAAGTGGCGGAAGTAAAACGGCTGCAGGAGCAGGGCGAAGTGGTGGCTATGGTGGGCGACGGCATCAATGACGCCCCAGCGCTGGCCCAGGCTGACCTGGGCATTGCCATTGGCACAGGTACCGATGTGGCCATGGCCGCCGCTCCTGTGGTGCTGATCACTGGTGACCTGCGCGGCGTGCCACGAGCGATTTCGCTGGCACGTAAAACCTTGCGCACCATCAAGCAGAATCTGTTCTGGGCCTTCATCTACAATATCCTGCTGATTCCATCGGCGGCACTTGGCTTCCTAAGCCCTATGCTTTCTGCAGGAGCGATGGCAATGAGCGATGTGTTCGTGATTGGAAATAGCCTAAGACTGCGTGGTTTTAGACAGCGCAAGTAAGATATCTCTACTGGTTTTCATCTCCATAATGTAGAATCGTGCGAACCAATGCATGGCTAAAAAACCTTGGTTTTCTCGTAGAGAATTTCTGAAGCTAAGCGGCTTGAGTCTGGGGGCATTGGCGTTGCGGCCTGATTTGCGTGCGTTTGAGCGGCTGGGGCTCTGGCAAACTGAATTTCCGCAGACTGAGCGCCTAGGCCGGGTTACAGTGGGAATTGATGAAGAGCCTGTTCGTTTACGTTCAGGCCCAAGCACAGAGGCCACAGAAATCGGGCGCCTGCCTGGTGACACGGTTGTCGAATGGCATCACGAAGTTGTGGGGTATGCACCAGGTTATCGGAATCAGCGATGGGTGGAGACCCCGGAGGGATATGTCTGGGCCCCATTCCTCCAGCCGGTCAGAAACAATCTAAATACCCCGCTCGACTCCATCCCCTCTTTTGGCGACTTTCCCGGCATATGGATGGAGGTTACTGTACCTTATGTCGAAGCACAGCTGGCAGACCCACCTCCCAAGTCACCCTTCCGCATTGCATTTCTTGTAAATAATGGTTACCCCATCCACTTCTATTATGGTCAGACGTTTTGGGTCGACGGCATACGCACCGGCGAGAATGGCCCCGAATACCATGTTCGCGAACTGTATGGCAGCCGGGGAGATGAATTTTGGGCAGCGGCTGAGGCCTTCAAACCCGTTTATCCGGAAGAAATCGCTCCTATCTCGCCCGAGGTTGAGAACAAGGAGATCGTCATAAACATCGCCCGGCAAACGCTGTCTTGCTATGAGGATGGTCGCGAGGTGTTCTTCGCGCGCGTATCCACTGGCGGAAATCCTGATTGGACTGAAGATGAGAATGGGATTCGGGATCCTGAGGGCCGCATAACCCCAATTACCGATAACGGGCAGGTCCATAGGAAGTATGCATCCTTGCATATGGAAGGCGGCCGGGCTGGAGGAGGTTATGACCTAAGCGGCATTGGCTGGACTACATTCATAATTACTGGCGGCATAGCCATTCATTCCACTTATTGGCACAACAATTTTGGGGAACGCACTTCTGCGGGTTGTGTGAATGCCCGTCCAGAGGATGCAAAGTGGATATATCGCTGGACTTCTCCTGACGTGCCTTACAACCCCGGGATAATGGAAGGCGTTGCTGGTACCCGTGTGCGCACAGTTGAAGCTTAAATTGGTCTTGAAACTGACATGAATATTGCCGCTCCCAGTCTCGGTTTGGCCTTTCTCGCAGGGCTGGCCTCATTTCTCTCGCCCTGCGTGTTCGCCCTGGTGCCTGCGTACGTCGGCTACCTTGGCGGTCGCTCAGCGGCCGTGGCGCACGATCATGGTCGAAGCACCACCTGGGTTACGGTGAGCCATGGCCTGGCCTTCGTCTTAGGCTTCAGTATTGTGTTCATCCTCCTGGGGCTGCTGTCATCGGCGTTGGGAGCGCTTTTGTACGACTTCCAATTGATCCTGGCCCGTATTGGCGGCGCGCTGGTGATCGTATTTGGCCTGCACCTCACAGGCCTGATCCGCATCCCATTCCTGGATTACGACCTGCGGCCGCAGAGTTCCCCGCAGCGGCAGCGCGGCTATCTTTCGTCTGCCCTGATGGGGGTTTTCTTCTCCGCGGGTTGGTCCCCCTGCATTGGCCCGGTGCTGGGATTGATCCTGACACTGGCGATCAATGGTGGCTCCGTGCTCCAGGGAGGATTGTTGCTGAGCGCCTATTCGGTGGGATTGGCGATCCCGTTTCTACTGGCGGCCACTCAAATTTCCTGGGTTACGTTCTTGCTGCAGCGGTATGGAAAGTTGAGCTTGATCGTTGAAAAGATCATGGGCGTAGTCATGATCGCTATTGGCGCGCTCTTGTTGTCCGGCCGGCTGTCCACGCTGGGGAACCTTGGAGCATTTTTCGATTTCCTCAACGAAGAACGCGTGGGGCTGCTTTTATTGGCTTTGGCAATTGCCTCCTTGTTGCTTGGGTTGCTAGGAGGTTGGTGGGCCAAGAGGAGGGGCAGGGTGTTTGTGGATGGAATGCTGTTGGGCGCCGGGCTTACGTTTTTTGTGTCGCTCCTGGTGCTGTATGGCGCGGGGGTGTTTACTTTCTTGAGATGAGGCCCCGCCTAATCGTTTTGCTGACGGTCGCTCTCCTTTTAACCGCTTGTCTGCAAAATCCGTTGGCCGTTTCCGGGATGTCGGCGGAGATAGGAGCCCGGGGGCCTGAGTTCACTCTTGAGCAACTTGGCGGAAACGCGATCTCGCTGAGCGCCCTGCAGGGCCAGGTGGTACTGATCAATTACTGGGCAACCTGGTGCGGTCCCTGCCGATTGGAGATGCCCATCATCCAGGCGCGCTATAATGACGGCGGCTTCGCCGTATTGGCCGTTAATTTCGATGAAAGCGCCGAGAGAGTGCAGAGATTTGTGGATGAATTGGGATTGGATTTCCCCGTTTTGCTCGACCCCGGTGGACGCGTGCAGGAGTTGTATCGCGTGCGCGGCTACCCGACCAGTTACTTCCTCGATTCCGAGGGCATCATTCGATTCATCCACATCGGGGAGATGAGCGCAACCGACCTTGATCGCTACTTGACTCAGCTGGAAATCAATTCATGATCACCGTAACGTTGTATACGAAGAAAGGTTGCTCCCTCTGCACAAAAGCCTTGCGCGACCTGAAGGCGCTGCAAGAAAAGGTTCCACATAATCTAGGGATCGTGGACATCGAACAGGATGTGGATCTCAAAGCGCGGTATGGGGATCGGGTTCCTGTCATCCAGGTCGGACCTTATACACTGGAGGCGCCGTTCGATCGCAAACAGCTGCACATGACGCTGGCCGCCGCGCGAGACCGGCAAATGCACATGGGCCGGGCGGGAATTGACGCACGCGAGAAAAGAAATCTCAGCGGTGGCTTCGTTGAGCGTGCGGCTCATTGGCTGAGCAAGAGATACCTTGCGCTGTTGAACCTGCTGCTGTTTCTTTACGTGGGCTTGCCCTTCCTGGCGCCTGTCCTCATGAACGCGGGACTTCCCCAATTGGCACGGCCCATTTACACGATGTACGGCGCCGTTTGCCATCAGTTGGCCTTCCGCTCCTGGTTCCTTTTCGGTGAGCAATCTGTCTACCCACGCGCCTCTGCTGGACTCGAGGGCTATCAATCGTTTGAGCAGGCCACGGGCATCGAGGAGGAAGGCGCGGCCAGCCTGTTGGATGCTCGCAATTTCATCGGCAATGAGCAGGTTGGTTACAAAGTGGCCTTCTGCCAGCGTGACGTGGCCATTTATGGTGGCATGCTGGTTTTCGGCTTGTTTTATGCAGCGACCAACCGCCGCCTGCGATCGTTGCACTGGATGCTATGGATACTGATCGGGATATTGCCCGTTGCGCTCGACGGTTTTAGCCAGCTGTTCAGCCAGATACCCGGGTTGGATTTCATCCCCTACCGAGAAAGCATACCGTTGCTGCGAACCCTGACGGGGTTCCTATTCGGTTTCACGACCGCCTGGTTCGGTTTCCCCCTGCTAGAGGACCCCATGGCAGACGCACGCGTGGCAGTGGCCACCAGGAAAGCGCGCTCAGCCGCCCAGGTTCCCAAAAAAGTAACCTAATGCCATTCCGGGACTCCGATGGGGTGCGATACTTCCAATTCGCCGGCCTTGCGGATACGACGGTTACCCACGCCATCTTCACCCGCCGCGGGGGTGTAAGCAAAGGGGTCTACGCCGAGCTCAATGTGGGCGCCACCGTGGGCGATGAACGCCCCAATGTCGAAGAAAACTTGAGACGTTCCTTTTCAGCACTGGATAAGCCGCGCACTTCTCTTTTCGACTCGTGGCTGGTACATGGCACGCAGGCACTGGTGGCCGAAGCCCCCAGGCCGTCGGAGTGGGAACGCCCACCTCAGGCTGATGTAGTAATGACAAATCGCCCCGAGGTTACTTTGTTCATGCGCTACGCTGATTGCGTTCCTATCCTCTATTTCGATCCCGTAAAAAAAGCCGTTGCGTTGGCGCATGCCGGTTGGCGTGGGACATTACAGGGTGTCGTTGCAAGCGTCCTGAGGACAATGAGTGCAACCTACGGCAGCCGCGCTGAAGACATAATGGTTGGGATTGGTCCTGCCATCTCCCTGGGAAAATACGAAATCGGCCCAGAGGTTGGTGCTGAAGTGCGTAAGGTGTTCAGCAATCAGATTGAAAAGGTATTGCCCCAAATCAATGGAAAATCCCACTTCGATTTGGTTGAAGCGAACCGTCTTATGCTTGAAACGAATGGAGTTGAGCAGATTGAGCTTTCCAATATCTGCACAGCTACGGATACGGGAGATTGGTTTTCTCATCGCGCTTCGGGTGGCGAAACAGGACGGTTCGGAGCTTTGATTGCTTTAGAATAACCTCGTGACCGATTTGCAGAAGAATTTGGATGAGGTAACGGCGCGCATTACGCAAGCGGCAAAAAAAGCACAACGCGATCCTGGTGAAGTCAGCCTGATAGTTGTAACCAAAGGTTATCCGGCCCAAACCATTCAAGATTTGTACGAGTTGGGAGTACACGACGTGGGCGAGAGCTACGTTGAGGAGGGTCTCGAAAAGCAAAAGGGATTAACATCCCTCGAACGGGCGCAATGGCATATGATCGGTCATGTCCAAAGCCGGAAAGCCGAAGCTGTAGCGCGGCATTTCGATTTGGTGCATTCGGTTGACAGTCTCAAGCTGGCCAAGCGGTTGGATCGCTTCTCCCGTGAATCGGGCCGCGTATTGCCAATCTTGTTGGAATGCAATGTGAGCGGTGAAACCACCAAACATGGATGGCCAGCCTGGGATCAGAAACAGTGGGAAACTTTGATGCCCGAGATCGCGCAGTTGGTGGAGTTGTCTAATGTCCGTATTCATGGCTTAATGAGCATGGCCCCACTTCTGGAAGAATCGGACAAGGCTCGTCCCTATTTCGCTCGAACGAGGCTTTTGCGGGATCATCTTACGTCGAAATTTCCGCAAGCGGATTGGAGCCAGCTTTCGATGGGGATGAGCGGAGATTTTGAGGCCGCGATTCTGGAAGGAGCCACTATGGTACGCATCGGAACGGCGATAGTAGGCCGCGATCCGATTGGCGGAGATTGAATGATCGATCTAATCATCCTGCTGATCAATATTCTGACGATTTTGATCCTTGGGCATGTTCTGCTCACGTGGATAGTTTCGCCGTACCACCCTTTGCGCGAAGCCCTTGACCGTATCGTAGAGCCGATGCTCGCACCTATTCGGCGAATCCTTCCATTCGCGGGTGGTCTGGATTTCAGTCCCCTGGTACTTTTACTCCTGGTTCAACTGATTGGGCGGTTGCTAATCGGTTTGCTAATCGGGTGAGTTTATGGGCCGAACTCCGAGATCCATGTCCGAGGGCAGGCATGGGGCCGCGCTGGCTATCCGCGTTACGCCGCGAGCCCGAAAAAATGAGATTGTTGAAATCATGGCGGATCAAACTATCAAGATTCGCCTTACTGCTCCGCCTGTGGAAGGGAAGGCCAATGACGCGCTGATCGAATTCATCGCCAGGGTGTTAGAGGTACCGCGGACAAAGGTAGCGATCGTGGCTGGCGCCAACGGCCGTGACAAGCTGGTATCGATTTTGGATTTGAGCCCGTCTGAAGCCCAAGCAAGGATTGTAAAGCACCTGAAAGGTTAGCCGGCGTATAAAATTCGCTTGCAATTATCGCAGCGGGTCAATTCGTTAGGTGAGCGGGCAGCCTGAGCCAGGGAAGCGGAGAGTTCTGCGCCGCATGCGCCGCAAGTTTTGTTTTGAACCTTAGCCACGGCGATCCCTCCCTTGCCGGCTCTGAGGCCATCGTAGATTTTCAAATCACGCTCGTCGATGCTGTTTAGGTTCGTCGAGCGCTCCTCTTGCAGACGTTCTGCTTCGGCTAGCAGTTTGTTTTGCTCGCTGCCCAGCGTGCGGTTTTCGGCGGCGCGCTGGGCGCGAACGGCCTCGAGAGCGCCATCCGCAACCTTTGCCTCAGTCTGGCGCTCTTCGAGCGCCATCATTTTCTCCAACTCGGAATCTTCCAGTGCCCGCAGATGACGGTTAAGGGATTCGGCTTCCATTTGCAGGTCCTGCAACTCTTTTGGGTTCCTTACCTTTCCTCCGTATAAGTGTTCCTGATTTTCTTTTAGTTTGGCTTGAATGGCTTTTACTTCCTCATCCGCGCGGGAAAGCTCTTTCTGAGCTGTTTCCCGCGACTGCTCGGCTTCTTGGAGAGTGATTTGCGCTTGCTTAACAACTTCGTCATTGGCCAGCATGCGTTCGATTTCTGCTAATCGCGATTTCACGTGGTCGAGTTGGCTATCCACCTGCTGTAGACGGAGTAGCTTAAAGGCAGAACTCATGCAGGGATTATAACGGTGGTATGTTGGCCTTCTGCTACAATGCCGCAATGAAGCTGGACAGGGAGAAGTGGATTGGGGGGCTGATTATTTTATTTTTCCTGCTGTTGATCACTTTCCCTTTTATCGTTGCCAGTAATGCTTCGACTGAAGATCGCGTATTTGGTGGCTTACTAATTAATTCCGTAGATGGGAATAGCTACCTGGCAAAAATGCGTCAGGGATATGCCGGCAATTGGCTTTTTACGTTACCGTATACAGCAGAACCAGGGTGGCCGGCGGCTATGAATATCTACTATTTATTACTGGGTCATATGGCGCGTTGGCTGGATTTACCTCTGATCTTTACATTTCATGCTGCCCGGGTAATTGGAGCATTTGCTTTGGCGATTGCTCTCTTTGCTTTTTTCCGAAGGGTCCTTGACCATCCCTGGCAGCGACTGCTTGCCTTGGTGATTGCGCTGGTTGGCTCCGGTCTTGGATGGCTGGCGGCTTCATTCGGCTACTTCACCGGTGATTTTTGGGTGTCGGAAGCTTTCCCCTTTCTTGCCAGTTTCGTAAACCCGCATTTTCCCCTTGGCATGGCCCTGCAGATGAGCCTCTTGATTCCTTTACAGGTTGGGGAGAGATTCGACTTAAGAAAGCAGGTTCTGATACTAGTTGCCAGTGCTATCCTCTCTGTGGTTTACCCTTTTGGTCTGGTGGTTGCGCTGACAGTTCTGGGCATCTGGGCGATCTGGACAATTTGGCATCACCTCAACTGGCCCAGGGAACTCAGGCGCGTGGTTTGTGTCGGCGTGGGAGGGCTGCCATATATCATTTATTCTTTCGTAGTAGTGAACAATCACCCCGTGCTCACCATATGGAATGAGCAGAATGTCAACTCTTCACCCAACCTCTTGAATTTGATCGTTTCCTTTTCGCCGCCAATCATTTTTGCCGGTTGGGCAATACTGTTGGCCTTGCGCACCAAGGATGACGACCTAAAGTTTTTAATGCTGTGGCTGCTTTCAGGTGTAATCATCCTGTATATTCCGGTAAACATTCAGCGACGTTTAAGTACTGCCCTTTACATACCTGTGGTCACTTTAGCCGTATTTGCCATTTCTCAGCTCAAACTACGCGCCCAACGACGCAGCGTTTTGGCGATAGCCTTGTTATTCTTTGCATTTCCCACGACAGCTCTCATATTGTTCGGCGCAATTAGCGCAGCTCGTGCACAAAATCTGGATTTGTTTTTGCATCGAGATGAAGTTGCGGCCTTCGATTGGCTTGGCGCAAACACACCCCCAAATTCATTGATCATGGCCTCACCAAAGACTGGGAATCTGATTCCTGTTTATAGTGAGGGACGAGTTTTATATGGGCATCCCTTCGAAACTGCGAACGCCGATGAACGCGAGGCGCTTGTCACCCTTTTTTATTCCGGGGAATTTTCTTTGCCTCGGGCGCGGGAAACTCTCAGCGCAGAAGATGTTGACTACATTTTTTATGGACCAAGGGAACACGAAATTGGGCCACTGCCTGAATTGACTGGATGGCAGATTGTTTACGAGCAGGGCGACGTGCAGATTTGGGCTCCCGGCGAATAATATGAGGAAAAGACTTGGCTCAGAACGTACCTGGGTGCTTTTCTTTGCCATTTTCCTAGCGCTGGTGACGGCCTTCCCTTACCTGGTGGCGGCCTCTCAATCTGGCGCCGAATTCACGGGGTTCCTCATTGGCGTTGAGGATGGCAACTCGTACATCGCCAAAATGCTGGCTGGCGCCCAGGGTGACTGGCTATTCCGCAGCCCGTACTCGGCGATGGAACAGGGAGGGGCGCTGATTTATCTTCCTTATGTGCTTTTGGGTAGGCTGCTGGGGCCTGGCGTTCAGCATGCGACGTTGGTTTTGATCTTCCACATATTTCGAGTGTTTTCGGTCATCATTATTTGCTTCGCGGTTTATGATTTTGTGGCGTTCTTTATTCGCGATTTGAAATTGCGGCGATTGGGTTTGGCGCTGGTTACGCTAGGGAGCGGCCTGGGGTGGGCCTTGTTGTTTGTCGGAATTTCAAGCTTGGCTGGGTCGATCCCACTTGATTTCTACTCTCCGGAAACCTTTGGATTCCTGGCCATTTTTAGTCTTCCGCATTTGGTCCTGGCGCGGGCGTTCCTCCTGTGGGGGTTGTTAGCCTATCTAAGGGCCGGTGATCGAGCTGAGTTGCCGAGTGGAGAGATCGCGCACGGGTCGGTTTGGTGGACAAGTTTCTTATGGTTGGCGATGGCATTAAGCCACCTCATTACGGCTGCGTTGGGGCTGGCATTGATCGCTGGCCATTTTGCATACTTGCTTGTCCGAAATCATTTTCAAAATTCAAAAAAAAACCAAATTCGGGCGGATTTTAAGAGTTTGGTTTGGGCGGCAACAGGAGTAGCACCCATACTTGCATATAATGCCTGGGCTTATTGGCAAGATCCTTATTTGCAGATGTGGGCTGCGCGAAATCAAATCCGTTCTCCAAATCCCGTGCACTACGTCCTGGCGTATGGTTTTCTGTTGCCCTTTGCCTATTTTGGTTTGCGCAGTTTGCTCCGCAAAAAATGGATGCAAGGCAGTTTTTTATTGACATGGCTTGTTCTGCTTCCCTTTCTGCTTTATGCTCCCATTGGATTGCAGAGGCGGCTAGCCGAGGGCGCGTGGGTGATGTTGGTCGTCCTGACCCTCTTTCCGTTCGAGGGCAAAGGCGCCAGGGATCCGCGAGCGCTGTGGCTCTTTAGCTTGGCTTTCCCAAGCACGTTGATCTTGTTCATCGGCGGCTTGCAAATGGCGCGAGACGTCGACCCCCCAGTATTCCTTCCTGCCGGCGAAGCCATGGCCTTCGAGGAACTACGCCGCGTTGCGTCCAAGGGAGAAATAGTGCTCTCTTCATATGAGACAGGGAATGCTCTGCCAGCTTGGGCGCCATTGCGCGTGATTGCAGGACATGGTCCCGAAAGCGTGGACCTGGAGCGGCTGTTGCTGAAAATCCAGGCTCTTTATCAGACATCGACCACTGACGTTGCCCGTCTCAGGTTCCTACGGGACTATGGGATTACATACGTTTTCTGGGGGCCGAATGAACAACGCTTAGGTTCCTGGCTGCCTGCTGATGAAGATTACCTTGAACTTGTTGTGGATCTAGGAGAGTATGAGGTCTATCGGGTATCGGATGATGCCTTCGAATAAACCTTATTCGGGTCGCAGAAGGCCTTGAAGAAGAATTATTTTGATCTATTTCGCAGTCCACGAGTGCTGATTTTATTAGCCCCATTTGCTTTATTGGCACCAGTGTGGCTAACGGGGAAGGCATTGTATTGGGGCACCCCCTCAACTCAATTTATCCCGTGGTGGTGGCAAGCCTGGCAAACGCTACGATCTGGCGAGCTGCCACTGTGGAATCCGTTAGTTGGGATGGGTGCCCCACTGCTGGCAAATTACCAATCAGCTCTTTTATATCCACCCACATGGATCTATTTCGCATTAGCCGCAATCGGCGGGCTCCCGCTGATGGCCTGGGGTCAGGCGCTCATGGTTGCTTTTCATTTGGCCTGGGCGGGCTGGGGAATGGGTTTACTCATACGCAGACTGGATAGGAGCGAGCTTGCGCAGTCTATTGGCGGTCTGGCTTTTGGCCTATCTGGCTATTTGGTGGCCCGCGCCCATTTCTTGAGCATCAACGCCACAGTAGCCTGGCTGCCATGGATCTTGCTAATTGCTTACGAGCTTGTCCAAGATCCGCGGAGTAACCGACCTGTTCTCAAACTTGGTTTGGTCCTGGCATTACAGTGGTTGGCTGGGCACGCTCAACTCGCCTGGTATTCGCTAATTCTGGCGATAATCTGGATGGCTTTCTGGGCGTGGCGAGATACACGTTGGCGGAGTCTGGGCAGTATCGCCTTGAGGTTTGGCTTGGCCGGGTTGCTGGCATTTTGCCTCTCGGCCGCGCAACTCTTGCCCACGGTGGAATATCTGGCGAATTCCCAGCGAGCGACCCAGGTTGACTTTTCCCAGGCGGCAACCTATTCCTTCTGGCCCTGGCGATTGATCGGGTTGGTGGCGCCGAATTTCTTCGGGAATCCGGCCCAGGCAGACTATTGGGGTTATGGGAATTTCTGGGAAGACGCGATCTATGTCGGTTTGTTGCCGTTTTTGCTGGCAATGGCGTCGCTATTGTGGATGCGAAAGACCATGGATCAAAAGGCGCTGGTTATTTTCCTTGCAGTATTGATTTTGGTTTCATTCATGTTGGCACTGGGCAATAATACGCCGTTATTTGAGTGGCTTTTTTATACGGTGCCGACCTTTTCACTGTTCCAATCCCCTGCGCGCTTTACGATTTGGATGATTTTTTCGCTGTCACTGTTGGCGGCCATAGCGGCTGATTATTGGAAACGCCCAGCAGGTAGAGCGCTGTACTGGTCCCGTTTGGTTGTTGCGGGCGCCGCCGCAGTCCTTGGCGTTGCCGCAATTGGAACGGTGTTAATCATGCAAGGTGCGCTAAACCTGCCCCAGACTTTTTTCTCCGCTACATTAACTATGGGTGCTGTGGGACTGGCGGTTGCCTGGCTGCATTTGCGATCTCCCGGCGAGGATGGTTTGAACCGGCAGTGGGGATGGTTGGTAATGGGATTGGTGGCCGGGGACCTTTTGTTTGCAGGCTGGGGATTGAACCCGGGGACAAGCCTGGAATTATATAAAGAGAATGCGAACTTTTACCCCGAGTTGCGCGCCGAACTGGGCGCTGGGCGTCTATTCATCGCAGCGGACGACGAATACCGATTGCGGTACGAGCATCTTTTCCAATTTGACAGCTTTTATACGGCAGAGCCTCTCCAGAGCAGGAGCAGTCTGCTGCCAAATGCTTTCTTATTGGATGGAGTAAGTTCGGCAAATAACTATGACCCCATAGTTCCGGGGAAATATAAAGAATTTATGGAAAAGGTAAACGAGGCCGATGGGTCTGACCATGTGGAGCTGCTGCAGCAAATGAGTGTTTCATGGGTTGGAACCATAGCCGAGAACGGATCTATCTCGCTTGAAGCGGTGGCAGGCTTCTCGCGGGCGCGCTGGGCTGAATGCGGACAAATGATCGAATCGATAGACAACCTGGACGTTTGCGCGAAGGACGAAATTGGATCAGCCGAAGTGATTCGAGACACTGCAAATAGTGTCGATGTCGCCATCGATTCACCCAGCGGCGGCTGGCTGGTCTTGGCAGATACTATCTATCCAGGTTGGCGTGCCTTTGTGAATGGGGAAGAAATAACGATTTTTCCCGTAGAAGGCGTTTTTCGAGGAGTACATCTTCAGGGAGGTAAATACGAAGTCAAGTTTATTTACCAACCACTGTCATTTTATGCCGGTTCCGCGCTGAGCATTTTTTCATGGTTAAGCGTACTGGTTCTTTGGCGACGCAGACCCGCGTAATAAATATTCACTATGGGAGTGTGAATGACCGATTTACAGACCTTTGCGGAAAAAGTCATCGGCAACGTGGAGAAAGTAATCGTTGGTAAACGTGAGGCGATTGAACTGACCCTGATCAACCTGTTTTGCCAGGGCCACCTTCTTATCGAGGACGTGCCCGGGGTGGGTAAGACCATGCTGGCCCGCAGTCTGGCTGGTTCCCTTGGCTGCACGTTAAGCCGTATCCAGTTCACTCCAGACATGCTGCCCAGTGACGTCACAGGAGTTTCCATTTTTAATCAAGTCAGCCGCGAATTCGAATTTCGCGCTGGGCCGATCATGTCCCAAGTAGTGCTGGCCGACGAGATCAACCGGGCAACGCCGAAGACTCAGGCGGCTTTGCTGGAAGCTATGCAGGAGCAACAAGTGACCGTAGATGGAATCACCCATCCTCTGCCGCAGCCATTTATGGTTCTTGCCACCCAGAACCCCATCGAATATGAAGGTACTTTCCCCCTTCCGGAGGCGCAACTGGACCGCTTCTTGTTACGTATCACACTCGGGTATCCGTCTGCGGCTGATGAGATTCGCGTTCTGGAGAGCCAAAGCATCCAGCATCCCGTGGAAACATTGAAACCTGTGGCCGCTGCAGAAGATGTGCTAAAGGCACAGAGGGACGTGAAGCAGATTTTCGTGGCCGACTTGATCAAGAAGTACATCGTTGACCTGACGCGTCAAACGCGAGAACAAGGCGATGTGTATTTAGGTGCCAGCCCGCGTGGTAGTCTGGCGCTGTTCCGCGCCAGTCGGGCCCGCGCCGCAATCCAGGGGCGCGATTTTGTGCTTCCCGACGACGTCAAGGGGTTGGTGCCTGCTTGTCTGGGACATCGCCTGATCCTTGGACCAGCAGCGCGCCTTCAGGATTTGAATACAACCACCGTCCTTGAAGAGATCATGGACAAAGTACCAGTTCCAGGAGCTGACCTGGTTTATTCCCAGGCGCGATGAGCCCATCACTGCGCGCAATACTGGCTTTGCTGGCCCTCAGCCTGATTGGCCTGGCTGTTAGCGGGCAGGTGATCTACGCACGACTTGCATATTTGTGGACCCTCCTGATCGTTAGCAGCTATCTTCTGGCGCGGACCGGTCTCAATGGCGTAGAGCTGCGCCGATATGCGCGCGTCGAACGTTCCGAGGTGGATCACATTTTCGAAGAGATCTTCGAAATTCACAACCGCAGTCGCTTGCCACGTTTTTGGCTTGAAGTGAGTGACCTGTCAGATTTGCCAGGGAGCCAGGGCTCTCGAGTGCTTACTTATATCGGTGGCCGCCGTTCTCGCAGTTTTGTTTCTCGCACGCGTTTGGTTTCCAGAGGGGTATTCCCGCTTGGCCCGACCGAACTGCGCTCGGGTGATCTCTTCGGGCTCTTTTTCACCAAAAGGACTATCCCGTCGGGGAATTATCTTATTATTTATCCTCGCCTGGTCGAGCTATTTGGTTTGCCGAGCCCGCCGGGATTATTGCCAGGCGGTGAAGCAGTCCGGCGGCGAACCCACCAGATCACGCCCAACGCGGCAACGGTTCGGGATTACGTGAATGGCGACCCGATCAATAGAATGCACTGGCCAAGTGTTGCACGGCGCAGCCGTTTGATTGTTAAGGAATTCGAGTTGGATCCTCTAGCCGAGGTTTGGATATTCGTGGATGCCCAAGATTCTGTACACGCCAGACTTAACTACACGTTGGAAACGGACGCCGGCAGCGTCATCTTTCAAAAAGGCGGGCTCACGAAGTTGATCCCCTCTACCGAGGAATATGCTGCCACTCTGTCTGCCTCATTAGCCCGGCACTACCTTCAAGCCGGTCGGACGGTGGGTTACGCGGCTGCGAGTTCGGAAGTGACCATTCTGACGGCCGAACGCGGCGGTCGTCAGCTGAACAAGATCATTGAAAGCACGGCACTATTCCGCGCTGACGGCGACGTGCCGTTTGCCGACTTTGTATTGCGGCAAGGGCGGCACCTGCCACGCGGGAGCACGGTATATTTGATCTCGCCTTCAAATCATGAAAGTATCGCGGTCCTAGGCGAGCAATTAAGCCGTTTGGGACAGCGAGCCCTGGTGGTCTTGCTGGACGCGGGCAGTTTTGGCGGTGAGCAGGGCAGCCAAAGGCTGGCGGCGAAGCTAGGTTCCATTGGAATTCCCAATGTGATCATCAAAGAAGGCGCCCCGCTAGCAGGGGCACTGACGACTCTGCGCATGGCTTCTACAATGCGCCAGCTCGCTTAGAGACAAAATTGACTTGATTTTGAAAAGGTTTAGAATTGAGAATTAATGCTAGATTGGTAGCTGATATAGTGAGGTGAGGAATTGCAGCAGCAAATCGTACAGCCCGCAAGACAAGAAATCTTTAATGCGGAAATTTCCGGCAGACCTCTGGCTGAACCTGAGGTTTCGTATCATTACGTGGAACTTTCCAAGACCCGGCTGCATTACATGAAAAGTGGAGACGGTCCCCCAATGGTGATGGTGCCGGCAACGATCTCGCGCATTGAGAACTGGCGGTCGCTGGCTCAGTTCATGGCCCAGAAATTCACCGTTTATTTCTTTGAGCTGCCGGGCCACGGTGAGTCCCTCCCATTCCGGGAGGCGTTCAGCACCGGTTTGGTGGCTGAAACCGTCGAAGCGTTCATCGACAGGATGAAGCACAAGACCATTTCACTGATGGGGTTTTCATTCGGCGGCATTTTGGCCATGGAGACGCTGCGTTTGCTTCAGGAGAGGGTGCAAAAAGTCGTCTTGATTGCCCCGGCTCTTTCGAAGCGGGCGCTGCAGTACGCTCGAGTGCATCTGTGGACGCTGCGCAATGTGGTGAAGGTGCTGAAGAAGCAATCGGTGCGGGCGGGGTTGCTGCGACTGATCCGCAACCCGCGGTGGAGCCCGGTCATGGCGGCGCTGTTGGCCAGGTTCTCCAATATCGACAAAACTATCTCGATGGAGAAAGTTTTCAAGAATATCACCGACAGCACTGCGGATGTCTTGTCCTACCAGTTGGATGAATTGCTTAATTTCGAATTGCCCGACCTGAGCATTCCCTTTCGGCAGCCGTGTTACTGCGCCATGTCGATCAATGATCCCATGCTGGATTTCGGTACGACCATGGGCGTGCTGCAGAAACAGTTCAGCCAGGTGCACGTCGAACGATTTACCCACCGGTATCACCAACCGCCAAGGCCGCTGAGCTTTCTCGAGATCGTGCAGCAGTACAACCCCCTGTTGGAAACCATTACCGGGAATTGATAGCCGTCAGGCCGTCCTGGGACCACAACGAGGCTTGGCCCAGCGACTTGCACACTGAGATGGGCTGCAGTTGTACTGCAGCCCTGCCCCGCAGTACAACTGCGGGGGCATCGAAGGATCAAAAAAACAGAGAATTTATGATCTCAGATTTATGATTTTTGATTTCCGATCTTCAGACGTGCTGAATTCGTTTTGGGGTGATTGAACGGGCGGGTTTAGTCGAGTCTTGGATGCAATGGCCGAGCAAGGAACCATCCCTCGTCGCCAACAGGTTGGCTCGCTCGGGACAGGCCCCGCCCCTACGATTGAAAGACGCGTGGTATTGCAAGAATCCCCGACCGCATGGCGACAAACGAAAAACGCCCTATCAGGGCATTTTTCAGAATGGGGATTCTGTGATTCGTTGCTCGCAAAAGAGGCGAGCGCAGAGCTACCTGATCCAGAATCAGTCGTCCTACCTAATGAAAAACGCCCTATCAGGGCATTTTTCAGAATGGGGATTCTGGATTCGAACCAGAGCTTACTGATCCAGAGTCAGTCGTCCTACCGCTAGACGAATCCCCAGGGGTGCAACGACGGCAATTATACTAGCCTCTGCCTTTAACCGAAAACAGAAAGATTACTCCAAATGAATTTTGTCCGCTAATATGCGCAACTATCTGCCTGCCATTTTCAAAATAACGCCCAACCGAGCCAACCTGATCTGGGCTGGTTCGATACAAGTGCTGGAAAAGCTCAGCGGGTACCTGATCCTGGCGGTCTTTACGCGCTATCTGGACAAAACAGAACTGGGATCGATGTTCTTCGCGGCGGCAATCTCGGGGGTGTTTGCAACACTGATCAATTTCGGAACCGATACCCACCTCATTCGCGCGGTGGCAACTGAACCCCAAAAGGGCCTGGACCACCTCTCCATCAATCTTTCCACTCGCCTCAGGAATTCAGCCATTGTCTATATATTGCTTAATCTCACCGTCTACATAATTCAGCCGCAGTTCAGCCCGGTGTTCCTGTTGGTTTCCGCTTTCGACTTTGTCGAGGAAATCTATTATTGTTTCGCGGCGTTCTTTGCCGGCCAGAAACGCATCCTTCTGCGCCTGCTGACGGGCGGCAGCTACAGACTGTTAACGTTAGCTGTGGTCTCAGCGGCGGCAATCCTGACGCAATCGCTGCTGCCGGTCTTATTCAGTTACCTCGTCCTGGACATATTCCTGGTATTGACAACCTATGCGGTTGTGCGAAGGAACTTTGGCGGTTTCAGGTTAAATCCGAACCTGGGGGCCAGCCTGGACTTGATGAGGCGTTCCCTTCCTTTCGCCTTGCGCAACTTTCTGAATCTCGCCCACATGCAATTAGATACCTTCCTAGTGGGTGTATTTCTCAATCTCAGCCAAGTGGCGAACTACAACCTGGGCATTAAATTACTTGAATCGGCGCGATTTATCGTGCGGCCATTGTATATGGCGGCCTATCCACTTTTC
>Ga0209341_10000789_pt1 | contig 32239 bp, 29 predicted proteins | sample RifCSP13_2_FD_184020 | JGI IMG/M metagenome (GOLD analysis project Ga0209341, IMG submission 184020) | Soil microbial communities from Rifle, Colorado - Rifle CSP2_sed 13_2 (SPAdes) (version 2) | ecosystem: Environmental > Terrestrial > Deep subsurface > Rock core/Sediment | place: Rifle... | reverse complement strand
GGCCGGCCGGCACTTCGGGGCCTGGGACGGCGGCGCGGTCGATCACGAATTGGCCGCCCTGCAACCGAGACCACATGCCAGGGTCGTGAACCGTTCCACCGAACAGGCGCACCTGGTGATCGGCGGGAGCGGTTTGCCGCGCGACGACGATCGGCGTTTCGCCTTCGAGGTCCTCAACCACGTGCTGGGAGGAGGTTTGTCGTCGCGCCTGTTCCGCATCATCCGCGAAGAACGGGGGCTCGCCTACGCCGTGTACAGCTTCCGGGCGCCGTACGCCGATGCGGGAGCCTGGGGTGTCTATGCCGGAACCACCCCCTCCAAGGCGTTCACCGTGCTGGAGTTGATCCGTGCTGAGATCAACGATCTGATCGCCTCGGGCGTTACGGTCGATGAACTCAATCGGGCCAAAGGCAACATGCGCGGCAGCATGGCGCTGGCGCTCGAGGACCCCAACAGCCGGATGGTCCGGCTGGGTCGGGATGAATTGACCCGGATGGAGCATCTGTCGGTCGATGAGAAGATCCAGCGAATCGAGGCGGTTACTCCCTCGGAGGTGCAGGAGGTTGCCCAATCCGTGCTGAGTGGGACCAAGGTGATCGGGGCAGTAGGCCCGTTCGAAGGCGTCGAGTTCGAGGAGTTCCTCACATGATCCGAGTAGGCGTGTCCGGAGCCCGAGGTCGGATGGGCAGGCTGGTGGCGACCAGTGTTGAACAGGCTGCGGACCTCGAACTGGGCGGTTTGTTCGACCCGGAGGCCGGGGGCGGCGAGCAGGTGGCCGGTTGCACGGTTTCGGATGACGCCGCCGCGCTGGCCGGGTGCGAGGTCGTGGTTGAGTTCACCAACCCCGTCGTGGTGATGGGGAATCTGGCCCGGTGGCGGGCCCAGGGCAGTCACGTGGTGGTCGGTACCTCGGGGTTCTCGCGTGAACGCCTGGCGGAGGTTGCCGAGCTGTGGGCCGATGGCCCACCCAACTGCCTGATCGCCCCCAATTTCTCGATCGGGGCAGTTCTCATGATGCGGTTTGCCGAACTGGCCGCACCGCACTTCGCGGCCGCGGAGGTCGTCGAGCTTCACCACGATCGCAAGGCCGACGCTCCGAGCGGCACCGCCACCAGCACAGCAGAGCGTATCGGCCGCGCCAAGCCCGACCAACAGCGGGCCGTGACCTCGGCCGAGCTAGCCGCCGGAGCCCGGGGTGCTTCTGTCAGTGGCGTGCCGGTGCACGCAGTTCGGCTCCCTGGTCTGGTCGCGCACCAGGAGGTGCTCCTCGGGAATGAGGGGGAGTGGTTGACCATCCGCCACGACACGACCGATCGAAGCGCCTTCATGGCCGGTGTGCTGCTGGCGGTCCGCAATGTCGCTGACATGTCGGGCCTGACGGTCGGGATCGAAGGTCTGCTCGGACTGTAGGTCAGGCTGCACAGTTTCCACACTCTGACCGCCGTTGCGTTCATAGCTCACTATGTGGCACTTCGTCAACGCATAGGCCCGAATACCCCATTCAGCGCTGACGGGGTTGGGTATCCTGTCACTGGCGTCCGGTATTATCGAACGTATGTTCGATAATGATCTTGAACAGATTCCTCCCGGACTGGACTCGATGGAACCAGGCCCGCAACTGGCGGCTTTCTTGTCGTCGATCAATGCTGCGGAAGTCTCTGATCATGACCGGATCGTGGTGCTGCAGGCCCATCAGCGGATGGCCTCTTACTATGCCGCACAGGTCTATGAGGACATGGCGGCCGTGTCCGATTCTCTACATGAGATGGACGACGACCCCCAGATGGCCGTCGAGTCCGCCGCGGCCGAGATACGAGCTGCGCTCCGGTTGACTCGACGTACCGCCAACACCGAATTGGCATTGGCGCTCGACCTCAAGGTCCGTATCCCCCGGGTGTGGGAGACCCTCGCCGCCGGCGATATCGACGTGCGCCGGGCCAAGGTAATCGCTCATGGCACAGCACATCTCCCGGTGGACACCGCTCGCGATGTCGTCGACCGGGTGATCCAAGAGGCGTTCCGGTTGACAACCGGGCAATTGATGGCCCGGATCCGCCGGCTCTGCATTGAAGTTGATCCCCGGGACGCCCGGCGACGGTATGGGGAAGCGGTCGCGGACCGCAGGATCGTTTTCGAACCGACCGAGTCGGGGACCGCCAACCTCCTCGGTCTCGACCTTCCGCCGCATCGGGTCGCCGCGGTGACTCGCAGAGTAAGCCAACTCGCCCGAACCCTCCGAACCCGTGATGAGTCCCGAACCATGGACCAGCTGCGGGCCGACGTCTTCTTGGATCTCCTTGAAGGCACGACCCAAACTACGAAGACCGGTCAGGGTATCGTCGATATCCGTGTCGATCTCGACACGCTGACTCAACTCACGGACCATCCCGGCGAGTTGGCCGGGTACGGGCCCGTCGTCGCCGACATCGCTCGACAGGTCGTCGAGCAACAAGGACACGTCGAATGGCGATACGCGGTCACCGATCCCGACACCGGCCAGACGCTCCACACCGGCGCTACCCGCCGTCGGCCCACCGCCGGTCAACGGCGCGGGGTAGAGACCCGCGATCTGACGTGTGTCTTTCCCGGATGTCGCATGCCGGCTACCGACTGCGACCTCGACCACCGGATTCCCTGGTCGGAGGGCGGAACCACCACCGTCACCAACCTCGTGCCTCTCTGTCGCCACGACCACCGCATCCGACACCACGCTGGGTGGACCCACCAACCCATTCCCGATGGTGGCCACCGATGGACCAGCAAACTCGGCCACACCTACACCACCGGCGCCGCACCCCCCTAACTACTTGCCCGGTTGGTAGGCAGCTGCCCGCTAACCCACCGGTTCCACCAGCAAGCTGAGCGCCAAGCCGTAGACCAGCGCGACCCCGATGACCACGAGGAAAACGAACGCGTAGGCACGTAGGTTGAGGTTCTTCCTGGTAGCCGATCGGGAGGCGACAAACGCCACCGCCAACCAGACCCCCAAGTCGACCGGCCAGGCCAGTAGGAAATCGCTGCTTCCCGACGATAGCGCTGCTCCCAGCACGGTGAACAGCGCCGATACGGGCAGCGCGGCGAAGACGAGCAGATAGTTGGGCGGCTCCAGAACGAAGAATCCAATCCAGAACCCGAGACCGGCCAACCCAAGAAGGGTTCCCGCTCCTGCCACGGCCAGGCCGCAACCGGGAGAACCAGGATCTGTGGAAGGCTCGGTGCTCACAGCGGCGGATGGTAGCTACCGGCGGCCCGCCTCCCGTCCCGGCCGGGTCGCTCGGCGCTGCTCAGGGGGCCCCTATCGTTCCCTATGTACCAGTGTGCTGATGGGCGGTGACACCGAAGCAACGAGCGCGTAACGATCCTGTAACGATTCTCCAGCCGGACTACGCAATCGGACGTGCCGAGGGTTTCCGTTCCCGGTGGTCTCCTGGCTTCCTAACCCTCGCTGATGGTCACGGAGCGGATCACCGCGTCGTCGATCGGCTTCTCGCCGCGCAGGCTGAGACCGGCGATGGCGTCGACGGCTTCCATGCCGTCGGTCACCTCGCCGAAGATGGTATACGAGTGAGGGAGTCCCACCTTCTCCAGGCATATGAAGAACTGGCTGCCGTTGGTATTCGGCCCGGCGTTGGCCATGGCCACCGTTCCCCGCTGGTACGATCGGGGCTTGTCGAGTTCGTCCCGGAACGTGTAGCCGGGCCCGCCCCGCCCGGTCCCGGTCGGGTCGCCGCCCTGGATCACGAACCCGGGAACCACACGATGGAAGATGACGCCGTCGTAGAAACCCTCCCCGGCCAAGAACGCGAAGTTGTTGACGGTCTGGGGAGCATCTTCGGCGAAGAAACGGATCGAGATCTCCCCATGGTTGGTGTCGATGGTCGCCGAGTGGGTCTTGGCGAGATCGATGTCGAAGGACGGGGGCGCGGAGTACTGCTTGGCCATGGGATACCTTTCCTGAAACGAATGGGTCAGGGTAACCGACGGATCGCCAGATGCTCGCTGCGTCGTCCAACCGGGCACAGCGCCGTCGGCCGTTGCGGAACAATCTCGTGCTTAGCGCCACACCTCTTGTACGTTAGTGAATACCGCTAGCGAGTCCACTGAAGCAAGGAGCCGGCCATGGCCAAGGATGAGTACTACGAACTGCTCGAGGCGGTCTCTCCGGTGGTCGCCAGGCTGCACACCGAGCATGTGGAGCGTCGCGAACATTGGTATGCCCACGACTACGTGCCCTGGGAACAGGGCCGCAATTTTCGAACCGAGCCTTGGGACGAGTCTCATGCGACGCTCTCTCCGGAGGTGCGAACATCGCTGGTCTTCAACCTGCTGACGGAGGACAACCTGCCCTTTTACCACACCGCCCTGGAGCATCATCTTCCCCAGGACTCCGTCTATGGCGTGTGGAACCGGTTGTGGACGGCCGAAGAAGCGCAACATTCGATCGCCATCCGCAGCTACCTGCTGACCAGCCGCAATTGCGACCCCGACGAACTGGAGGACGACCGCTACGCCACCATGTCGCGCGGCTATCAGGACACCTTCGACAACCCTATCGAGGTGTTCGCTTACACGGCCGCTCAGGAGCTGGCCACCCGCGTCAGTCACCGCAACGCCGGCAAACTGGCCGACGATGAAGTCGCCTATCAGATCATGGGACGTATCGCCACCGACGAGAACCACCACTTCATGTTCTACCGAGGCGTGGTCCTGGCGTTGCTGAAGGAGAATCCCTCGGCGGTGCTGGGGGCCATCTACCGGGTCCTGGCCGATTTCCAGATGCCGGGCACCGGCATCCCCGGGTACCTGCGCCGTTCGGTCGAGATGGCCAAGGCGGCCGTGTACAACCTCCGCATTCATCACGACCGGGTGGTCGCCCCGCTGCTGCGGGATTGGAGGATCGACCAGCTGACCGACCTGACCGCTCAGGCACGAGAGGTGCAGCAGGCGATCATGGAACTTCCGGCCAAGGTGCTGCGGCGGGCAGAAGCGTTCGAACGGCGATTCGGGATGGCCACCTAGAGCCTAGAGGAGTCCGCCCGGCGGACTCCTAGAACAAGGCGCTGGCCAGACGGCGCCGGTAGGCAACCGTCAGGTCATTTACGGGTCCCAACACCTCGAACACATCCAACATCGCTTTGCGCGCCTCGTCGCGGGTTTCGCCGCCTCGGGCAACTGCCTCGAGCAACGCCTCCAGAGAAGCCTCGAACTGATGATCCGCCGCCAGTGCCTTGCCGAGGTCCATGCAAAGGGAGACATTGTCCGGGTCCGTCGCCAGTCTTGCCTCGAGATCCGGGATCACGCCGGTGTCCACGGTGCCCATGCGAGCTGCGGCTTGCAGTCGTTCCACCTCCCGTGTCGATGGCAGCGGTTGGAGGACGACCAGGGCTTCTTCGTTCCGGCCGGCGTCGATCAGCAGCGATGCCAACCCGACCGCCCCGTCGGTGTGGTGCGGATCGATCGTGAGCGCCTCCCGATATCCCCGTTCGGCGGCTGCCGGATCCCCCTCGTCCAGCCGGTCGCCTGCCATCGCCACCAGTAGATCGGCCTCAGAGGGAATGATCCCGCCGAGCCATTGACGAACGTTGTGCTCGGGGAGCGCACCGGTGAACCGGCTGACCGGCCGGCCGTCCCTGAAGCCGACCACGGTAGGAATTCCCTGCACGCCGAACTGACCGGCCAGTGTCTGGTTGCTGTCGACGTCGACTTTCGCCAACTCGAATCCGCCGTTGTGCTCTCCGGCGAGTCTCTCCAGGATGGGGCCGAGGATTTTGCATGGTCCACACCAGGCCGCCCAGAAGTCCACAACCACCGGAACTTCCTTGCTCCGCTCCACGACATCGCGCTGAAAGGCTGCGGCGTCGACATCTCTCACATAGGTCGCAGTCATGATTGTTCCAGGATACTTCCAAGCCCGGCCTTTCCCGATCTGGTGCGCGGATAGAGCGAGGTTCCCCAACGGAATCGCCCTAGGATTGTTCGCAGAGCACTCACACAGGAGGCAGGCGTCATGGCGCCGTTCGGTCACCTACTCACGGCGATGATCACCCCGTTCACATCCACCGGGGAGGTGGACTACGAACGGACCTGGCGACTGGCCCGTTTCCTGGTCGACAACGGCTCGGAAGGATTGGTTGTGACCGGGACGACCGGCGAATCTCCAACTCTGACCAACGACGAGAAGGTGGCGCTCTATCGCACGGTGGTTGAGGCGGTCGGCGACAAGGCCCAGATCGTTGCCGGTACGGGCACCTACAACACCGCCGAGTCGGTGGAGCTGACCCGGCGGGCCGCCGAGGTCGGCTGCCGCGGTGTCATGGCGGTCACGCCCTACTACTCCCGGCCACCCCAGCAAGGTCTGATCGAGCATTTCACCGCAGTCGCCGATGCCAGCGATCTTCCGGTCTTGTTGTACAACATTCCTGGGCGGACCGGTCGTCGTATCGAAATCGATACGTTGGCCCGGCTCGCCGAGCATCCGCGTATCGTTGCCGTCAAGGACGCGGTCGGCGAGTTGGCGTTCACCACCAACACTCGGCTGGCGACTGATGAGCCATTCGCTATCTATTCGGGCGACGACATCAACACGCTTCCCATGATGGCGGTGGGCGCCGTCGGGGTTGTCTCGGTTGCCGCCCACCTGGCAGGCAAGCAGATCAAAGCGATGGTCGAGGCGGCGTTGGCAGGTGACCTGATCACGGCCCGGGGCCTGCATCTGGCGCTGGCACCACTTGCGGGGGCGCTCTTCCTCGAGCCCAATCCCATGCCGGTGAAGGCGGCCATGAATGCGCTATGGGAGCCGGTCGGGGACCCGCGCTCTCCGCTCGTTCCGGCCTCAGAGGAGACCGTTCAGAAAATCAAACAAGCCCTGGGGGAGGTACAGCAGCGGTGAGCGTGCGTGTCACTTTCCTGGGGGGGCTCGGGGAGATCGGGCGCAACTGCGCGGCCCTCGAGATCGACGGCAACATCACCCTCATCGACTGCGGGCTCATGTTCCCCGAGGAGGACATGCTGGGTGTCGATCTCGTGCTGCCCGACTGGAGTTGGTTGCTCGAGCGGGCGGCCGACGTTCGCTGCGTCGTTTTGACTCACGGCCACGAAGACCACGTCGGATCGCTGGCGTACTTCCTGCGGGACATCAATGTCCCGGTGTTCGGAACCGAATTCTCGGTGGCACTGGCGAGGGGCCGGGTTGAAGAATTGGGTGTCGAAGCAGATTTCCGCTCGGTCGGCGACAACGAGTGGGTCTCTTTCGGGGGCTTTCGTTTCAAGTTGATCCCGGTATCGCACAGCGTTCCGCACGGCTCGGGAGTCGCCTTCGAGAGCCCGGAAGGATTGGTGGTTCACTCGGGTGACTTCAAACTCGACCCGACGCCGATCGATGGTCGGCCGACCGACCTTCCCACCTTTGCGGAACTGGGGCGGCAGGGCGTACGGCTGCTCATGGCCGACAGCACCAACGCAGAGAACCCGGGTTTCATACCTTCTGAGACTTCGCTGGCCAGACCGATCGGTGAGATCGTCCACCATGCCCCCGGCCGCGTGCTCGCCGCCTGTTTCGCCAGCCACGTCCATCGGGTGCAACAACTCGTCGATGCCGCTGTCGACGCCGACCGAACCATCGCGTTCCTCGGTCGTTCCATGCATCGGGTGAGCCAGGTGAGCCGCGAGCTGGGAGTCCTGGACATTCCGGATGACCGCCTCGTTGATATCGAGGATCTCGTCAAGTTGCCCCCTAACAGACAAATGGTGATCTCCACCGGCAGCCAGGGGGAGCCCTTTGCGGCGCTGTCACTGATTGCATCCGGTCGCCACAAATTCATCGATATCCACCCCGACGACACCGTATTGATCTGCGCCACCCCGATTCCCGGGAACGAAGCGGCAGTGTCCAAGGTGATCAGCCGGCTCCTCAAGACCGGGCCCACCGTCTATCACGGCCGGAATGCTCAGGTGCACGTATCCGGGCACGGCGCCCAGGAGGAACTCAAGACGTTCCTCAATGTGGTCAGACCGCAAGCCTTCGTGCCCGTCCACGGCGAGTTCCGCCATCTGCGCGCCCACGCCGACCTGGCATTGCAGATGCGAGTGCCGGAAGTCTTCGCCCTCGCCGACGGTGACGCCATTGTGTTGGAGGGTGGCAAGGCTCGCGTCGAGCGGCAAGTGGTCGAAGCGGGGTATGTCTACCTGGACGGGAGCGAGGTGGGTGATGTTCGCGGTACCGTGCTGCGCGACCGACGGCATCTTGCCGACGAAGGCATCGTCATCGTGACCGTCGGCGTCAAGCTGCACACCGCCGAGCTGATCTACGGTCCGGTGGTCGACAGCCACGGTCTCAGCGCCGACCCCGGAGCGGTGCTCGGCAAGGCGGCCGAGGCGGTCAAGAAGGCGCTGACGGTAGCCTTTCGAAAGGGCGAATGCGATATCGCCGACGTCCAGCAGGCCGTGCGCAACACAACCCGCCGGGTCATCCGGGAGGAGATTGCCCGCAAACCGGTCGTGCTACCGGTGGTGATGGAAGTCTGAGCCGGCAGTTCGCGCGCTGCGCGCGCACAGGCGCGCGCGAATGATTGGTGATGCCGGGCGGCAGGTGTAAAGTCCTCACTACATGGCGACGCGGACACCCACCCGCCGTGGGGTAAACGGGCGGAAGCGGGTGTCGAAGCCGAAGACAACCCAACGTTCCCGGGGGACGCGCAAGAAGGCGAGCGCACGCCGACCGACGCCGACCCCGACCCGGCGAGAACCTCTCGTCGGTTTCAAGGACCGTGTCAGGGCACGGCTAGGTCGCCAGACCGACGATGTGTGGGGACTCATCCTCATCGTGATCGCGGTGCTACTCGGCCTGGCGTTCTTCGAGCAGGCCGGACCGGTTGGGCGGTGGACGATCTCTGCATTGCTTCTCTTGTTCGGCGTGTGGTCCTACATGGTCCCACTGGCGGTGGCCGGTATCGGCATGGCGCTCATCATCGGCAAGCCGCGGGACGACTACGGTCAGATGGCCATCGGCGTGCTCCTCGCCTTCGTTGGCACGTTGGCGATGTTCCATCTCATGACCGGAACGATCTCCCTGGCCGAAAGCCTCGAGATGGTGAAAGACCGGGGCGGTGCCGTCGGATCATTGGTGGCGTTTCCTCTCCGCCGGCTATTGGGGTTCTGGGGAGCTTTCGTGATACTGGTGGCCATGATCGGGATGGGCATCCTGATTGTGACGCAAACCACCGTCCGCCAGCTGGCCATGGCGATCAGCGAGGTTTTTGGCGGCGCTCGGAGTCTGGCCAGGAACTCGGTCTCCGGAGCTCCCGGAAAGCACGCGGTGCGGGTTGTCGAACATCGACCGGCCGAACCGGTTGGCACCGGGCTCGCCGCCAGGCAAGGCCCACAACCGAAAGCACCCAAGTCGAAGCCGGCCGGCAAGGCCCATCCCGGACCGGGCCAAACCCACATCCCGCTGCCGAAGGCGCGACCCGGCGAGGGTTACGTGACTCCTCCGCTGGAGTTGCTCAAGTTGGGCGGAGGTGAATCGCATAGCCGGCGCGCCCTGGAGGACACGGCGAAGGAGCTGGAAGATACCCTTCGTCAACACGGCGTCGATGCCCGGCTGACCAAAATCGTTCCCGGTCCAACCGTGACCCGTTACGAGATCGAACTGGCCCCTGGAGTCAAGGTCGCCAGGGTGACAGGGCTCGCTCACGACATCGCCTATGCGCTGGCTACCCCCGATGTCCGCCTGCTGGCGCCGATTCCCGGGAAGAGTGCCATCGGTGTCGAAGTCCCCAACCGCCGCCGCCGGCTGGTGACGCTCGGAGATGTCCTCCGCAGCCCCGAAGCCGCAAACGCCCACCATCCCCTGGAAGTAGGGCTGGGGATGGACATCTCGGGGCGTCCGAAACTCTTGAATCTGTCTGAGTTGCCGCACGTCCTCATAGCCGGAGCGACCGGCGCCGGGAAATCCTCCTGCATCAATTCGCTGGTCACCTCGCTCTTGATGCGCACCACGCCCGACGATGTGCGGCTGATCATGGTGGATCCCAAACGGGTGGAGCTCAACCAGTACAACGGCGTGCCGCACCTGCTCACCAAGGTGATCAACAATCCGAAGAAGGCGGCTGAGGCGCTGCAGTGGGCGGTGGCCGAGATGGACCGCCGGTACGACCTGCTGTCCGATGCCCACGTTCGTGACATCATCGGCTACCAGGAGAAATTCGATGCCGGAGCACTCGATCCGAATGGGTTCGATCGGTTCCCGTTCATCGTGGTCATCGTTGACGAGTTGAACGACCTGATGATGGTGGCCGGGCGCGAGGTCGAAGAGGCGATCGTTCGCATCGCCCAGATGGCCAGGGCGGTCGGCATCCATTTGGTGATTGCCACTCAGCGCCCATCCGTCGACGTGATCACGGGAGTGATCAAGGCCAACATCCCGAGCCGCCTGGCGTTTTCGGTCGCCTCACAAACGGACAGCCGGGTGATCATCGACGGGATGGGAGCCGAGAAGTTGGTCGGCATGGGCGACATGCTGGTCATAACCGCTACGGAACCCCGGCCGGCCAGGATCCAGGGAGCGTGGGTCACTGAAGAAGAGGTTCACTCGGTCGTCGAGTGGGTGAAGAAGCAGCGGGAAGCCAAATATCAGGATCAGGTCATCGAAGCCGCCGCCCAGCAAGCCAGGCAGACCGCAGAAGAAGATGAGGGCGACGATGCCGAGTTGGTCCGAACTGCCATGGAGCTCGTGATCCGCTCGCAATTGGGTTCCACCTCCATGCTGCAGCGCAAACTCCGCATCGGATTCGCCCGCGCCGGACGGGTCATGGACATCCTGGAGCGCAAAGGTGTGGTAGGTCCGTCCGAAGGGTCCAAGGCCAGGGCGGTGCTGATGAACGAGGACGACCTCGAACTGATGTACACCGACTCCACGGTGGATGGCTGATCGATACGGGTTCTCGGTGCGGACGTGAGGTTCGCGGCGCGCCGTCCCGGCAGCTGATTCGAGAGGCCCTCGGGGCCGGATGCCGGTAGCCTGGTGCGACCATGCTCCAGATCCTGACTCCGGATGGTGTGTTGCTCGATGATCCACCGATGGACGTCGATCTGACCAGGCGCCTCTTTCGAGCCATGGTGGCCGCCCGGCAATACGACCGGAAGGCAACTTCGATCCAGAAACAAGGACGGCTGGCTACCTATGCACCGTTCGAGGGCCAGGAGGCCGCTCAGATCGGTTCGGCGGCCGCCCTGCGCCCGGACGACTGGATGGTGGCCACCTACCGGGATGCCGCGGCGATGTGGATGCAGGGCTACCCATGGACCCACCTGTTGTTGACCAGAATGGGCGACGAACGGGGCGGATCACCTCCCGACGGCGTTCCGGTGCTTCCGCCGTCGATCACCGTGGGCGCACACATGCTGCACGCAGTCGGCCTGGCATGGGCGGCTCCCCTGCAAGGATCCGACCGTATAGCCATCACCTACTTCGGGGACGGTGCCACCTCGGAAGGGGATTTTCACGAGGCAATGAATCTGGCCGGCGTCTACCGGACCGGGACCGTCTTCGTCTGCCAGAACAACCAGTATGCGATATCACTGGCCCGCCACCAGCAGACCGCTTCCCAGACCATCGCCGGAAAAGCCGATGCCTACGGTGTCCCCGGCGTGCTCGTGGACGGCAACGATCTCTTGGCGATGTTCCGGGCCACGAGCGAGGCGGTGGCACGGGCCAGAGACGGGAGGGGGCCCACCCTGATCGAGGCGCTCACTTACCGGCTCGGCCCTCATACGACCAGCGACGATCCCTCCCGGTACCGGGACTCCGATGAGGTCGAAGCATGGCGAGCGAAGGATCCCCTCGACCGGATCCGGCGCTACCTGTCGGCGGAAGGGGCGTGGGACGAGGAGTGGGAGACGCACATTGCAGCCGAGGCCCACGACGAGATCGACCGGGCCGTCGCGGAAGCGGAAGCACTCCCGCCCCTGGCTCCCGGCGAGATCTTCGAGTCGATGTTCGCCGAGATGACACCGGGGCTGGCCGAACAACAGCGCTGGCTGCTCGCCTCCCGGGGAGGCATTACATGAGCACCGTGAACCTCGCCCAGGCCATAAACGACGCACTCGATATCGCTCTGGCAACCGACCCGCGGGTGTTGGTGATGGGTGAGGACGTGGGCCGCACGGGCGGTGTGTTTCGTGTGACGAGTGGCTTGCAGGCGATACACGGTGCGGAGCGGGTGGTCGACATGCCGGTGGCCGAGTCGGGCATAGTCGGGACGGCGTTCGGCCTGGCCGTTGCCGGCATGCGTCCGGTCGTCGAGATCCAATTCATGGGCTTTTCCTATCCCGCCTACGACCAGATCGTCAGCCACGTCGGGAGAATCCGCAATCGTTCCCGGCATCGGTTCACGGCACCGATGGTCATCCGCATGCCGTACGGAGGCGGGATCGGAGCCGCCGAACACCACAGTGAATCGACCGAGGCGCTCTACGCCCATACGCCGGGAGTGAAGGTGGTGGTCCCCTCGACACCCCACGACGCCAAGGGCTTGCTCCTGGCCGCCATCGAAGACCCCGACCCGGTGGTCTTCCTCGAGCCCATCAGGCTCTATCGTGCCGTGCAGGAGGAGGTTGCCGGAGGTCATTTCGTCGTGCCCATTGGTCGGGCCCGTCTCGAAAGGACCGGTGACGATGTCACCCTCATCGCCTACGGCTCGATGATCCGTACAGCCCGCCACGCCGCCGATGCCCTGGTGAACAGTGGGGTCTCCGTTGAGGTCGTCGATCTACGGAGCCTGGTCCCGCTCGACGTTGAAACGCTGGTCGAGTCGGTCCGGAAGACCGGCCGGGCGGTGGTCATCCACGAGGGTCATCGCACCGCCGGGTTTGGTGCGGAGCTGGTCGCACGGATCCAGGAAGAGGCGCTGTACTCGCTGCTCGCTCCGGTGCAGCGGGTGACGGGTTGGGATACGATCTTCCCGCTGAAGAGAACGGAGGAGTATTACCTTCCCGGCGTCGACCGAATCGTGCAAGCGGCCCGCACAACACTGGAGGGGTAGTGGCATACGAATTCCTGTTGCCGGATATCGGAGAGGGCCTGATAGAGGCGGAGGTAATGCGCTGGGCGGTGGCGGTCGGGGATGAGGTGAGCGAGGATGCTCCACTCGTGGAGGTCGAAACCGACAAGGCGGTGGTCGAGATCACCTCGCCGCACGGGGGAGTGGTGCTCTACCAAGGTGCCGGACCCGGGGAAACAATCCGGGTGGGGGCGGTGCTGGCCGTCATCGGGGAACACGGAGAGGCCTGGAGTCCCGCCGCGGCAGCGCCCATTGTCGGGACGTTGATCGAGGAAGCCGAAGTCCTCCCGACACGAGCCGGTGAACCGGGCCAACCTGTCCCGGCCGGGGTCAAGGCCCTGCCGTTGGTGCGGAGACTCGCTAAGGATCTGGGCGTCGACCTGGCAACGGTGCAGGGCACCGGCCCCGGTGGGCGGATCAACCGGGAGGATGTCCAGACCGCCGCCGCCCTATCGGTGACCGTTACGCCGGGCAGGGTGGCCGACGGAGGAGAGGAACGGGTTCGGCTGTCGAGGCTCCGGCGCACCATCGCCGACCACATGGAACGATCCTGGCGGGAGATACCGCACGTGACGACCTTCGACACGGTGAGCGCCGACCGGCTGCTCGATCTTCGGGCCGCGCTGTCCCGCCGCTACGACGCCCCGATTCCGATCGAGGCACTGGTCGTGAGGGCCGTCCTGCCGGTCCTCACCGAATTCGGCGAATTCAACGCCTCGCTCGATGGAGAAGACCTGATCCTCAAGCATCACTACGACATCGGGGTAGCGGCCGATACACCGGACGGGCTCATCGTCCCGGTGGTGAAGGGTGCCGATGGGCGCGACCTGCGCAGTCTGGCTGCCGAGATCGTTCGCCTGGCCGCCGCGGCAAGATCGCGTTCGCTGACTCCCGACGAACTCAACGGCGCCACCTTTACGGTTTCCAACATCGGCGCGGTTGGTGGTGGGTACGGGACCCCGATCATCCCTTACGGGACAACCGCCATCCTTTCGATGGGGAGAGCCGAGCCGCAGGCCGCGGTTCGCGACGGGGTTGTGGTCGTCGGGCGGATGATGCCCCTCTCGCTCTCGTATGACCATCGAGTGATCGACGGAGGGCTGGGCCGCCGCTTCATGGCCCGACTGGGCGAGAACCTCCAAGAGCCGGGCTTGTTTCTTGCCTCCTAGCCCCGGTCTCGGCCCGGCGCACCCGAGTCGCTTCGGGCCTCTCCGCTTGCAATAATTAGCGTTGTGCAAACAGTAGCAAGGAAGGACCTGTGTCATGATTGAAGGAATCGAGGTCATCGGCCCGGTTGATGGGGACTTCGCCGAGATCCTTACGCCGGAGGCCCTTGACTTCGTGGCCGATCTTCACCGCCGCTTCAACCCCGAACGTGAAGCACGGCTCCGGGCCCGTGCCGCCCGTCAAGAGAAGCTCGATCACGGAGAGTTACCTGGTTTTCTCCCGGAAACTCAGAACATACGTGATGGCGAATGGCAGGTGGCACCGGTACCGGCGGATCTCCTCGATAGGCGGGTCGAGATCACCGGCCCGGTCGAGCGCAAGATGATGATCAATGCTCTCAACTCAGGCGCCAGGGTCTTCATGGCCGATTTCGAGGACTCGAACTCGCCGACCTGGGAGAACAACATCCAGGGTCATCTGAATCTGATCGACGCCATCGACGGGACGATCGAGTTCACGAGTCAGGACGGCAAGCACTACGAACTGGGCGAGGAGACCGCCGCCCTCATGGTCCGGCCGCGCGGATGGCATCTGGTCGAGAAACACGTGTTCGTGGACGGTCACCCCATCTCAGCCGGCCTGTTCGATTTCGGTCTCTACATGTTCCACAACGGCAGGCGGTCGCTGGGGCGCGGGACCGGCCCCTACTTCTACCTCCCGAAACTGGAAAGTCACCTCGAGGCGCGCCTCTGGAACGAGGTATTCGTCTACACCCAGGAGGTGCTCGGTATTCCGCCCGGGACTATCAAAGCAACCGTGCTCATCGAGACCATCCTGGCCGCCTTTGAGATGGAGGAGATCCTCTATGAGCTTCGTGATCATTCGGCCGGTCTCAATGCCGGACGGTGGGACTACATCTTCTCGGTCATCAAGAAGTTCCGAAACCGACCGGACATGGTGTTGCCCGACCGTGCTCAGGTGTCGATGACCGTCCATTTCATGCGGTCCTACACCGAGCTGCTGGTGAGCACCTGTCACCAGCGGGGGGCGTTTGCCATCGGCGGGATGGCCGCTTTCATCCCCAGCCGCCGTGATGCCGACATCAACGAGGTAGCGCTGCGCAAGGTGCGCGAGGACAAGCAGCGCGAATCGGCCGATGGGTGCGACGGGACCTGGGTCGCCCATCCCGACCTCGTCCCGCCGGTGCTGGCGGTATTTGACAGCGTGCTGGGCGATAAGCCGAACCAACTGGACGTGCTCCGCCAGGACGTGCAGGTCACCAGCGGTGACCTGCTCAACACCATGATCGAGGGAGGAGCGATCACCGAAGCCGGCCTTCGCACCAATATCTCGGTCGCCATCCTCTACCTCGAGTCTTGGTTGCGGGGAACCGGGGCCGCCGCCCTGTTCAATCTGATGGAGGATGCAGCCACCGCTGAGATTTCGCGTTCTCAGATTTGGCAGTGGATCCGCCACGACGCACTCATGGACGATGGGCGATCCGTGACCCGGGAACTGGTGCACGAACTGGTGATCGAAGAGATGGAGAGCATCCGGGAGGCCTACGGCGAGGATCTTTTTGCACGGGGCCGGTTCGATGATGCCCGCCACCTGTTCGAAGCCGTGGCATTGAGCGACGGATTCCCTGAATTCTTGACCTTGAAAGCCTACGAGCTGATCGACTGAGGAGGAGACGGATGGAGATTGCCGAGCGGTTCCGTCGGGGAGTAGAGGATCTCGAACGGGATTGGGACACCAACCCCCGCTGGAAGGGGATTACCCGCGACTACACGGCCGAGCAGGTGGTGAGGCTGCGGGGGACGTTGATGATCGACTTCACTCTGGCCCGACACGGCGCCGAGAAGCTGTGGAGGCTGCTCGAGGCGGAGGATTACGTCAGCGCTTTGGGGGCGATGACGGGCAATCAAGCCGTCCAGATGGTCAAGGCAGGGCTCAAGGCAATCTACTTGAGCGGCTGGCAGGTGGCGGGTGACAACAACCTGGCCATGCAGACCTATCCGGATCAGAGCCTGTACCCGTCGAACAGCGCTCCGGCGCTGGTACGGCGGATCAACAACGCGCTGTTGCGTGCCGACCAGATCGAATGGTCAGAAGGCCGCCACGACCATGACTTCATAGCCCCGATCGTGGCAGACGGTGAGGCCGGATTCGGCGGTGCGCTCAACGTGTTCGAGCTGACCAAAGCATTGATCGAGGCGGGTGCGGCCGGCGTGCACTTCGAGGATCAGCTGGCCGCCGAGAAGAAATGCGGGCATATGGGCGGCAAGGTGCTGGTGCCGACCAGCCAGCATGTGCGCACCCTCAAGGCGGCCCGCCTGGCTGCCGACGTGCTCGATGCGCCGACGCTCATAGTTTCCCGCACCGACTCACTGGCCGCCTCGCTGCTGACCAGCGATATCGACGAGCGGGATCATCGCTTCGTGAAAGGGACCCGGACCACGGAGGGTTTCTACGACGTCGAGAACGGAATGGATGCGGCCGTCGCCCGCAGCCTCGCCTATGCCCCGTACGCCGACCTGATCTGGTGCGAGACCAGCCATCCGGACCTCGAGGAAGCGAAAGAATTCGCCGAGCGTATCCACGCCAAGTTCCCCGGCAAGATGCTGGCCTACAACTGCTCGCCCTCCTTCAACTGGAAGATGAACCTGGACGACCCAACGATCGCGACCTTCCAGAAGGAAATGGGGGCAATGGGTTACAAGTACCAGTTCATCACGCTGGCAGGGTTCCATTCGCTCAACGTCTCGATGTTCGATCTGGCCAAGGGCTATCGGGAAGAGGGCATGACCGCCTACGTTCGGATCCAGGAGCATGAGTTCGAGATGGAGAAGGACGGTTATTCGGGCGTCAAGCACCAGCGAGAGGTGGGGGCCGGGTACTTCGACGAAGTGGCCCTGGCCATCAGCGGTGGGGGCGCCTCGCGGCTGGCCCTGAAAGGCTCGACCGAAGACGAACAGTTCCTCGAGCAATGATCGACGGATGATGACGGATGCGATTGATCGAGGGCGTTGCTAACTTTCCGTACCCATGGACGGACAAGCACAACGTCGAGCCCTGGCAGCCGCCGAGCGCGCTCTCGCTGCCATGGAAGCGGGTCGGGCGGATGCCGCCCGGTCGGCGGCCCGGCGCGCCGCAGAACTCGATCAAGCCGGTATCTTGGCGGCCCTGCCACGCGCCATCGAGCAGTCCATCGACGACCTCCTCACCAACGGGTCGCTGTCGGAGCTGAGCCTGGCCGCCCTCATTGCGGCGGTAGGCCCGGGCCCCTTGGAGGCGGTCGTCGCCCGGTTGGGATTGTGACTGCCCGCCGGCCCGGTTTCGGTTCGACGATCGGCACCGGGAGCATCGAACGGCCGGCGCAAGCGGGTTACCCGGTCTCCACCCGACCGCGATACCCTGGCCCGTCATGAGCGATTACCACCTCCACCTTCACCCCCATCAGCCGTCGCGCCGGGGACCGCGGTCGGGTGAATATCCATCGGGGCACGTCGAGGCCTATGTCGAAGCTGCCGCCCGTCGCGGTGTCAACGAGTTGGGATTCACGGAGCACTTATACCGATGCGTCGAGTCGCGAGCGGCTTTGGGCGAATGGTGGAAGCGTGAGCCGGATCCCCGTTTGGCCGCCCAGACGGAGGAATACCTCGCCGCCGACCGGAATCTGTCGCTCAACTCCTACGTGACCGTGGTTGAGGAAGCCAAAGCTCGAGGGTTCCCGGTCCTGTTGGGACTCGAGGTCGACTTCTTTCCGGAAACCGTCGAAGTCGTCCTCGAGCTTCTCGAACCCTATCCCTGGGATTTCCTGATCGGCTCGGTGCACTGGGTAGGTGGCTGGGCCGTTGACAACTCCGCGGTCGGGTACATCTGGGGCGAGCGAGGGATCGAACGCGGCTACGACGAGTACTTCGCTCTGGAAACGCAGCTAGCCGCTTCAGGCGCCGTCGATGTGCTGGCCCACGTCGACGTGGTCAAGAAGCACGGGCACCGGCCTCCCGAGGAACCGCTCCACCACTACCAAACGGTGGTAGCTGCCGCGGCGGCTTCCGGCACGGCGGTCGAGGTGTCCAGCCAGGGGCTTCGCAATGAGGCGGCCGAGGTGTATCCGTCGGGGGTGTTCCTCCGCATGTTCCGTGAAGCCGGTGTTCCCATCACCCTGGCATCCGACGGGCACTCTCCGGATGAGGCAGGGTGGGGACACGATGCGGTGGTGTCCGCCGCCCAAGAGGCAGGGTACGGTGAGCGGCTGCGGTTCCGGGACCGGATCGGTCAGTTGGTGCCGCTCGAAGTGGGAAAGTCGAAGTTCGATGGCTGAGGTGGGCAGACCTCGACTCCCACCTCCCATTTCCTGCCTTCGGCTACCGTTTTGCCCATGAGTGGAGGATGGATTCACGACGAGCACCCCTTTGCGGCACCCCCCGACTTGCGCGACCCGACCCGGCAGCTCCGGGGCCGCCTCGCCTCCGGGATCACAGTTCTCACCGCCGGTGGGCCGGGCAATCGGGCCGGCCTGACGGTGTCCTCCTTGCTGATCGCCGAAGGCGAACCCTCGCGGGTCGTCGCCCTGATCGGTGAGGCAACCGACTTGTGGTTTGCCATCGAACAAAGTGGCGCGTGGGTGCTGCACCTGCTGGGGGAAGGCGATCGCCAACTTTCGGACCGGTTTGCCGGATTGCGGCCCAGTCCGGGCGGAATGTTCGCCGGCCTCGAGGTCGAGGACACCCCGTGGGGGCCGACCATGTCGCTGCACGGCACCCGGGCCTACTGCCGTCTGGAACGGTCGGTGGAAACCGGATTCCACCGGTTGGTGACCGGCGTGATCGATCAGATAGACCTGGACGACGTCGCTGATCCTCTCGTGTATTACCGGGGTCGCTACCGGCATCTGCACGATGAGGCGACCTCGAAGGCTGCGACCGATCCGGACCATTCTTCCTAGACTCCCGACCGATGTCTTCACCCACCGTCTGGCTGACCACCCTCGGCTGCGCCAAGAACCAGGTCGATTCCGACAAACTGGCCGCGCTGCTGGCCGAAGCCGGGTACGGTCGAGCGACCGACCCGACCCGGGCCGACGTCGTCATGGTCAACACCTGTGCGTTCATCGAAGCGGCGCGAGCCGAATCGGTGGAGACGATTCTCGAACTCGAACAGGCGAAACGTCCCGACGCCAATCTGGTGGTCCTCGGCTGCATGGCGCAACGATTCGGTTCGGAGATATCTGAAGCCCTGCCGGAAGCAGACGCAGTGCTGGGCCTCGACCGTTACGGAGAACTGGTCGGGACCCTGGATCGGCTCACCAACTGGCAGCCGGTGGGACTGCGACCGTCGCAGATGGACATACTTCATGCGGTCAAACGTCCCACCCCGACGGTTCCCTACGCCTACGTCAAAGTGGCGGAAGGGTGCGACAAGCCGTGCACTTTCTGCGCGATTCCTCTCATTCGTGGGAAGCAGCGGTCCCGCCCCCCGACCAACATCCGCGACGAGATCATCGCCCTCACCGCAGCCGGAGCAAGTGAAATCGTACTGGTGGCCCAGGACCTGGCCTCGTACGGGCGAGAAATCGACGCACCGGGAGGTCTGGTCGGCTTGCTCCGGTTCGTCTCCGACGTCGACGGGTTGCGCCGTGTCCGGCTGTTGTACCTGTATCCAAAGGAGATCCGATCGGCGCTCATCGAGGAGATGGCCACCAACCCCCTCGTCGTTCCGTATTTCGACCTCAGCCTCCAGCATGCCGAGGAGCGTCTCTTGCGGGCCATGCGCAGGCCCGGCAGCGGGAGCCGGTACCTCGATCTCATCGGCCGCATCAGGTCGGCCGCACCCGAAGCGGCTCTCCGCTCGAGTTTCATCGTCGGTTTCCCCGGAGAAACGGAGGACGATGTAGAGACTCTGGCGAAGTTCCTCGAGGAAGCGCAGCTCGACTGGGCGGGGTTCTTTCCCTTCTCGGCGGAGGAGGGGACGCCTGCGATCGATCTTCCCGGTCGCATAGATCCCGACGCGGCCACGGAACGATTGCGATATCTCCAGAGAACCCAGGACGAGCTGACCGAGCGTGCCAACGCCGCCCAAGTCGGCCGGACTCTCGAGGTGCTCATCGATCAGGTCGAGGACGGGGTTCCGGTCGGGCGCACCTACCGGGAGGCGCCCGACATCGACGGGATGGTGACGCTCGATGGCGGCCGACCGGGGGAGTGGGTGCTGGCCAAGATCACGGCGAGTTATGGCGTCGACCTGGCGGCCGAGGTGGTGAAAGCGTGATTGTCGAGGTCATCGCCGTTGGGACGGAACTCCTGCTCGGCCAGATCGTCAACAACAACGCGTCGGCCATCGGGGGTCGGCTGGCCGAGGAAGGGTTCGATGCGCACTACCAGGTCGTGGTTGGCGACAACGAGGACCGGCTGGTCGCCGCCCTCGCCACCGCGCTGGCACGGGCCGACGCAGTGATCCTCACCGGAGGCATCGGGCCCACCCAGGATGACCTCACCCGCCAGGCCATCTGTCGCGCCACCGGCCGGGCCGTGGCCTACTCGGAGCAATACGCCGAAACGTTGCGGGCCAGGTGGGCGGCGACCGGCCGGGTCATGCCGGAGAGCAACCTGCGCCAAGCCGAGTATCCGGAAGGGGGCGTCCAGCTCCCCAACACCAAGGGGACGGCGCCCGGGATCGCCCTCGAGCACGACGGCACCTGGATCTTCGCGCTCCCCGGGGTTCCGGAAGAGATGACCGCCCTCCTGGACGACGAGGTGATGCCCAGGCTTCGCCGGGTGGCGGGAGGTCCGGCCATCGTCAAGAGCCGTTTGCTGCGCAGCTGGGGCATGAGTGAATCACAGGTTGCCGAGTTGCTGGACGACCTGTTCCAGTCTTCCACCAACCCGTCGGTGGCTTTCCTGGCTTCGAGCGGCGAGATCAAGGTCCGCCTCACCGCCAAAGCGAACACCGAGCAAGAGGCCTCTGCTTTGATCGCTCCGGTCGAAGCCGAGGTGCGCCAACGGCTCGGTACGGTCATTTTCGGCAGCGACGGGGAGACCATCGAGGCGATCGTCTTGGGCATGCTGGAGGAACGGGGCTGGCGGTTGGCCACCGCCGAATCGGCCACCGGCGGCTTGATCGCCGCTCGCATCACGTCGGTTCCCGGGGCTTCGCGAGTGTTCGTCGGGAGCGTCGTGTCCTACACCACCGAACTGAAACGCCGGCTTCTGCACGTTCCGGAGGAAACTCTCGCCGGGGCAGGCATTGTCTCCGAGGAGACGGCGATGGCCATGGCCGTCGGTGTTGCTCGATTGCTTGGTGCAGAAGTGGCGGTATCGGCGACCGGGTCGGCCGGTCCGGACGAGCAGGAGCAACCGGCCGGAACCATGGTAATTGGTGTGCACACTCCGGATGACACCGCCGCCCGGACCTTCCGGCTGCCCGGCGACCGCGAGCGGGTGAGGACCTATGCCGGCACCGCCGCGCTCCAACTCGTCCGGTTGGCGGTCGAGGGCTCCTGGTGGCGCCGGTAGGCCGTCTCTTCATTGCGGTGCCGATCACCGATGAGGTGCGGGCGGCCCTAGCCGCCCATGTGATGGGAGCGATGAAGGATCGACCCCTGCCGGGGAAACCGGTCCCGCCTCCCAACTGGCATTTGACGCTGAGGTTCCTGGGCCCGAGCGACGACGTCGCCTACGACCGTTTGCTGGCCTCCTTAGCAGAGGCGGATATCGGTGGGCGGTTCTCCGTAACGTTCGGGGGTCTGGGCGCCTTTCCCCGCCCCACCCGGGCCACCGTCCTCTGGTTGGCGATCGAGGGCGGGTCGGATCGTCTGGAGCAGCTGGCAGCTCACGCCGAGCACGCCGCCCAACAAGCCGGCTTTGATCCCGAGGACCGGCCCTTCCATCCGCACTTCACCCTCAGCCGGATCCGGCCCCACCAGGATGTCCGACCCGTGATCGAACAAATGGCCCCGTTCCCGGTGCCGCTCCCGGTCGACCGCTTGGTCGTATATCGCAGTCACCTCGGCCGGGGAGGGGCCAGGTACGAGGAACTGGAGAGCTTCGAGCTGAGGAGCTGATGCCCGGTAACCCGGTACCTCGTTGGCTGGTTCGGATTATGAGTGCTTGGTTTCGAACATATGTTCGACTAGATTTTGATCGCAGCAGAGAATAGGATTACAGGCGTGTGATTCTGTCGCACCCGATCCCTACCCTATGACTGTGTAATCCAGAAGGGAGCAACAGGTGGAACGGGACAAGGCACTCGAGATGGCCATGTCGCAAATCGAACGGCAGTTTGGCACCGGGGCGATCATGAAACTCGGTGAGAGCAACCATCAGAGGATGCCGGCCATTTCGACAGGGGCCTTGTCGCTCGACCTGGCGCTCGGCATCGGCGGCGTTCCACGAGGTCGGGTGGTCGAGATCTTCGGTCCGGAGAGCAGCGGGAAGACGACGCTCGCCCTGCATGTGGTGGCGGAAGCTCAGCGTAACGGGGGGATCGCCGCCTTCGTCGATGCCGAACATGCCCTCGACCCCACCTATTGCCGGGCGCTGGGCGTAGATGTCGATGAACTGCTGATCTCCCAGCCCGACACCGGTGAGCAGGCTCTGGAGATCACCGACATGCTGATTCGTTCCGGCGCTCTCGATGTCGTTGTGATCGACTCGGTTGCTGCCCTGGTCCCGAGAGCGGAGATCGAGGGCGAGATGGGCGACTCGCACGTAGGTTTGCAGGCTCGTCTGATGTCTCAGGCCTTACGCAAGCTCACCGGCAGCATCCATCGCTCACAAACGACCGCCATCTTCATCAACCAGCTGCGAGAGAAGATCGGAGTCATGTTTGGATCCCCGGAGACCACTCCGGGCGGACGCGCCCTCAAGTTCTACTCGACTGTTCGTATCGACATCCGCAGGATCGAGTCGATCAAGGAGGGGCAGGAGAACGTCGGAAACCGGGTCCGCGCCAAGGTGGTCAAGAACAAGCTGGCTCCGCCCTTCCGTCTGGCCGAGTTCGACATCATGTTCGGGGAGGGCATCTCCTGGGAAGGCAGCCTGCTCGACGTCGCTGTGGATCAAGGGATTGTTCGAAAGAGCGGCGCCTGGTACACGTACGACAACGATCAACTCGGGCAGGGACGTGAGAACGCCAAGCGGTTCCTGCGGGATAACCCCGAGACCGCGGTGCAGTTGCAGGCGAAGGTGCTCGAGGCGGTCGGTTTGCTGGAAGCCGATAAAGCTGAAGTATTGGATGAGTCCACTGCCACCGACGTACCACCCGGCGAGGTAGTAGACCCCGCCTGAAACGCATGCCCGGCCCGTCCCACAACGGCTTGTAAACTTGGCAGTTACAAACCGGCTTCAGCGCGGTACGATGCTCTCAGCACACACAACAAGTATCAAACAGCAACCAATTGGAATCGAATTCGTGGAACACAACAGGGATCTTTGGATACAGGAGGTGTTTCGAACGAGGCGGACGGCCTAGCCCAGCGCTTCGATCGATGATGTGTGTGCCGGGCCCCGGTAGGGGTTCGGCATTCCTGTTTCATAGATGACCGGAAAGCAGGGACGATGGATGTGGTCATTCCGATCATCATCGGTGTCGTCGCGTTAGCGCTCGGCCTGGTCTCCGGCTTCTTCGTCTCCCGGACCCGACTGCTACGTTCGAAGACGAACGCCGATTCGTCGGCCGAGGCAGTCATATCGGAGGCACGGCATGAAGCCCAGCGCTTGCTGGGACGAGCGGAAGACGAAGGACGAGCCAAGGCCGAGGCGTATCGCGAACGGGAAGATGCCGCGCTCGAGCACCGCCGCCTGGAGATGAAATCGTCCGAGGAGCGGCTCAACCAGCGTGAACAGACTCTGGAACAACGAGCCGGCAACCTCGCGCAACGTGAGCAGATGCTCATTCATCGTGAGCAGGAAGCCTCGGCATTGCGGGCTGCGGCCGACCAGATCAAGGAGCAAGCTCGCGACGAGTTGCAGCGGTTGGCCGGCTTCGACGCCAATGCAGCCAAGGATCAGCTGCTGGAACAGGTCAAGGACGAGGCACGCCGAGAAGCGATGATCCTTGTCCGGGATATGGAGATCAAGGCGCGGGAGGAAGCCGACCGACGGGCCAGGAGAATCTTGACGACCGCCATCCAGCGGCTGGCCTCGGAAGTCGTCACCGAGACGACGGTTTCGGTGGTCGAACTTCCCTCAGATGACATGAAGGGGCGGATCATCGGCCGTGAGGGGCGCAACATCCGTGCGTTCGAAGCAACCACCGGCGTGAACCTGGTCGTCGACGACACCCCGGAAGCGGTTTCGGTCGCCTCGTTCGACCCGGTGCGCCGGGAGGTGGCGCGGATCGCCCTCGAGCGGCTGGTGGCCGACGGACGAATCCACCCTGCCTCGATTGAGGAGGCCTACGAGAAGGCACAGGCGCAGGTTGAACAGAGCGTGCGTGATGCCGGGGAATGGGCGCTGCTGGAGGTTGGCATCTCGCGTCTGCATCCTGAGCTGGTGACCTTGTTGGGGCGGTTGAAGTACCGGACCTCGTATGGTCAGAACGTGCTCAACCACCTCGTCGAAGCCGCCAACATGGCCGGTATGCTGGCCGCCGAATTGGGTATCGACCCGGCCGAGTCCAAACGTGCCGCCCTATTGCACGACATCGGCAAGGCCGTCACCCATGAGGTGGAAGGATCCCACGCCTTGATCGGCGCCGAAATCGCCCGCCGGTTTGGCGAGGATCCGGCCATTGTCCACGGTATCGAAGCCCACCACAATGAGGTCGAGCCGCGTACCCTGGTTGCCGTTTTGGTCCAGGCTGCCGATGCAGTGTCTGCCGCCCGTCCGGGAGCTCGCCGGGAGGCGCTGGAGTCCTACGTGCGCCGTCTGGAGCGTCTGGAGAAGCTGGCCAAGGATTTCGATGGGGTCGAGAAGGTGTTCGCCATGCAGGCCGGGCGGGAGGTACGGGTGGTGGTCGATCCCGGAAGTGTCGACGATCTCGGGGCATCGGACCTGGCCAGGCGCATCGCCAAGCGCTTGGAGGAGGATCTGCAGTACCCCGGTCAGATTCAGGTGACGGTGATCCGCGAGCTACGCGTGACGGATTACGCCCGTTGACCATGGCTGAGACCGTGCTCCTCGGCGACCCGACGCGGCGACGCAAGGAGCGACGCCGGCCGACCCGCACGGGCCAGCGCTATTTTGTGCGGACCTTTGGATGCCAGATGAACGAACATGACAGCGAGCGCATTGCCGGCATGTTCGAGGCAGACGGGATGCGGCCGGTGAAGGACTACCAGTCGGCTGATGTCGTGTTCATCAACACGTGCACGATCCGCGAGAATGCCGACAACCGGCTGTACGGGAATCTCGGCCGGCTCAAGCAACTCAAGGACCGCAACCCGGACATGTTGCTGGTGGTCGGAGGGTGTGCCGCCCAAAAGGATCGGGACCTGGTGCGGGAGCGGGCCCCGTGGGTGGATGTGGTGCTCGGCACCCACAACCTGGACCGGGTGCTCGATCTGATGGATCATGCCCAGGAGTGGGGGGCGATCACGGAGATCGTCGATGAGCTCGAGGCGATGCCATCGTCGCTTCCGGCCCGCCGGGAGGTCGACCACGCCGCCTGGGTGGCCATCCAGGTCGGCTGCAACAACACCTGCACGTTCTGCATCGTGCCCTCGGTGCGGGGCGTCGAAGTGAGCAGGCGTCCCGGTGACGTTATCCGCGAAGTGGAACAACTGGTCGGCGACGGGGTGGTTGAGGTGACGCTGCTCGGCCAGAACGTCAATACCTACGGTCGGGACCTAGCGATCGACGGGAAACGGCGCCCGGTATTCGCCGACCTGCTGCGCCGGGTCGGTGCTGTGGACGGCATTCGCCGCGTCCGCTTCACCAGCCCGCATCCGGCCGATTTCCGTGAGGATGTCGCCCTGGCCATGGCCGACACTCCGGCCGTGTGCGAGCAGCTCCACCTTCCCGTGCAGTCGGGCAGCGACCGGGTGCTGGCCCGGATGCACCGTGGCTACAACGTGGCCCGCTACCTCACCCGGCTGGCGATGGCCCGCGCGTACCTCCCGGATCTGGCGGTGTCCACCGACATCATCGTCGGCTTTCCCGGGGAGACGGAAGACGACTTCCAGCAAACGCTACGAGTCGTCGCCGAAGCTCGTTTCGACCAGGCCTTCACGTTCCTGTTCTCGCCCCGGCCCGGCACCGCCGCGGCGGAGCACAAGGACGAGTTCGTCGACCCCGACGTGGCCCAGGATCGCTACGAGCGCCTCATCGCGCTGCAGAATCGTATCTCGCTGGAGAGCAATCAAGCACAGGTCGGCAAGGTCGTGGAGGTTCTGGTGGAGGGTCCCTCTCGCAAAGACCCCGACGTGGTGACCGCCCGCAGCCGGGGAAACAGGGTGGTCCACGTGGCGGGCCACCATCCCCCCGGGACGTTCCTCGCGGCGACGATCGACACGGCCGCTCCCCACCATCTCCTGGGGACCTTGCTCTGAGCCGGATACTGGCGCTCCTCGGACCGACCGCAGCCGGAAAAAGCGACCTGGCCCTTCGCCTGGCTGAAGACCTGGGCGCTCATATCGTCTCGGTCGACTCGATGCAGGTCTACCGGGGCATGGATATCGGTACCGCCAAGCCTTCCGCCGACGATCAGACCCGCGTTCCCCACCACATGATCGATCTGGTCGATCCGGAGGTGCGCTTCAGCGCAGCGGAGTTCCAGCGTGAAGGGCGTCGAGTGCTCCAGGGGCTGGGCGACCAGGGCATCCCCGCCCTGATCACCGGCGGGTCCGGCCTCCATTTCCGGGCATTGGTCGACCCTCTCGAGTTTCCGCCCCACGACCCTGAGGTGCGGGCCTGCATTGAGGCCTCCCCAACCGCAGCCAATCGGGCTCGACTGCTGGAGATCGACCCGGCCGCGGCGGACCTCATCGACGTTGCCAACCCGCGCCGGATCCAACGTGCCCTCGAGGTGTACGAGTTGACGGGGTTGACGCCCAGTGCCAGAGCGTCTCGGCCGCAAGCGCGAGCCGTGGCAAGCTACCAGGCGTCCTTTCATTTTGCGGCGGCAGGAGTCGATCCCGGCCCCGGGCTAGCCCGACGAGTCCATGAGCGTTTCCGGGACATGGTGGCGGCGGGATTTCTCCAGGAAGTCGCCCGTCTGGCCGCTTCGCTTGGTCCGACCGCCGCCGGGGCGGTCGGCTACAAACAATTGCTACCCGTCGTGCGGGGTGAGGCCGCAGAAGAACTAGGGGTGAGCCAAGCGATTCGAGCCACCATGAGCCTGGCAAAGAGGCAGCGAACATATTTCCGCCGCGATCCCCGCATTGAGTGGGTACCGTGGTCGAGCGATCCGGACGAGCGCTACGAGCGGGTAAAACGATACCTGGTGGAGGAAGCGTGAAGTTTCTGAAGATGGAAGGTCTCGGCAATGATTTCGTGGTGCTCGAAGGTCCCCGCCGCGTCTCGGCCGGCGAGGTGGCTGCCTGGTGCGATCGCCGGCTGGGGATCGGAGCCGACGGGATCCTGGTCGTGACGCGGCTGGGAGACGACCGGGTCCGGATGGAGTATTGGAACGCCGACGGGAGTCCGGCCGAGATGTGCGGCAACGGACTGCGGTGTGTGGCCCGGTTGGCCCACGACCGCGGTTGGGTCGGCAGTGATGTTTTCACGGTGGTCACCGCCGTCGGGGACCGGGAAGCTCGGGTCGGTGGCCGGGTGACCGTCCAGGTGGGCGTCCCGGAACCGGGGAAGGAAGAATCCATCGAGGTGGCCGGACTCACCGTCCGTCCGATCAGTGTCGGGAATCCCCACGCGGTCGTGTTCGTCGACGACCCGGCCGGTACGCCGGTCGATGAGCTGGGCCCTCGTCTCGGCATCGATCCGATCTTTCCCGAAGGCACGAACGTCGAGTTTGCGGCGGTGCGTAGCCGGGGCCTCATCGAGTTGCGGGTGTGGGAGCGTGGCGTCGGTGAAACCCTGGCCTGCGGAAGCGGAGCTGCGGCGGCGGCGGCGGTGGCCCACCGGCTGGGCCGGGTCGGACCGACGACCACCGTCCGCTTGCCGGGCGGCGACCTGGAGGTAACCCTCGACGATCGGGGCGCCTGGCTGACCGGCCCGGCCAACTATGTTTTCGAGGGGGAGTGGTATGACTCAACCTGATCTTCGGGAACGAGCCCTGCTGGTTGCGGTCACAACCGGGGACGAAGCCGGGACCGACGCATCGCTCGCAGAGCTCGGTCGGCTGGTCGACACGGCCGGCGCCGACACGGTCGATGCGGTGGTGCAGCGCCGTGAGCGCCTCGATCCGGCCACGCTGGTGGGAAAGGGGAGACTATCCGATCTGCGCCAGGAGGTGGCGGCGGGGGATGTCGACGTCGTCGTGTTCGATCGTGAGATAACCCCCGCCCAGGAGCGCAACTTGTCCCGCGCTCTGGATTGTCGGGTCCTGGACCGCACCGCAGTGATCCTCGACATCTTCGCCCAGCATGCCACCAGCCGGGAAGGGAAGATTCAGGTGGAGCTGGCCCAACTCACGTACCGCCTGCCTCGCCTGCGCGGCAAGGGCATCGAACTCTCCCGGCTGGGAGGCGGTATCGGTACCCGGGGTCCGGGTGAGACGAAACTGGAAGTGGATCGCCGGCGGATCCTGAGCCGTATCAGCCGGCTGAAAAGCCAGTTGGGTGACCTGGAGCAGTCTCGACATACCAAGCGGGAGCGCCGCAAGCGTTGGGATATGCCGCTGGTGGCCATCGTCGGTTACACCAATGCGGGCAAGTCGAGTCTCCTCAATGCCCTCACCGGCTCCGACGCCCTCGTCCAGGATCGGCTATTCGCCACGCTCGACCCGACCACCCGACGTCTCGAACTTCATGATGGCCGGATCGTTTTGCTGTCGGACACCGTCGGGTTTGTCCGGCATCTTCCCCATCAGCTGATCGAAGCTTTCCAATCCACGTTGGAAGAGGCGACTGATGCTGATCTGCTACTGCATGTGGTCGATCTGGCCGACGAAGATCCGGATGCCAAGATCTCAGCCGTCCGGGAAGTGCTGGCCGAGATCGGTGCCGATCGTGTGCCGGAGCTGCTGGTAGGCAACAAGGCCGATGCGGCGCCGGACCACGCCCTGGCTCGTTTCGAGGGTGCCCATCCCGAAGGGGTCATCGTGTCGGCCGCGCAGCGGTCCGGGCTGGAGGTGCTGAGCGAAGCACTCTGGCAGGTGTTGTCCCGGCAGTATCGTGAAGTTCAGCTGCTCATCCCCTTCTCGGCCGGATCGGCGGCGGCCCGGGTCCACGAGGTGGGTGAGATACTGGCCGAGGAATACCGACCCGATGGCGTGTGGTTTCGGGCCCGGCTCTCCCTGGCAGAGACGCAACGCCTCAGTGGGTACGTGATCGATGCTCGGCAACCCGTACGCTGATCCTCTCAGCGAACCGCCCGCAGTACGGCGACGACTTTGCCGATGAGTTGAACACCGTCTTCGAACACCATCGGCTCATAGGCGGGGTTCTCGGAGATGAGCCGGACCAAGTTGCCGTGCTTTTCGAACCGTTTGACCGTTGCTTCCTCTCCGTCCACCAACGCGGCCACAATTTCACCGTTGGCGGCGTCCTGCTGGCTGCGGATGACCACATAGTCGCCGTCGAGAATCCCGGCGCCCACCATGGAGTCTCCCCGCACGGCCAGCATGAACACCGGCCCGGTGCCGGTGAATTCGGTCGGGAGGGTGAAGATCTCCTCGATCTGCTCTTCGGCCAGGATGGGTGATCCGGCCGCGATGCGTCCCAGCAGCGGGACGTCCCGGTGGGGGCTCCGTTCGATGTGCTCCGTGCCGCCCTCGACGACCTCGATCGCCCGGGGTTTCGACGGGTCACGCCGCAGGTATCCGGATCTGACCAGAGCCGAGAGATGGCTGTGAACGGTGGAGGGGGAGCGCAAGCCCAGCACTTCACCGATCTCGCGCACCGAGGGCGGGTAGCCCCGTTCGGCCACCTTGGTGCGGATCAGTTGAAGGATCTCTCGTTGCCGGGTGCTCAACTCGTCCATGGCTCTGCCTTCCTCGAACGTGTGTTCCCAATGTACCGTCCCGGCCGACCGGAATCAAACATATGTTCGGTCTCCGTGTCCGTTGACCGAAAGGGGGTCCGCTCTGCAAGCAAGTTCTTCTTGACACCGAACACATGTTCGATATGATAGGCGAAAGACACGAACACCTGTTCGATCAGGTTTCTGTCACACCCGGTTCATAAAGTGAGCCGCAGATGGCGAAAGCGCCACCCGGACATGTACAGCAGGAGGGGAAGGTATGACGATCCGCATCAGCACTCTGACGAGAGCTGTAGTTCTCCTCACCGCGGTTGCCATTGTCTTCTTCCTCCTGCTGACGTCCGGTGCCGGGGCCGGCAACGAGGTCCGGCCGACCGGCATGCACGTCATCGTTAGCGGCGAATCGCTTTGGTCGATTGCCGCTCAGCACACCCAACCGGGCGAGGATGTCCGCACCATCGTGTTCGACATCAAGCGCATGAACCGGTTGGGACAAAGCGTTATCCGGGCCGGCGATCAGCTCATGGTGCCACTCGGCTCTTAGCGGACCGGGCCTCGAGATGGGTTCACGGTCGCTCCGCATCGGGTACCCTCGGTGCGAAATGCAATGCCCGTTTTGCGGATCGTCGCGGACGCGTGTGGTGGACAGCCGGCCGATCGATAGGGGTTTGGCGATCCGTCGCCGCCGTGTGTGCGAGGACTGTGAGAATCGCTTCACGACGTATGAGCGGTCCGTGGTAGCGCTGGTGGTTCGCAAACGCGATGGTCGATTCGAGCCGTTCCAGGTTGAGAAGATCCGGGCCGGATTCCAGAGTGCCCTGGCCGATCGTCCGGTCACCCGCAAGAAGCTCGAAGCGATGATCGGCGAAGTGGAAGCTGCCGCCCGCGCCCACGGTTCCCGGGTTGATTCGGATGACATCGGACGGGCGGTGCTCACCCAGTTGCGGGAGGTCGATCAGGTCGCCTATTTGCGTTTCGCCAGTGTCTACAAGGAGTTCCAGGGGGCGCAGGACTTCGAGCGGGAGATGGCTGCCCTGGAGGGCAAAGGCGATACCACTGGCTAACCGAGGCCGGCCGCCAGGCCGGCCAGCGTCGTGTCGAACCGGTCGATTTCGTCGGCCGCCCAGGCGGCCACGGCTTGCAGCGGAACCGAGATCCGCGTTTTCAAGTCGCCGACCGCGGTCTGCAACTCTGTGACCAGGGCGGTTGCGGCGGCCAGGTCGGTCGTTCGGAGCGCCGACAGGTATTCGACCTGCCACACCGCGTATCGATCGGCGACCGCTTGCGCCTGGGTACGGTGGGCCTCGAATGCCGGATCATGCGGGAGAGCGGCGATGGTGTCCAGGGTGGCTGCCAGTCCCAGGGCCAGTTCAACGCCCAGAGCTGAGATCTCGTCGGGGGCCGCGGTGGTGGGCAGTTGGGGGATCGTGAAGGCTTTGTCGAACAACAGACGGTAGGTGAGCGCGTCGCCGAGGCGTCGCTCGATGGCAAGCCCGTCTTGTGAGGCGTTGGCCATCTGGGAACGCAGGGGCGCGAGCGCGTCGAGCCTGTCACGTGACACGAGGGGCGGGGTGCTGGAGAGTGGCTCCGAGGCGGTCGTAAAGAGGTGGCGCGAGGCTGTGTCGACCTGGGAGAGGGCAACCGCCGCGTCGGATAGGTCTTCGATGGTGACCGCCGGGTCGGTGATGGCGAGCATCACCTCCCGGGCGATGGGTAACACGTCCTGCGCCTGGGTGACGGCGATGCGATACGTGACGGTGGCTTCCTTGGCGATCCGGGCGGGCCAGCGGACCCCGATCAGCAGCACCGCCACGGCGGTCGCCAAGACCAGCCCGGCGGAAACGATCACCGACCATCGAAAAGTTCGGGAGGGAATATCGGCGAAGTCGCTTGCTTTCAGATCGGCAGCAGGCCGGACTGCTTCGTGTTCTTCGGTGGCGAACCAGAGACGCTCGATGAGCGTACCGG
>Ga0209341_10000787_pt1 | contig 32265 bp, 29 predicted proteins | sample RifCSP13_2_FD_184020 | JGI IMG/M metagenome (GOLD analysis project Ga0209341, IMG submission 184020) | Soil microbial communities from Rifle, Colorado - Rifle CSP2_sed 13_2 (SPAdes) (version 2) | ecosystem: Environmental > Terrestrial > Deep subsurface > Rock core/Sediment | place: Rifle... | reverse complement strand
CACAGACGCTCTCGCATGGGCCAGGTCTCTCTCCAGGGCATCGGGCACCTCCCCGACGTCCATTCTCCCCGCGGAGACTTTCACCCATGTACCTGGACTCATGTTACCCATGTACCCGGACCGTACCCACTGGCCACTGACCACCGACCACTGACCACTATGAAGCGCCTTAGCCTCGTCCCCCGCCTGACGGGTCTCGCTGGGCCGTCCAACTTCCAACGCCGGCTGGCTTCCGGACTCGAAGCGCGCGGTGTGGCGGTTTCCTACGGTCTGGAGGACAAGAGCGTCGATGCGGTTCTCGTGATTGGCGGCAGCCGGAACCTGGCGGGGCTGCAGCGGTTGAGGCGCCGCGGTGTGCCGATCCTGCAGCGTCTCAACGGGATGAATTGGATCCACCGCCGCCGCCGGACCGGGCTGAGGCACTTCCTGCGGGCCGAGGCCAACAACCTGCTCTTGCGCTTCATCCGCTCCCGTCTGGCGGATACGGTGGTCTACCAAAGCGACTTCGTCCGCGGTTGGTGGGAACGCAGGTACGGTGCATGGCGAGGGAGAAGCGCGGTCATTCGGAATGGGGTCCCGCTCGACATCTACTCACCCGACGGGCCCGCTAGGGAGAAGGCGGGCGGCCTTCGAATTGTTGTGCTCGAGGGTGCCATTGGTGGCGGGTATGAGATCGGGCTGGATTGGGCGGCCGAGCTGGCCGGCGGCCTGGCGCGGTTGCGGCGAACCCCTGTCGAGCTGATGGTGGCGGGAAGGCTCCCGGCGAAGCTTCCCGCGAGCTTAAAGCTCGCGGGAAGCCCTCAGATCACCTGGCTCGGCGAAGTGGCGCCGGATTCGGTGCCGGAACTCTTGCGCTCGGGCGATCTCTTGTTTTCGGCCGATCTGCATCCGGCCTGCCCCAACAGCGTGATCGAATCGCTGGCCTGCGGGCTGCCGGTGGTGGCCTTCGACACCGGGGCCGTGCGTGAGATCGTCGACTCCGAATCGGGTGCGGTTGTTGCGTACGGGGGAGATGCCTGGAAACTCGATCCGCCGGATACGCCGGGATTGATCCAGGCTGCCCAGGACGTTCTCTCCGAGCGCGAGCGATACCGCCGGGGCGCTCGACGCCGGGCTGAATCCGCCTTCGGCCTCGACCGGATGGTCGACGACTACCTGGCGGCCCTGGGCTGGCAACCTCAACCGGGGGCGATGGGAACTCGGCGGCAGGCGGGGACGTTCTTGCAATAGGAGGGAACCAACCAATGTACAAGCTGACGATCTTCGTCTTCGCGACGGCCATCCTGGCTGGAGCGTGTGTTGCGCCTCCGGGTGCGCCCCAATCTTCGGCGACGAGTTCTCCCAGCCGCGCCACGGCCACCCCAACTCTTCCCCCGGCGGCAAGCTCCGGCCCAGCGACGCTGCACGGGCCGATCGTGCTGCGATCGTCCAACATGAGCCTGGTCGTCCTGGACCCGGTGGGAACCATGGGGGAATTGGAGAGCCTCATTGAAGAGGCAGGCGGGGTTGTCGGCTCCGCCTCATCCTGGTCGTCGGGCGACGGCGGATACTCGAGCCTGAGCGCTCGGGTGCCGTTGGACTCGCTGACCGCTGTCCGCCAGGCGGCCCGCGGCCTCGCCCTCCAAGTTCAAAGCGACAGCACCTACCGCCAGGATGTGACCTCCGAGTACGAGAGGCTCGTGGAGCGGCTGCGACAGCTCGGGCAAGCCGAACGCGAGATTCGGACCCTCCTTGCGGTCGCGAATGACCCGGAGCGGGTCGCTTCCTTCCAGCTCGTTCTGGACCTCTTGCGTCAGGAAACAGACAACATCGCCATCCAGGTTTCGTCGTACAACGATCGCGCCACCCTGGCCACATTCGATATCAGCCTCACCTCGATGCCCGCCACGCCGTATTACCTGGGGCCGAGCCCGACAGCGACAGCGTACCTCCCGGGGGGGCGCGCCACAGCGACTCCGGTCGCCGTCCCCTGATTCACTCCGGGGCTTCGGCCAGGCCCATCGGGTGCGGGATGTAGAATGTCCGCATGGCGGGGGCTGTTCTGCGCGCGGCGGCAACCTTGGCGCGGGTCCTGCCGGAGGCGGCCCGCCTGGCGTTGTATCGCCTCGGACCGCTGACTCATCTGCTGAGGCGATTGCTCAATCGTGCCGCTCCTTCCGGCGCCCATCCGGTCCGAGTCGCTGCCGGGGGGCTGGCCGGGATGTGGCTCCTGCTCGATCTCCAGGTCGACAAAGATCTGTGGCTGGGGACGTATGAGCCGCAATTGGCAGCAGCGATCCGCCGCTTCGCCCGCCCCGGTAGCGTGGTCTACGATCTGGGGGCGAACGTCGGCTATACCGCGCTCCTTCTGGCGCGGGCCGTCGGGCCGGCGGGGCGCGTCCTCGCCTTCGAGCCCCTGCCAAGCAACCTCGACCGGTTGAGACAGGCGGTCGCGCTCAACGGTCTCGATCTGCTAATCGACGTCGTCCCCGCGGCGGCCGGCTCGCGCAGTGAGGCCGGATCATTCCTGGTGCACGACTCCGGCGGGATGGGACGGCTCGGCGGCGGGTCGGGGCGGACGGACGGATTCGTGTCGAAGATCGCTGTCGACATCGTCGCGTTGGATGACTTCGTATCCCGGCAAGGCCATCCGCCCCCATCGTTGGTCAAGCTGGATCTGGAGGGTGGAGAAGGAGGGGCTCTGCTCGGGATGAGGCGCCTCCTGCGCGAAGAGCGACCCACCCTGATGGTGGAATTGCACGACAGGTCGGCGCAGGACGTCATCGACCTTCTGGTGGAGGCGGGGTACGTCTCTTACGCCATGCGCGACGGGTATCCGCAAGTCGGCAGGGAGACCGAGCCGGAGAAGTTCAAGCATATCGTGGCGCTTCCTTCGGGGACTCTCCCGTGAAGCGCGACCCAGGCTTCTCAGGTCGCGTGGCCCTGCAGCAGCGCGTCTTGCCCTTGTATCGCGCTGGGTTCGTCGACGGGTTGGCGGACCGTTGCGACGGCGGGCTGGGTCTCTTCGCCGGATCGGCGCGTCCGGACGAGGCGATCGTCGCCGCGGACCATGTGCGGGCCGCCCGATGGACGCGCGCCCGCAACTGGCACGTACTGCGCGGCGGAGCGTACTTCTGCTACCAGCGCGGCTTGACCGGTTGGCTGAGTCAGCTCGACCCCGAGGTGTTGATTGTCGAAGCCAACCCACGCTACCTGTCGACTCCAAGGGCGGTCGAATGGATGCACTCGCGTGGCCGCCCAGTCCTCGGATGGGGGCTCGGGGCGCCGCGCGGCGGCGCTCTCACCGCTTGGCTGCGACATCGATTCCTGCGAGGCTTGAGCGGTGTCATTGCCTATAGCACTCGCGGCGCGGGCGAGTATGCCGCGGCCGGGATCCCCGTCGAACGAATCTATGTAGCACCGAATGCGGTGGAGGCACCGCCGCGCCGGATGCCGGTCCGCCGGCTCGCGCGTGGCCGGCCGGCGCGGCTCATATTCGTCGGGCGGCTGCAGCGCCGCAAGCGAGTCGACGACCTGCTGGCGGCGTGCGCGGCAGCGTCGCCCGCGCCGGAAGTCTGGATCGTCGGCGACGGCCCCGACCGCGCCCGATTGCAGTCGATCGCCGCGCGCGACTTCCCGGCCGCAGTTTTCACCGGCTCGGTGCGCGGCGAGGCCTTGCGCCGCCTGCTGGACCGGGCCGACCTCTTCGTCCTCCCCGGCACGGGTGGGCTGGCGCTGCAACAAGCGATGGCTCGCGGCTTGCCGGTGATCGCGGCCCAGGGCGACGGGTCCCAAGAGGATATGGTGACGCCGGACAACGGATGGCTCGTCCCGCCGGCGGACCCGGCGGCGCTGGCAGCGGTCGTTCAATCCGCGTTGAGTCAGCCGGCTCGGCTGCGGGCGATGGGTGAAGTCTCCTTTCGTCTCGCACACATGCGATTTCACCCGAAGATCATGATCGACGTGTTCGTCCGGGCTCTGCGCGAGACGACGGCAGGCGTTCCATGAGGCTGGCCTTCGTCGCCGATGGGCGCAGTCCGATCGCCCGGTCCTGGATCGAATACTTCCTGCAGGGTGGGGATCGGGTCCATCTGATCTCCACCCGGTCGTGCGCCGGCATGAACGGCCTGGCTTCGTTGGAGATCGTCCCGCTCTGGCCGCGGGCGGGAGGCGCCGGAGGGGGCGGTCGGCGCCAGCGGAATCTTGACGCGCTGACCGGGTTGCGCCACTGGTTCGGGCCTCTGTTCGTGGCACGGCGGGCCTCGATGTTGCGCGGGATCCTGCGCGAGCTCGACCTCGACGTCGTCCACGCCATGCGCCTACCTTTCGAAGGGATGTTAGCGGCGGCGGCCAACCCCGCCGCGCCCCTGATGATCTCCCTGTGGGGCAACGACTTGACCTTTCATGCCGCTTCAACCCCGGTCATGCGATGGGCGACGTGGCGGGCGCTGCGCCGGGCGACGGCCCTCTGCGCCGACTGCCAGCGTGATCTGCGCCTGGCAGAACGCTGGGGATTTCGAGCCGGGCGACCCTCGATCGTGATTCCGGGCAACGGCGGAGTGCGGAGAGATGTCTTCTATCCAGGACGCAGGGAGCAGGATCCTGACTTCGGCCTGCCGGCTGCCGCGCCGGTCGTCGTACAGCCGCGCGGCCTAAGGGCGTACGTCCGCAACGACACCTTCTTCCGCGCCATTCCCCGTGTTCAGGAACGGGTGCCGGAGGCGATCTTCGTTTGTCCCGCGATGGAAGGGGCGGCGGAGGCGCACACCTGGCGGGACCGGCTTGGACTGGGACGGGAGCTGCGCCTGCTGCCTTCGCTCGACCCGTTTTCGATGGCAGCGCTGTTCCGCCGGGCCGCCGTGTCGGTCTCGCCAAGCACACATGATGGCACACCGAACACTCTGCTCGAGGCGATGGCCTGCGGCTGCCTCCCTGTGGCGGGCGATCTGGAGTCCATCCGAGAATGGATCCAGGATGGGGAGAACGGTTTGCTGGTTGATCCGACAAGCGAGCAGGCGGTGGCCGATGGCGTCGTCCGTGGTTTGACGGATGCCGCCCTCCGAGGCCGGGCGTCGCGCATGAATGCCGGCCTCGTCGCCGAGCAGGCCGACTATGCCTTGCACATGCCGCGTGTCGCTTCCTTTTATGAGCAGGTGTTGCGGGGATAAATTGGAATGATGAAGAGGGGATAGTAACGGGTTCTGGAGAAGGCAGACAACGGTGCGTGAATCCAGGAGAGGACGCACCAGGCATGGACGCCCGCCTCCCGCCTTCGTGAGGGTAGGTTTCGCGGGGGGACATGAATGGGGGAGTCATTCCCGCGCAGGCGGGAATCCGGGCATGAAGCAGTACTACCTCTACATTCTTGCCAGCAAGCGAAATGGCACCCTCTATGTCGGTGTGACGAATGACTTGCTGCGCCGTGTATGGGAGCACAAGCACGATCTGGTTGAAGGGTTCACCAAGAGGTACGGCATTCACCGGCTGGTCTGGTACCAGGCTGCGGACACGCCGACGGCGGCGATCGTGCGGGAGAAGCAAGTGAAGAAATGGAAGCGTGCGTGGAAGCTGCGCCTGATCGAAGAGGCCAACCCAGACTGGAAGGACCTTTACGAGGAGGTCGCACAATGACTGGACCCCCGCCTCCCCTACGGGATGCGAAGCGCGATTCGCGGGGGTGACACCGGGCCAAACGTCGTTCCAACAAAAACGAGAATCCAGGAGAGGATGGATCAGGCCTAGACTCCACCTTCGCGGGGATAACACCAATCCCAACGTCATTCCCGCGAAGGCGGGAATCCAGGCGAGGATGCATCGGGCCCGTACCCCGGCCTTCCTGCAGGTGACACCCATGAGGAGGCGCCCGTTGCAGGGGGACTGCTATAATGCCGCCGCCATCTTCGGCAGGACCTTCCCGGAAGCTCGAAGCTTCCGGGATGTTGCACTTGATCGCCCGCGACTTACGGTGAGCGGAAGGCGCACATGAAGCAAGCGGTCCAGGATCTTCGCGGTGGCGGGACGCGTCTGGTCGAGGCGCCGATTCCTGCCGTCGGCCGCGGACAAGTGCTGGTGCGGACCGCCTTCTCCTTGATCTCCAGTGGTACCGAGCGGATGGTGGCCGACTTCGCCGGCAAGAGCCTGGCCGGCAAGGCGCGCGCACGACCCGATCTGGTACGTCAGACGCTCGACAAGGCGCGCCGAGAGGGCGTCCTGGCGGCCGTCGAAGCCGTGCGCAACCGCCTGGCGGAGCCGATAGCTCTGGGCTACGCCTCTTCGGGAACCGTCGTCGAAGTAGGCGTCGATGTGCACGACCTGGCGCCCGGCGACCGCGTGGCCTGCGCCGGCGGGGGCTTCGCTGTCCATGCCGAATACGCCGTCGTGCCTCGGCTTCTGGTGGCGCGGCTGCCCGAATCGGTGGACTTTGATTCGGGCGCGTTTGCCACACTCGGCGCCATCGCGTTGCACGGATTCCGGTTGGCGCAGGTTCAGGTCGGGGAGCGCGTAGGTGTGATCGGCCTAGGGCTCGTGGGCCTACTGGCGACGGCGATCTCGCACAGCGCCGGAGCCGAAGTCTTTGGCGTCGACTTGAATCCGGAGCGGGCGCTCCTGGCGAAGAAAATGGGCGGCCGGGGGTTTGCGCGGGACGGCGCGAAAGAGTCGATTCTCGCTGCCAGCGCGGGCCAGGGGGTGGACGCGGTCATCATTTGCGCCGCCACGCCTTCGAACGATCCGGTGGAACTGGCGGCCGAGATCGCGCGCGACCGGGCACGCATCGTCGCCGTGGGGGCGGTCGGCTTGGAGCTGCCGCGCAAGGCCTACTACGAGAAGGAGCTGAACTTCGTCGTCTCCCGCTCCTACGGCCCCGGGCGCTACGACCCCGGGTACGAAGAAGACGGGAACGATTATCCGGCGGGCTACGTCCGATGGACCGAAGGCCGCAACCTGCAAGCCTTCGTCGATCTGCTGGGCCGCGAGCAGATCGACGTGACCCCGCTGATTACCCATCGCATCCCCCTGGACCGTGCCCCCGAGGCGTATGAGCTGGTCGCTGGCGAGGCGCGTGCATCCGCGTTGGCTGTTTTGTTGGACCACGGCAGCGCTCGGTCTCTACAGACCGCCAAGGGCGGGGCCGGCTCCGTCGAAGGGCGAGTCATCACCATCGAGCGGGGCCCGCGTTCACCGGCGCCGGTCCGCCTCGGCGTCCTCGGCGCCGGCCGGTTCGCGCAGGGCGTCGTCCTCCCGATCCTGAGTAAGCAGCCCGGCCTGACGCGGGTCGGGGTCGCTTCCGCGCGCGGTCTCAGCGCGGCGGAGGCCGGCCGGCGCTTTGGGTTCGGATATGCCACGACGGATGACGATCGAATCCTGCAGGATGCCGAGATCAACACCGTCGCCATTCTGACTCGCCACAACCAACACGCGCTTCAGACGGCGGCCGCGCTGCGCGCCGGCAAGAACGTGTGGTGTGAGAAGCCGTTGGCGCTCAGCGCCGACGAACTCGAGGTCGTGGCGCAGGCGCTCGCCCGCGCCGGCGGGATTCTGACCGTCGGCTTCAACCGCCGTTTCGCGCCGCTCAGCCGGCCGCTGCATCAGTTTCTCGGCGCCGAACCCGGTCCGTTGACGATGGTCTATCGGGTTAACGCCGGCCCGGTGCCGCCCGGGCATTGGTACTTCGATCCGGCGCAGGGCGGCCGAGTGCTGGGGGAAGTGTGTCACTTCGTCGACTATCTGACGTACCTGGCGGGCGCCTTGCCGCGCCGGGTGACGGCGCGGGCTTCCGGCGGCGAGGACGTCGTCGTCACCCTCGAGTTTCCCGGTGGGTCGCTTGGGACGGTCGTCTACGCCGCCCACGGGGATCGGTCCTTTTCCAAGGAGCGCCTGGAGGTTTTCGGAGCAGGCAAGGCCGCCGTGCTCGACGACTTTCGCCGTTTGGAAATGACGGTTGGCGGGCGTCGCTGGACGAAACGCTTGTGGCTGCGATCGGACAAGGGACATGCAGCGCAGTGGGAGGCGTTTCTCGGGGCGGTGGCGACCGGTGGGCCGGGACCGATTCCCTACCCACAGCTCTTCGCGGTGGCGGATGCAACGCTGGCGGCGGTCGAATCCCTGCGGCGGGGCACAGCGATCGAACTTGGCCCCTCGGCCTATGATCAGAGCCGCGAGGGAGGCCTCGGGGTGCAACGACCGCCGTTCGGAGGATGATGGTCCTGCCGGTCGCCTCCCTGAGCGGGGGCCAACAACCCTCCTCCCTGAGCGGAGCGCTGGCCAGAGCCCAGCGATGGCCAGGGCCCCTCGGCTTCGCTCGGTCTCTACGCCCCTTCGCCCTCTACGCCGTTCGGCGCACCGAAGCGGTGCAGGGCGCCAAGGGCGGGCGCCCCCATGTGGCAGACCGCCACGCCCTTCGCCCTCTACGCCCTTCGGCGCACCGAAGCGGTGCAGGGCGCCAAGGGCGGCGCACACCCAGGGTGCACACCCAGGGTGCACCCGAAGGGGTGCCCGAAGGGGTGCCCGAAGGGATGAGGGCGGGCGAAGGGCCTCGGCGGATGCAAGACCTTTCGGTCACGCTTCGATACCATCCTGAGCGAAGCGATGGGCTTCGTGCCTCGCCTCTGGCTCGGCCCTCCGCTCAGCGAGGAGGTGGCATGTGAGCCCGGTCCGGTGGCGAGGCCCGCATGGACGTCGGATACCTCGCGGGGGCTGACGTGAGAGTAGGCCCTTGACCCGCCTCAAGACATCTCTGCTCGCTGCACGCGAGCTCGGCCCGACGGCGCTCTTCCATTACACAGTCTATCGGCTGGGCCTGGCGAGCGGGTGGATACGGCGACGCACGCCTGGGACGGAGTGGTCCCGAGTCCCATTGGAGAGCTGGCTTCGCCCGGGCGTGCCATCGGACCCCCAGGGATATGCCGCTTACCGGGCTCGACCCGCACGACCGCGCTTCTTCTTCGATGGACAGAGTGAAGGCCTCCCAAGGGGGCCCGCCGGCGCCGCGCCGCCGGATCTGTTGACCGAGGCCGACGAACTGCTGACCGGGAGCTTTCGGCTCTTTGGTGGCGCGCCGGTTCCGCTTGGCCGACCTCCCGACTGGCATGCTTTCCCCTCGCCGCTCCATGGGACGCCGCCGTTCGATGCCAAGGTCCATTGGACCCGGGTGCCACTCAACGCACCGGCTGCGGACGCGCGATTGTTGTGGGAAGTGTCGCGCTTCGGCTGGGTCTTCGTGCTGGCGCGCGCCTATCGCTGGACGGGCGACACGAAGTATGCCGAGGCCTGCTGGGAGCTCATCGAGTCCTGGCGGAGGGCGAATCCTCCGAATCACGGGGTGCATTGGGCATCGGGGCAGGAAGTGTCCCTGCGGATTCTTGCCTTGACGTTTGCCGGCCACGCCTTCTTCCCAGCCTGGAGCGAATATCTTCGGCGGGTGGCGGAGCTGGCTCAGATGGTTGCGGTGCACGCCGCGCGCATTCCCCCCACGTTGGAGTACGCACGGGCGCAGGCCAACAATCATCTGCTGAGTGAAGGGGCGGGGCTGTTGACGGCCGGGCTGATGTACCCCGAGTTCCTCGAAAGCGCGGACTGGCGGCGACAGGGCCGGGCCGCGCTCGAGGAGGGCTACGCCAGCCAGGTCTTCGATGATGGCGGCTACATCCAGCACTCGGCGAACTACCACAGGATGGCGCTGTCACTGGGCACCTGGGCGGCGCGGTTGGCGGAGATCAACGGTGAGCCTCTCTCCAGACGAGCGCACGAAGCGCTGGGCCGGCTGAGTCGGGGATTGGCGGCCCAAGCGGATCCTTCGACCGGACAAATCGCGTGCTTCGGGCCGGACGATGCGAGCCATGTCCTTCCTTTCACTTCAACGGATTCGCGCGACGTTCGGCCGGCCGTGGCGGCAGGGGCGCGACTGTTTCTAAAGGAGTCGTGGTATCCGGCCGGGGCCTGGGATGAGACATCGATATGGCTCGGCCTGGGAGGCGGGGCGGGCGGTGAGCCTCCGCAACCGGCCAGCCTTCCGCAGGCCGGACTGCATTTTCTTCGGGGCCGCCATATCCACGCCACCCTTCGATGTGCGAGATTTCGTCGCCGGCCTGGCCATTCAGATCAGTTGCACATCGATCTGTGGTGGGGATCCGAGCCCGTCGCCTTCGACCCGGGCTCGTACCTCTACAATGGCCCTCTTCCCTGGCGAAATTCACTGGCCAACGGCGCCGTCCACAATGCATCGCTCGTCAACGGACAGGAGCCAATGCGCGCGGCAGGCCCGTTCCTCTGGGTCGACCGTGCCCAAGGGACGATCACCGGCAGGTTCCAAGAAAAGGGTGTGCAGGCGATTCGGGCTGAGCACGACGGTTACCAGAGATTGGGCGTTACGACCGTCCGGTCGCTGGCGCTGGTGGATCAGGCAGCGTGGCTCGTCGTAGACGAGGCCAGGGGAGCTGCAGCGAGGCGACTCACGGTCGGATGGAATCTTCCCGACTGCGAGTGGACCTGGGGTGGCGACACCCTCCGGCTGGCGCTGGCGCAAGGAGAACTTCTGATCGAGTGGAAGGGGCCCCAGGCCGTAGGCGGGCTCGTGCGCGCAGGTCATTGGATCGGCGGGGAACAAACCGGCGATACGATCGCTGGCGGGATCGAAACATGGGGCTGGAGATCGCCGCGCTACTCGAGCCTCGCACCCTGTCTGCGGCTGGTCATCGAAGCGAGAAGCCAGGGCCCGCTGACTCTGGCATCCCGCATGGTGCTCGGCGACGCTTGGACCCAGGCGATGGATTCGCTGTGGACGGACCCCGAAGCGCTTCAACGAAAGTTCGCCGCGGCCGCAGGGGAGCGGTGAGGCATGGGCGCCGGCCTGTTTCCCGAGGGAGTTCCAAGGACGAAGCGCATTCTCGACCTCGTCTTGACGATCCCGGGCCTCCTGCTGATCTCGCCCCTGCTGGGGATCATCGCGTTGTGGATCCGTTTGCGAATGGGGTCGCCGGTGCTCTTCCGACAAGTCCGCCCGGGGCTTCGCGCCAAGCCGTTCACGCTCTACAAGTTCCGAACGATGGTCGATGCCCGCGACATCGACGGCCGCGTGTTGTCGGACGGAGCGCGGTTGACCGCGCTCGGCCGGTCGCTGCGCTCCTTCAGCCTGGACGAGCTCCCCGAGCTGGTCAACGTCCTGCGCGGCGAGATGAGTCTGGTTGGGCCGCGGCCCCTGTTGACCTCCTACCTCGACCGGTACACCCCGGAACAGTCGCGGCGGCACGATGTGTTGCCGGGGATGACCGGGTGGGCGCAAGTCAACGGGCGAAACGCGCTCACCTGGGAGGAGAAATTCCGGCACGACGTCTGGTACGTCGATCATCGGTCGCTGTGGCTGGATCTCAAGATTCTGGCCATCACCCTGCTGAAGACTCTGACGCGTGAAGGGATCAGTCAGCCGGGCCAGGCCACGGCCGAGGAGTTCTGGGGATCCCCTCTCACGAGCCCTGTTCGGAGTCCCCTGCAGGATCCCCTGCGCGATCCCCTCCGGGATGCGAAGCGCGATGCGAACCGCGACGAAGCACCTTCTGGAGATGACCATTGATTTGGCCCTACCGGGGATCGCGCTTCGCATCCTGTAGAGGACTTGAAGCTTAGAAACGCAGCCCCGGTGGCCATTGGGCGCCTGGTTGGTTCCGCCTTGCGTTCACAGCGGGGAACGGATTCTTGCGAGCATATTGAACAAGAATCGCCGCCAGAACATTCCCCGCATATGTGGCATTCGGAGGCCGCTGCACGCAGTCTGGGGGATATATGGCGGGCGCGAGTGCGGATGCGGCACCGGTGGCGCCGGGGAAGGCATGTTGGGGCTTGCTAGGCTGGCGCTTTCCCTGTAGTATCCTTGCTCTCGGACGCCCACTTCAGAACGGGCGTGCTAAAAGGAGGATGGAAGTGAAGCCTGAGCTCAGTTTCTATGACGTCAAGACCAAGAGCAAATTCCCGAGCAGCGAGTGGCGGATCGAAGTCAAGGAATCGAAGGGTAAGATGCGCTACTTCGCCGTCTCCAAGGTCCCCGGCCAGCCGCACGAAGCCTGGCTGATCGTGAAAGAGGACTTCGCCAAGTCCAACATGATGTAGCCGCTCGGCCCAACCGCGAGTGCGCTAACGGGGCGCGGCCACCCGCCACGGGTCGGCTGCGCCCTTTGCGCGCGCCGGATGATAAAATTCGGGGGTGGGCGTTTTGCTGACCTGGCGCCCAATGGCCTCCAGCTCCAGCTAGGCCTGGCTCGAAGTCCCCGGCAGGGCCATTAAGCAGGGTCGGTCGCCGACTCGGACAAGACCCCGTGCACATCCTACTGCTCCATCAGCTCTTCATTCGCCCCGACGACCCCGGCGGCACCCGACACGTCGAATTCTGCCAGTCCCTCGTCCGATCCGGCCACCGTGTGACGATTCTGGCCGGGACGAGAAGCTACCTCACCGGTGAGAAGGTCGCGCGAGCTCGGCGTGAGGTTCTGACGCCCGGCCTCGAAGTGATCCGCTGCGGGACGATCGGCGGGGGCCATCGCAGCTTCTCCTGGCGCGTCGTCGGGTTCCTCTGGTTCACGGCGACCTCGCTGGCGGCCGGGCTCACGATCGGGCGGGTCGATGTGGTGTGGGGGACCTCGCCGCCGTTGTTACAGGTAGCGTCGGCCTGGGCGCTGGCGCGCGTGAAGCGCGTGCCGTGGGTCTTCGAAGTTCGCGACCTTTGGCCGGCGTTCGCCGTCGCCGCCGGGGTGCTGCGCAACCGGCTGCTGATCGCGCTGTCGGAATGGTTGGAGCGATTCCTGTATCGGCGCGCCGACCACCTCATCGTCAACTCCCCGGGGTTCACGGCATACCTTCTCGAACGCGGCGTACCGCCTGAGAAGGTCACCCTCATCCCCAACGGTGTCAACCCGGAGATGTTCGACCCGGCCGAGGAGGGCGCCGCCTTCCGCCAGGCGCATGGGCTGCAGGGCAACTTCGTCGCCCTCTACGCCGGCGCGCACGGTCTGTCGAACGACCTGAGCGTTGTGCTGGAAGCCGCGGCAAAGCTGCGGGATGAGGCCGGCGTGGTTTTCGTGTTCGTGGGAGACGGCAAGGAGAAGCCGCACCTGATGCGCCAGGCGGAGCAGCTGGGCCTGACGAATGCGGTCTTCCTGCCGCCGGTCGGCAAAGAACACATGGCGGAAATCCTGGCCGGAGCGGATTGCGGCATCGCCATTCTGAAGCCGCTGCCGCTATACGCCACGACCTACCCCAACAAGGTCTTCGACTACATGGCCGCCGGGCGGCCGGTTGTCCTTGCGATTGACGGAGTGATTCGGGCAGTGATCGAGGGGGAGAAGGCCGGGATCGCCGTGCCGCCGGGAGATGCGGCGGCGCTGGCGGCGGCGGTGCGCCGGCTGGCCGCTGATCGGGCCGAGGCGCGCGAGATGGGGCGGCGCGGGCGGCGCGCCGTCGAGCAGCGCTTCGATCGGCGGCAGCAGTCGCAATGGCTCGAGGCCATCTTTCGTCGAGTCGTGGCGCGGGGCGCGTCGGCTGGATGAGCGATGTCGGCTGGCGACGGCGGTTCGTCCGGTCGGTGTACGCCGACCAAAACGACTCACCGGCGGTGCGGCAGGCGCTGGATCGTTTGCTGCGGGATCTCGGGTCGGGGCGAGGCCTGAACGTTGGCGCCGGCCTGGAACGCCTCGACGCCCGTTTGATCCAGCTCGACCTGGTGCGCCGAGCGACGACAGATTGCGTGGCTGACGCAGGCCACTTGCCTTTTCGGGCAGGCGCCTTCGATCTGGTTGTGTCGCAAGAGACGGTGGAGCACGTCGCCGATCCGTTCAAGGTGGTGCGGGAGATGGCGCGCGTCCTGCGGCCGGGAGGGCGAATCTACTTGCAGTTGCCATTCGTAATTGGCTACCACCCGGGGCCGGAGGACTACTGGCGTTTCACTCGCGCCGGAATCGCCGAACTGCTGCATCAAGCGGGGATCGGCCAGACGAGGGTGGAGGTCTCGGTGGGGGCGGGCACCGGTTTCTACCGGATCGCCGTGGAATTCGCGGCATCGCTGGCCGGCCGCCTGGCGGCCGGCCTGTACCTTCCGGCGAAAGGAATCGTGTCTCTGTTATGCTACCCCTTCAAGTGGCTCGACGGGTGGCTGCAAGGCGGCGTCGCCCGCGACCGAATCCCCGGTGGCTACCTGGCCGTTGGGAGAAAGCCCGATGAACCCGGTTAACCTGCTCTTCGCCAGCGCCGGCCGGCGCGTCGAATTGCTGAGACTGTTTCGCCAGGCCTATCGTCAGCTCGGGATAGAGGGGCGCATCGTCGTCACTGACATCGATCCGCTGGCCCCGGCGCTGCAGGAGGCCGACGCCAGCCACGTCGTCCCGCGCGTCGACGACCCCGGCTACATCGCGGCGATGGCCGAGATCTGCACGGTGGAAGAGATCCGGCTCGTGTTCCCGCTGATCGATCCGGCGGTGCCGGTGCTGGCGCAGCACCGTGCGGCCATCGAGTCGACCGGGGCGCGGCTGGCGGTGGTCTCGGCGGAAGCAGCCGCGATCGCTCGCGACAAGTGGATGACCTTCGAGTGGCTGCGGTCCATCGGCGAGCCGACGCCGCAGACGTGGCTGGGCCATGACCTGCCGGCCGATCCGCCTTTCCCGCTCTTCGTCAAGCCGCGTTACGGAAGCGCCGGGAAGAAGTCGTTCCGCGCCGACGACCGGACGGAGCTCGATTTTTTCCTGCGCTACGTGGAGAACCCGGTGGTCCAGCCATTCGTGGAGGGCGCCGAGGTCACCAACGACGTGTTGTGCAGCCTGGAGGGCGAAGTGTGGGAGGTCGTGTCACGGCGGCGGATTGAAGTGCGCTGGGGCGAAGTCCACAAGGGTGTGACGGTTCACGAGCCGGAGATTGGGGAACGGTGCTCCATGATCGCCATGGCGCTGCAGGCGATGGGGCCGATCACGGTGCAGTGCTTGTTGAGCGAGGACGGTCCCCTGTTCACCGAGATCAACGCTCGCTTCGCCGGAGGGATGCCGCTGGGGGTGGCGGCGGGGGTCCCGTCGCCGGAATGGTATTTGCGGGAGGCGGGCGGCATGCCGGTGAGGCCGCCGCCGCTCGGCAGCTATCGAGCCGGGGTCTATCTAACCCGCTACGATGACTCGTTCTTTCTGGAGGGGGAGGGTTATGAGCCGCTGGCGGGCGGTCGTGTTTGACTTGGATGACACGCTGTACCCGGAGCGCGACTACGTCCGCGGTGGCTTCGTGGCGGTCGCCGAATGGGCGGCGTCGGGGCTCGGCAAGGAGCGCCAGGCCGTCTTCGACGAGCTGTGGGCGATGTTCGAAGCCGGCGTACGCGGCGACACCTTCGACCGGTGGCTCGATCGCAGTGGATTCCCCGCAGAAGGGAACCGGGAGCGGATGATCACTGCTTATCGCGGCCACCAACCGCGCCTCGAGCCCTACCCGGATGTCCTCCCCATCCTGACGGCGCTGCGCGGGAAGGCGCAGCTCGGGCTGATCACCGAAGGTGCGCGGTCGGTGCAGGAGATGAAGCTGGCGGCGCTCGGTTTGAGCCAGGCGTTTGACAAGGTCGTGGTCCTGGGAGAAGAGGAGCGCTCCGATTGGAAGCCTAGCCCGCGACCCTTCGAGCTGTGGCTGATGGAGACGGGGATCGCCCCAGCCGACGCCGTTTACCTCGGGGACAATCCGGGGAAAGACTTCCTCGGCGCCCGGCGCGCCGGTTGGTTCAGCATTCGCGTTCGGCGGCCGGACGGTTTGCACCACGACGAAGAACCCTTCGCCCCTGAAGCCGCCCCCGACCTTGAGGTTCCGGACCTCGAATCAGCGATCCCCAGTTTCCAGTTATCAGTGACCAGTGACCAGTCTCCGATTGCGTATCGCCACTCGCCAATCGCCAATCCCCGGTCGCCAGTCTCAGGCGAGAAGCAGATCCTTCGGCCGCTGGCGCGGCCTCAGGATGACAGATCCACATGATTGTCATCCCGAGCGAAGCGAGGGATCTGCTGGTGCCCTTCAGGAAGAGGGCCTCCCTGGCATGACCATCCCAATGTCCTCCCCTGACATCACTGACGCCGAGCGCCAGGCCGTCCTGGAAGTGCTGCGGACGCCGCGCCTGAGTATGGGACCGAGGCTGGAAGCGTTCGAAGCGGGTGTGGCGCGGCGCGTGGGTGCCAAACATGCGATTGCCGTCTCGTCGGGGACGGCCGGGCTGCATCTGGCTGCCCTGGCGGCAGGCATCAGCGACGGCGATCTGGTGATCACCACGCCGTTCTCGTTCGTCGCCTCGGCCAATGTGCTGCTCTACGAACGGGCGGTGCCGGTTTTCGTCGATGTCGATCCGCAGACCGGGAACATCGACCCGGCGTTGGTCGAGGACGCCGTGCACGATCTGTTGAAGGGCGGGGAGCGGAGGCAGCGTCGGCTGCCTCGCAAGCGCGCCTCCGAGGGCGCGCTGAAAGCGCTGCTGGTGGTGGATGCCTTCGGGCAGCCGGCCGACTACGAGCGCCTGCTGAAAGAAGCGCGGACGCACTCGCTGTCCGTGATCGAAGATGCCTGCGAAGCTTTCGGCGCGGCGTACAACGGCCAGCCTGCGGGGATGTTCGGCGACGTAGGGGTGTTCGCCTTCTATCCCAACAAGCAGATGACGACAGGAGAGGGCGGGGTTATCGTCACCGGGCGCGATGACTGGGCGGAGAAAATGCGATCGCTGCGCAACCAAGGCCGCGCGCCCGGCGACACCTGGCTGGAGCACACCTACCTTGGCTACAACTACCGCCTGGATGAGATGAGCGCGGCGCTGGGCGCGGCGCAGCTCGAGCGCTTCGACGAGTTGTTGGCGCGCCGGTCGCGCGTGGCGGGTTGGTATGGCGAGCGCATTGCAGAAATCCCGGGCGTGGAGAGTCTGCCCATCGGTCGCACCACGACGTTGATGAGCTGGTTCGTCTACGTCGTGCGGTTCGCGCCTGCGCTGAAGCGCGATGAGATCGCCCGCCGGCTGGAGGCGGAAGGGATTCCGAGCCGCCCGTACTTTACGCCGATCCACCTGCAACCGTATCTTGTCGACCGCTTTGGTTATCAGGAAGGCGATTTCCCTTTCACGGAGGACCTGGGCCGCCGGACCCTGGCGCTGCCGTTCTCGGGAGTGATGACGGAGGCGCAGGTGGAGACGGTGTGCTGGGCGGTGCGAGGGGCGTTGTAGGGCCACATCTTCCTTGGGATCGCCTTCTCGTCCCTTCTGGCTAGCTGCGAAGCAAAACGCCCCTAAGAGACGCCAATCGCTGCCAAAGACTAGTTGGGGGATGGGGGCGCGGTCCTTCTTCTTCCCCTAAACAGACGTGAATTGACTCGGGGGGGGCAACCTCAAGTTCCGAATGAGTGCGCACACCTGACACCTGTGGTTCCCTTTGGAGCCAGGGAGGGCCCGATATGAGGAGTCCTATCGCCAGGCCACTTTCAGACAAGTTCACCCTGTTGCGTCGCCGTCTGCCTGGAGGCGGACTCACGTCTGGGCGGGGTGTCACTGCGCTGCGCCTGCTACCGCTGTTGGTGTTCGCGCTGATTGGCGCGAACTACATTGGTGCATTCGCTGCCGTAGGTAGTCAACCCCAAAGCACCCCGATGGCCGAGCCTGAAGGATTGGCAATCCTCGAGCAGTTTGGACAAAGCACAAGGGTATCCAAGCTCGCGCGCGCCAGTTTGGAGGAGCCCCTGCGCGGCCGCGTCCAGCCTACGCCGGTGACCTCGCTCGATATACCCTTCGGCTGTGTTGCGAGCGGGCTGTATTCCGCTCCGCATGGACCGTGGGCGGTGGTGCAGGTGAACTGCGAAAGCGGCGGCTACCTGATATTCGTGAACTTGCGCTCGGCTCTGGTGTGGGAGCCGGACAGCCTGCTCGGCCACGAGCAGACCTTCCTGGCCTGGGAGCCCGCCGGCAACGACGTGATCGTTCGGCTCGACGCCGTTCTTGGTCCGCAAGTCGTGCGCGTCCATATCCCGGACGGGCGGTCGACGCCGCTCGACGTCCCCATTTCGACCTACAACCTTTCGTTCCGCCCGGACGGCAAGAAGATTCTCTACGCCACGACAGACGGAGTTGGCTGGGGGAGTTCGCTCTGGATCGCCGATGCGGATGGCTCGGACGCTCGACGATTGTTGCAGGACACGGAGAACCTGGTGATCTTTCCCTCCTGGTCGCCGGATGGCAAGAGCCTGGCCTATATCTCGATGGCGGACAACACAATTCCATTCCTTGTTGGCGACCTGTGGGTGGGCGGGGAGGACGGCGGTGGACTGAGGAGGATTGCGAGCGTCGACGGTGGGCATGGGTTTGCACCGGCGTGGGCGCCGGATGGAAGGTCCATTGCGTTTGTGCATCGGGAGAATCCGGGAAGCCTGCATGTTGACATCCATGCCCAGGCCCTGGAGAGCAATGTGTACGTCGTCTCCCTTGCGGATGGATCGATCCTGCCTGTCAGCGGCCTGAACGGCAAGCGGGTTAACGCGCCTGCCTACTCTCCCGACGGGGCTTTCCTGGCGTACGCCTCACAGCGGGACGGCGCTGCAACCATCTGGCTTCGCGACTGGGCCAACGGGGAATTGACGCCGCTGTTCGAGGCGCCAGGCGAACTCGCGCCCGGCTGGATTGCTGGGGAGTAGAAGAGACCCAAATGGGCCAACGCCATCGCACGAACCTCGCTGGATGCTTCGTCGTTTCACTGGCGGTTGCCTCCACTGGAGCGTGTCTTCCTTCGCGGCCTTTGCCTGCGGTGACAGCGATGGCGACGAAGCCTCTCCTCCCGACGGAAGTAGCCATGCCGACGGCCGAGCCGTCCCCCACCGCGCAGCCCACGCCAACGACGGTTCTGCCTACCGCGGACCTAAGCCTTCGGCTGATGTTCGTGACCTGGGTCGACGGCAGCGGTTGGCCGCGCCCCAGTGACCCGCCCCTTGCGTTTGCCGATACCGCTGGTGCTGCAATCCCCTCTCCAAGCTGGGCTGAAGATCTGGCCCAGGCGGATGGCGACTTCATGATCTGGAGCGCGGACGGCCGCTATCTTGCTTTCAGCGGCTATGCAGAAGATGAGGAGAGGAAGCACTACGACATACCAGTTCTGCGCGTTACCGAACCGACGGCCGGGCGCACATTCACAGTGACTCCCGAGGGCTACTACTACAGCCCGTATGGCGGCGGCCCCACCTGGTCACCCGACAGTTCTCAGCTCGCGGTGTCCCTTCAGGTGCCTCCGATGCCAGCTCCGGCTGTGTACCTGGCAGCCCCCCGGCCGAGTGTTCCCAAACAGGTGACTGCGGGTGGAGCGTTATTCCCCTCGTGGTCGCCGGTAGACAATCGGCTGGCTTACCTCGAGTACGCGCCTTCAGACCCCTCTTGTGGACCTTTTCCTTCGGACCGATGCGATGTGCTCACCCTAAGGGTCCATAACCTCGATACCGGGGCCGACACTTTACTCCTGGAGGACGTGCACCTATCTGACGAGGCGCTAGAGCACGCCTTTGCGTACAATGCGCCGGCCTGGGCACCCGACGGCCGGAACCTGGTCGTATTCACTGGCGGGGACCATGGGGACTTGGTTGCGGTGGACGCCGACACGGGCGAGCGACGGGTTCTAGCCCCGAGCGTCGAGGGGGGAGCCTACGCCGCCATCGCCCCCAATGCGAAGTCCGTCGCTTATGTCTCTCGGTCAAGCAGCAACGATGAGATCATGCTCGTGCCGTGGGACGGAGGGGAGGAGACGAATCTCACTAACAACCCGTCTAGCGACATCAACCCGGTCTGGTCGCCCGACGGTCGTTTCATCGCGTTTCTACGTGGCTCACCTTCGGGGACCTATCGCCTCCACATTCTGGACCTGATCGGCGGCGAAATCCGGCCCGTCTACGGGCACATCGTCTCTACGCGCCCGGCCTGGATCCCGCGCTCTGCCCCTTGATCCCGGCGGTCGTCTCTGCGTCGGCGGGCAGAGGAGGAACTGAGATGTCATTCACCGGACGAATCTTCAAGAGTGGCTTGGCCACCTTGGTGGTCGTTTCCTCCCTCGGGGAGCCTCCCCCAGCTGCCAGCCGGGGCTTCCCGCAAGTGCGTCCGCCTGTTGTGGCTGATGTCGACCCGTTCCTCTATCCGCCTTTTGCTGGCCGAACCTCGTTGAACGCCGTCTTCGACCACAAGACCCCACAGAATGACCTTCGCGCTGATGGGGAACTTGTTACCTACAACGGTTATCTAGCCAAACCCGCCGACGGGATCAACCGGAAGCTTGTCGACTATGACGTCACAGCAGAAGGCGTCCCGGATGTCGCCTACGACCAGCACGAAGGCATCGACTTCGATCTCGACTATGTCCCAGTGCTCGCGGCAGCCGACAGCCAGTGGGTTGTCAAGGCCGAATGGAACGTTCCGAGCAACCGAAGTGTTGGATATGGCCTCTTCATCCGCCTGGTTCACGGCAACGGGTATGACACCCTCTACGGACACCTTAGCTCGCTTGCAGTGAAGGCCTGCGGCAGCATTGGCTGCACGAACGTCGAGCGAGGGCAAATGATTGGCGTTAGCGGGAACACAGGCAACTCAACCGGGGCCCACCTTCATTTCGGAGTCCTACGAACCGGTACCTCGATCAACGTGGATCCTTATGGCTGGGACCCGCCCGACGATGAGCAAGTAGACCCGTGGGGGGAACACGAGCAGGCAGAGCGCCTGTGGGCATTGTTGCCCGACGTGAGCCTCTGGCCGTCAATACTCCCTAAATGAATGGCTAGGCATCTCGCTTGGCGGGTTTCAGGGACCGAATTCTGACGCCACGGCCTGAGGCCCGGCGTAGCGCCAGCTGAGAGGGTCTGCGTGTTCGCCATCCTCTGCGTTTCCCGAGGGATTCGCCGCAGGCCGACTGGATAAGGTAGTCGGCTTAGTCCCAGGGAAACGACCCACACCCTCGGGAATAGCCGCGATTCTTCAAGAAACTTGGCTTCTGGTTGACATCCTGCCAATTGGCTGCTATCATGTGCCATGTGGCAAGCCGGTTCGCGGCTGCCGCCCGAGGAGATCGATGGAACGTTCCGTGTCCTATGCCAGCCGGGTCGGTGTCAAGGCCGAGAACGCAGTTCAACTGGTCGAGTCGATCCGCAAGGGGCTTCCCTACCGCGCCTTCGACAGGCTGCAGCATGAGATGGGGGTAACGACGGCGGAGCTCGCCGGTCTAGTGGAGATCCCGGCGCGCACCCTGGCTCGACGCAGGACGGAAGGCCGCCTGCAGCCGGACGAGTCGGAGAGGTTGTTGCGGGCCTCTCGCATCTATGATGACGCGCTGGGCCTGTTCGAGGGGGACAAAGTGGCGGCGCTGGCTTGGCTGCGGGGGACGGCGCCGGCGCTGGCCGGCCGAAAGCCAATCGAGTTCGCCCGGACCGAGGTCGGCGCGCGCGAAGTGGAAGACCTGATCGGGCGACTGGAGCACGGGGTCTTCACGTGAGGCTGGAAGCCTGGCGCATTGTCAAGGCCAGGCACGCCCCCGAAGCTTTCAGCGGCGAGGGGCCGCGACGGTACGGCGGCCGTTGGACCAGTCCCGGGGTAGCCGTCGTGTATGCCGCCGAGCATGCCTCCCTGGCGGTCCTGGAGATGCTGGTGCACCTGGGGTCGAGCGGGCTCCTGCCTTCCTACGTCATCACCCGCTGCGAGTTCGATCCCAAGTGGACGGAGCGGATCTCCGCCGACGATCTCCCGCGCGAGTGGCGGGTCTCGCCGCCGCTGCAGTCGCTGCGGGCGATCGGGGACCGCTGGGTCTCCGAAGGCCGGTCGGCGGTGCTGGACGTGCCGAGCGCGGTGCTCCCCATCGAACGCAACTTCCTGTTGAACCCCGGGCACGCGGATTTCAAGAGAGTGTTGGTCGGAGAGCCGCAAGCGTTCGCTTTCGATCCTCGGCTGGGGAGGAGGGCGGCCTAGCTTCGGCCGCGGCGGAACGAGGCCTCCCCGCCATCCGCTTCTGTGACACCCGAAAGCGGACCCCCGCCGGTCGGCGGGGGTCCGCTCGCTTTGACAGCCGTAGGCGCTTTCAGCGAATCTGGTTCCAGTTGATGAGCGTCAGATTCTCGATGCACTCGTCCGAGGTGTCGAAGGTGACCTTCTCGGAGAGGATCAACCCGGCCGTATCTCTGAGCTGGATCCACATCGTGTCGCTGCTGTCGATCGGATGGTCGGAGAGATTGATCGTGTAGCCCGCCGGCCCGATGCGGGGGTTGCTGCCCGTGATCGAGTCCTGATTGACCAGTTGTCCGGCCAGCGTCCCTTCGACATGAGCGGTGATGCCGACGAGCGGTGCTCGATCCTTGTCGAACACCTGGCCAGCAACGCCCATCCAAGCACAACCCAGGTCGTTAGCGAAATTCTCCACCATGACGTTGCTGCCCGGCTGGACGACGAACGGCGCTCCCGTCGGGCTGGGGCCGGGCGTGGGTGTGGTGGGGGTCTCGGTATCCACCGCCGTCGGCATGGGCGAGGGGGTCTCGGTGGGGATTTCCGTGGGCGTCCCACTAATCGTCGGCGTCCAGGTCGGCCCCAATTGGATCTCTGGGGTGTTGGTGATGGTCGGGAACCCCAAGGTAGGCGGGATCGTCGGTGCTGGCCCGAGGTCGGGTCCGGGGAGAAACGGGTCGACGACCTCGATCAGGCCAGGGTTGGCAAAGACGGCGGCGACGCCGCTGGCTGCGACCAGGGTCGCCAGAAGGAAGACCAAGGTCAAACAGTTCAGCACCAACCCGACGATCCCACGTCGTGGCCTCGGGCTGTAGATGTCGTCCATCAGTTCACCTCCACTCCCTCAGGGCACGGCATAGGTTTCGATCGCCGCCACATCCCGTCGGGCTTGCAGCCACTCGCGCACGGCTCGTTCCCGCAGGAATCGCCGGGCGTCGGGGCTGAGGGTATGCTCTCCGCGTTCTAGGACGCGGACAATATGATAGCCCAGAGCGCTCTCGATCACGTCGCTCGTCTCACCCGGAGCCAGTTCCCAAGCGGCACCGCCGACCTCGGGCACAAGAAGGTACCCGGCAGGGAACCACCCCAGATCGCCGCCCGCCGGGCGAGAGCTTGGGTCGAGCGAAGATGCCCGTGCGAGATCACCGAAATCGGCCCCGGCGGCCAGCTCGGCCGATAAGCCGTCGGCTTCCTCATGAGACGCGACCAGAATGTGCGCCGCCCGCACCTGCTCGGCGGTCTCGCCGACGTCCCGGTCGATCGCTTCGACCATCATTGCCGACAGCATGTCCTGCCTCAGCGCCTGCTTGAATGAGTCAAGCGTGTAACGATTCTCGGCCATCCAGGCGCCCATCGCCTCGCTTCCACCGCGGACCTCGACCAGGGTCTCGACTTCGGACTCGACCGCCTCCGCATCGACTTCCTTCCCCTCAGCGACGGCGCCCTGAGCCAGGAGCACGCGGTCGATCAGTGCCTCAAGAACCTGGGTCCGGTAGTCGCCCAAAGATGCAAGGTCGGTGCCAAGGACGGCTTGCGCCGCTTCGAATCGAGCGACCTCGTCCTCGAAGTCGCTCAGCAGGATTCCTTGGCCGTTCACGCTGGCGGCGAGTGGTTCAGGGGTGGAGGTTGCTGTGGGCGGGGGGGCGGTGGTGGTCGGTGTGGCGAAGAGGGCTCCGGCGTTGCAGGCCGCCAGAGCAAGGGTTGCCAGGAGGAACGCCGGGGCTCGTTTCATGCGGCGGCGCATTATACCGAGGGGGCGCCATCCCACCACACCCGGCAAAGGTTCTTCGTCCTATTTCCAGGTGGGAGGGGGGCGGGCCATCACATGCCCGCCCCCCTCTCCCCCTGGAACCCCCAACCCCCCGCCCACGAAAGCGGCGGGGAAAGAAGGCTTGCGTCCGATTCTGCGAACCGCCGCTTAAGACCCTGGGCCCCGCTCGGCCCGTCTTGGTTGGGGGCCATTCTGACGCCAGCCGCGCCGCGGACATCCGCTGGGCCTCGGCACTCGCGCGGCAGATTGCGGATTCCAGGAGGCGGGGAAAGAAGCCTTGCACCCGTTCTTGCGAACCGCCGCTTAAGACGTGGTCCCGTTCGGCGGCTTAGTTGGGGCGATTCTGGTGCCAGCTGCGCCGCGACCATGTGCTGCGCCTCGACACTCGCGCGGCAGATGGCACAACGGAGTGCACGACTCCTTCGCTGCCGCTTTCAGGGGAGGGGTGACGGGGGTGTGGGGCTAGAGGGGAGGGGGCTGTAAGCCCCCCGCCCCTAGGCCCCCAAGATCGATGGTGTTATCTCTCGGGCGTCGAAAGCACGATGACCATCGGGCGGCGTTTGGTTTCGGCGTAGAACAACTTCGACAGCTCGCGCTCGACTTCGGCCTCGACGTGATTGCCGTTCGATCCGGCGACGACTTGCCGGATTCGCTCCTGCGCCGCTTCCATCAGGTTCTCGGCGTCCGGCGCGTAGACGAACCCGCGCGACACCAGGTTGGAGTCCGGCCGCAGGGCCCCGGTACGCCGGTCGAGGTGAAGCTGGACGACGACGATGCCGTCGCGCGCCAGCGATTCGCGCTCGCGCAGGACGGCCGGGCCGACGTCGCCCACGCCCGAACCGTCGACGAACACGTAACCGCCGGGAATGCGGTCGCCGATCTTCATCTTGCCGTTGCGGAACTCGATCACCGTGCCGTTCTCGACCACGGCGATGTGCTCGGCGTCGATGCCCAGTTGGCGGGCCAACGAAGCGTGCTGATGCAGGTGGCGCAGTTCGCCATGGATCGGCACGAAGTACTTCGGCCGGATCAGCTGCAGCAGGAGCTTCATCTCTTCCTGGCTGGCGTGTCCGGAGACGTGCACCGGGGCCAGGGCGTCATAGATGACCGTCGCCCCGCGGTGCAGCAGGCGGTTGATCGTCCGGTGCACCATCTCTTCGTTCCCCGGAATGGGGTGAGAAGACATCACGACCGTGTCGCCCGGCACCAAGTCGAACTGGCGATTGCTGTCGGTCGACAGACGGCCGAGGATCGACGACGGTTCGCCCTGGGTGCCGGTGCACATCAGCACGACCCGCGACGGCTTCATCTTGAGCGCCTGGTCGAGCGGAACGATCAGATCGTCGGGTGTCTCCAGGTAACCGAGCTGGCGGGCGATGCGCACGTTGTCGACCATGCTCGTGCCCACCAGGGCCAGCACCCGGTCGTGGGCGGCGGCGGCACGCGCCGCCTGCTGGATACGCGAGATCAGCGAGGCGAAGGTGCCGATCAGGATACGGCCCGGCGCCTGGCGGAAGACGTCGTCGAAGGCGGAGTCGATAACCGCTTCCGACGGAGTCCACCCGGGGCGCTCGGCGTTGGTCGAGTCGGCCATCAGCGCCAGCACGCCGCGCTCGCCGAGTTCAGCCAGCTTGGCGAAGTCGGTCGGTCGGCCGTCGACCGGGGTGTGGTCGAACTTGAAGTCACCGGAGTGGACGACCAGCCCGGCGGGGGTGGTGATCCCCAGCCCGACTCCGTCGGGGATGGAGTGGCAGACGTGGAAGAACTCGACCGTGAACGGGCCGAGGCGCTTCTCGTCGCCGGCGTGGATCGTGTGCAAAGAGGCTTGCTTCAGCGCCCCGCCCCGACTGAGCTTGGCTTCCAGCAGACCGCGCGTCAGAGGTGTGGCGTAAACCGGCGCCGGGATTGCCTCCAACACATGGCGGATGGCGCCGGTGTGGTCTTCGTGGCCGTGGGTGACGATGATCGCCCGCACCTGGTTGGCTTTGTCCTTCAAGTGGCCGAAGTCGGGGATGATGTAGTCGATCCCCAACATGTCGTTCTCGGGGAACATGATGCCGGTATCGACGACGAGGATATCGTCGCCGTACTCGATGGCCATCATGTTCTTACCGACCTCGCCCAGCCCCCCCAAGGGGACCAGGCGGAGAGTCTTACTGCTCATATTTCATTCCTCGTTTTCTTAGTTCCGTGATGTAGGCAGATCCACGGTCGCGCTTTGATACCGTCCCGAGTCGAGCAAGGGACGGAGCATGCCGTGAGCGGGTTCTCCGCACGGGTCGGCGGCGAACCGGTGGATGCTCAAGTGTCAACGCTGGCGGGTGACTGCGAGGGCCTGCGGGGTGCGCACCGCTTGGTTGTGAGGGAAGGGGACCACCCTTACCGTCCTCGCAGCGGTGACGCTCAGGTTGGCGATGCTGAAGTCTTTCGATCCGTCAAACGCACGACGCCGGATGCTGCCTACTCCGAAACATGTTGACGTGATTTCTATCACAAGAACCCCGATCCGTCAATGAGTGCAGTGGTCAGTGGTCGGTGGTCAGCGGTCAGCTTTCAGCTGTCAGCCGTGAACCATGAGCATGACCCTATCCTGAATCCCCAATCGATACTCGCCAATCGTCAGTGATTACTGCATCTGGTTCACCGACTCCTGATCACCGATCACTGATCACTTTTCACCGATCACTAGTGACTGCCTTCCGCCGACATTGACCGGCTCCTTCATAGCGACTTATAATTCTCCCGACAAACGAACCAGGGCCCAGGTGGCCTCCCGCCCGGATGCGGAGGCCGTCGAGGGGAAGCCGGTGACCGCGGGCGACCGCCGCGGAAGTCCGGCGCTGTCCCGCAACTGTAAGGATAGCTGTCAGCATTCAGCGGTCAGCGGTCAGCTCTGAATCGTCGTTTTCGGGCTGACGGCTGAAAGCTGAAGGCTGACGGCTGACCGAGCCAGGATACCCGCCTGGGCCCCGGCGCTGAATTCACCTTCGAGGAAAGGAGGTGGCGCCCTGCCGACCCAGGCCTCGCCTCCCCTCCACGGGGAGGTTCTTATTCCGTGCCCGCGTGCCCGCATTGTCGGGCGTCCGACCCCTTCACTTTAGGAGAGCCAACATGCCGCGCTTGCGGACCCTCTTGTCCCTCATGATCCTCGTGAGTACCGTGGTTTTCGCGGCTCCGATCCCCGCCGCCTCGGCCAACGGCGTCGACGCGGCCCTGTCCTGGCTGCGCGGCCAACAACAGACCGACGGGGGCTTTTCGAACGGCTTCGCGGCGGGGAGCGACATCGGAGCGACCTCGGATGCCGTCATCGCCATCGCCAGCGTCGGCGAGTCTCCCAACGATTGGCGGTCCGGTGGCAGAAGCCCTCTCGAGTTCCTTCGGCAACACGCGATGGAGGTGACCTCGCCCGGCCTGGCTGCGAAAGTGGCGCTGGCGGTCGTGGCGGCCGAGGAAGATCCGCGGAATTTCGGCGGTGTCGATCTGATCGAGGTTGCCAATGCCTTCGACGAGACAGCCCCGGCCAGCGCCTACGACCGGGCGCTGGCCATTCTGGCTCTCCGCGCGGGAGGGGCCCCCGTGCCGCCTGAAGCCGTATCCGCCCTGGTCGAAGCCCGGCTGCCCGACGGAAGCTACGCCTTCGATGCCAGCCTCATCCCTGGAAGCGGCGACAGCAACACGACGGCACTGGTCGTTCAGGCTTTGCTAAGTGCCGGCCGCGGCGAAGAGACGCTGCCGTCTTATGCGTACTTCCGGGACACCCAGAACGATGACGGCGGGTGGACCTATCAGAAGCCGAGCTCCTTCGGCGAAGCGACGGACGCCAACTCCACGGCCCTGGTGGTCCAGGCGCTGCTCGCCGGAGGACAAGACTTGGCCGACTGGGAAGATCCGCAGCGGGCGTTGCTGGGGCTGCAGCAACCGAGCGGGGCGCTGGCTTTCAATGCTGAGACACCCGGGGACAATCTGCTGGCCACGGTCCAGGCCATCCCGGCGCTGGCCGGCATCGATCTGACCGACGTCTCACGGCTGGCGCATGGATCCGGAGCGCCGAACCCGGCGGCGGTGTTCGCTGGTGCCGCCATTCTGCTGGTCTCGGTCCTTCTGGTCGTGGGGATACTCAGCCGCGCCGAGCGCAGCCGTTGACTCAAACGACGGCCATCGCTTCCCGGGCGAACCGGCTGAATCCAAGCACCTGGTTGGTGTGGACCGTCTGCGCCGCCAGTGCCGCCCTAGTGATGCGCAATCCCTGGTATCTGCTGGCCCTGGGAGCGGTCGCCCTGCTCGTTGGCTGGCGATGGACCGGTGAGGCGCCTGGGCGGGGAACCGTCTATCTCGTTCTGAGTATTGTGGTCTCGTCAACCCTGATCAATCTTCTATTCAGCCGCGCCGGGCAGACGGTGCTACTCGAGTGGCCGATCCTCTCCGGGTTTCCCCGCGCGATCCGTTGGATCGGTGGGCCCTACACGCTGGAGGCGATGCTTTTCGGCCTGTCGGCGGGCGTCCAGGTGGCGACGCTATTACTCGTCATGGGCGTCTTCACCCGCCTCCTCACCGCGGCCGACCTGCTGCGCCGGACACCGCGCGGCCTGTATCCCATCGGCGTCGCCTCGACCCTCGCTCTCAGCTTCGCCCCACATGCCCGCCGAGCGTTTTTCGACCTGCGAGAAGCCCGGGAGATTCGCGGGCAATCCGGGTTTCACTGGCGTGAAGCGCCGCGTCTGCTGACTCCGTTGGTGGTTGTGGCGCTGGAACGCGCCGTCGCCCAGGCCGAGGCCCTCGCCGCCCGCGGTTGGGCAAGCGAGGCGCCCATAGGAAACCATCGATGGGAAGGAGCGCTGGCCTGGATGGCGATCGGGGCCTCTGTGCTCCTGTGTGCCGCGTCGCCGGAGCGAGTCCTGCTGGCGCTGGCCCTCCTGATCGTCGCCGCCACCGTTCATTGGCTGGCCCTTCGGCGACGGGACTCATCAACCCGGTACCGGAGCGAACCCTGGCGGACGCGCGATACCTTCGTTGCCCTCCTGGCGATGACAAGTGCGATCGGGTTGACCGTGCTGGCGACGAAGGACCTCGGCTCCCTGGCCTATTACCCGTACCCGCTGGCGTACCTGCCCGCGATCGAGCCGGCTCCGATGTTAGCCGTGATTTGCCTGGGGGCGCCTGCTGTGATCCCCTCCGCCGGCCTCGGGGCAGGCTCCGCTGAAGCGCCGTCCGCGGCGCTGCGGTCATGATCGACCTCGAGGAGGTTCGGTACACCTATCCGGAGGCGACCCGGCCCTCGCTGGACGGAGTCGACCTGGTGGTTTCCTCCGGCGAAAGAGTCGTCCTGACCGGGGTCTCCGGTTCCGGAAAGTCGACGATGCTGCGCGTGGTCAACGGTCTCGTTCCGCATTTCTATGGCGGCCGTTTCGGCGGTCGGGCGCGGGTGGGAGGCGTCGACACACGCAGCTCGTCGCCCCAGAGCCTGGCGGCAAACGTCGGGACCGTGTTCCAAGATCTACCTGCGCGCTTTCTGACCGGCACGATCGACGACGAGATCGCCTTTTCGCTTGAGGTGGCGCGGGTGGACCCGCGGCAGATGCCTGCCCGGGTGGCCGAGATCACCGACCGCATGGGGGTGGCACGGCTCACGGATCGCCGGTTGGATCAGCTCTCGGCCGGGGAGCGGGCCCGTCTTGCGATCGCTGCCGCGGCCGCTCGCCAGCCGCATGTGCTCCTGCTCGATGAACCGGTGACGCACATCGATCCGGCGGGCGCCATGGCCGTCGTCGAGTGGATTCGCCAGCTCTCCGAGGAGGAGGGGATGACCGTGCTCGTCGCCGAACACCGCCTGGAGACCTGGCAGGGGATCACGAATCGATTCGTTCGACTCCGCCCTTCCGGAGTCATGGCAACCGGAGGGCCGACCCTCGACGATCTGGGCGAGGGGACCGTTCTGGGGGAGGTTGGAATCTCTGTCGCGCCGGCCGAGCTGCGCGTCCGGGATCTGCGCCTTACTTTCGGATCCGTCGAGGTCCTGCAGGGTGTCGACCTCGACGTGCGTCCCGGCGAATTGCTGGCCCTGGTCGGGCGCAACGGGTCGGGAAAAACGACGCTGCTGAGATGCTTGATCGGCCTGACGCGTCCGGATGGCGGGCGGATCTCGGTGCAAGGTACATCGATCGTCGGCCGGCCGGTCGGCGAAACCGCACGCACAATTGGCTATGTGCCTCAGGCCCCGTCGTCGATGCTGTTCGCCGACAGCGTCGAGGACGAGATCGCCCTGACCCTGAGGAATCGCGGATACGCGGACTCACCCGGCGCGGCGACGCCTTGGCTGGAGGCCTTCGGCCTGAGTTCGCTGGCGGCGCGCTACCCACGGGACCTTTCGGCAGGGGAGCGCCAGCGAGTGGCCCTGGCGGCCGTGCTGTCCGGTCGTCCGTCCATCGTCTTACTCGATGAGCCGACGCTGGGGATGGACCGATGGAGGATGGGCTGGCTCGGGCGCGGCCTGGAGCGCCTTCGCCAGGCCGGCTGTGCCATCCTGGTGGCGACGCACGATGCCGCCTTCGTCGCCGACTACGCTTCGCGGGCAGTGCTGCTCGCCGCGGGCAGGATCGCCGCCGACGGCGACCCCCTGGAGGTTCTCCACTCCGACCCCGCTTTCGCGGCCGCGCTCTCTCGGTGGCGCGCCATGCGGGAGGCCGCGGCTGGCCCGGACAACCCGGGTCTCCGCGTGGAAGTTCAGCCGATCGAGGATTCCGATGCCGAGGATTGATCAGGCGCGCGCCTGGTATCCCGCGAACGATCCCGTGCATGGGTTTGATCACGTGCTGCGCGTTCTGCGAATGGCCGAAGCGCTAGGTGAGGAGCTCGGGGCCGATCTCACGGTCCTGCGTGCCGCTGCGTTGCTGCATGACGCGGCCGGTGCCGTCCCCGGCCCAGACAGCGACCGGCAAACCCATGAGCAGGCCTCGGCCGCATTCGCCGCGCAAGTGCTGATCGGAGAAGGCTGGCCGGACGAGCGCGTGGAAGCCGTCGCTCACTGCGTCCGTACCCATCGCTATCGCGGCGCCGAGGCTCCGCGGACGCTGGAGGCGAAGATCCTCTACGACGCGGATAAGCTCGACGTCCTGGGAGCGTTCGGTGTGGCGCGCACGATCGGGTATGCGATCCAGGCCGGCCAGCCGATCTTCGCCGAACCGTCGACGCAGTTTCGTGGAAGTGGAGAGGGGATCCCGGGCGAGCCGCACAGCGCCTACCACGAGTATCTGTTCAAGCTCCAACGCGTCGCCGATCGGCTGCACACCGAGCGGGCGCGACAAATCGGTCGGCGCCGGGCACAACTCATGCGAGCCTTCTTTGAGGGTTTAGCGGCCGAAGCGGCAGGAAGAGATACTGATCAGTGACCAGGGATCAGTAATCAGTAATCAGTGATCAGTAATTGGTGATCAGTAATTGGTGACCGGGCAACTGGTAACGGATGACGGATTAGCGGTGACTCGTGCCTGACTGACCACTGACCACTGGCCACTGGCCACTGAACACTGTAAGATGGTCCGTGACCCATGGACGCGTCCAAGCGGTCGATCCTCCTGACCAACGACGACGGCATCGGTTCGCCCGGTCTCTGGGCGGCTGCCGAGGCGCTGTCGGCGCTCGGCTTCGTCACGGTGGTGGCGCCGCGCGAACAGCAATCGGGCAGCGGGCGGAGCATGCCGCTGGGATCCGATGGCGCCATCGGCGAGCAAACTGTCGAGGTTGGAGGCAAGAGCTGGACGGTCTATTCGGTGGGCGGCTCGCCGGCGCAGGCGGTGCAGCACGCCATCTTCGAGATCATGCCCCATCCGCCGCAGCTGGTCGTGGCTGGGATCAACTATGGCGAGAACGTCACGACGAGCGTTACCATTTCGGGGACGGTCGGGGCGGCGTTGGAGGCCGCTGCCGAGGGGATCCCGGCGTTGGCCGTCTCGCAGGAGACGGAGAGCCGTTACCACCTCACGCACACGACGGATATCGACTTCGGACCGGCGGCGTATTTCACCGCTCGATTCGCCGAACGACTGCTGGCGGCGGGCCCGCCGCCCGACGTGGATGTGCTGAAGATCGATGTGCCTATGGGAGCCACGGCGCAGACACCGTGGCGCCTGACCCGGCTTTCGCGCGCGCGCTACTACATCCCCGTCGCTCCGAACCGGCAGGATCTGGCGGATCCGGGCATTTTGACCTACCGCGTGGCCGATGAGGAGGTGCCGCTGGAGCCCGGGTCCGACGCCTACGTGTTGCGGGTCGAGCGAAAGGTGTCGGTGACTCCTCTGAGCCTCGACATGACCTCGCGTGTGGACTTCGGGACGCTCGAAGCGCGCCTGCGAGCAACAAGTGACCTGTGACCCGTAACCCGTAACCAGTGATCAGTGATCAGTCACCGGCCACGATGGAGTTGCCCTGGTTTCGTGGACACCTGTATGCTAGCGCAGAAAGGGGTTCACGATGCCGAGGACACATCCTGCGTATGCCCCGGAGTATCGGCGGCAACTGGTCGAGCTGGTGCGTGCCG